>Ga0326727_10001903_pt1 | contig 74449 bp, 60 predicted proteins | sample MB2enrmetagenome_FD_207643 | JGI IMG/M metagenome (GOLD analysis project Ga0326727, IMG submission 207643) | Lab enriched peat soil microbial communities from McLean, Ithaca, NY, United States - MB29MY | ecosystem: Environmental > Terrestrial > Soil > Wetlands > Peat | place: USA: New York... | reverse complement strand
GGCTTGCTTCCATCGTTCACCCTCCGGGTGTGGCCTAGATTTTCTCGCAAAATCTCTATACCACACATCCCGCGAGGGTGAACGTCTTTTCTGCGCTTTTCCGCTCATACCAATCGCGATTGTTGGGCGGCATGAAAGCGGAGCGCGGGTATCCTGCCCGCTTTTGCGCTGTGGCGAGAGCGTCCCCGCACCAGTTCTCTTTCATATGCGGATATAACGGAAGGAATGAACTAGAACTGGACGGAAAACCCGCCGCGAATGGTGTGATATCCCGAGCTCAGAACCAGGGGTTTACGGCCAGCCTGGGCAGCGGGGATATAGCCTTGCGACAGGAGGTTTTGGAAATCCGCCACGGCATCAATATGAACAGGCAAGAAATTGCGAGTGGGAATCGGCTGGCGGATCTGGACCCCCAAATAGGGCTGGACCTGAAGATTGCCCTGCCCGGCGGGATCGACCAAGGTCACACGATCATTGGGAACCCACTCGTAGGAACTGGAAAAGCGGGTGTGGGTGCCAGGAAGCTCGGCGGTAATCTTGCCGATCAGGGAATTGGTCTGCTCCGGCGTCAGCATTCCCTGCGCATAGGGATGGGAATTCTGCATGACGAAGCCACGCGCCGAGAGAGCACTGCCGGAAGCGTAGGCCCCCAGCACCTCAACGCGCGAACCGAAAGTCTGAGCAAAGACGGCTCGGAAACCCACCGACTGGTAATTGCCCCCGTTAATGACGATACCATTGCCAGCAGGATTGGGAAGGGCATTGCCGGCGAAGGCCTGGCCGTCCGCGGAGTGGCCTAGTCCCCACACGGCGGCGTTGCGCAGGCCGTCGTGATAAGCCGCCGCCTGCACTCGAGCCGACCGGCCCATGCGATGATTCACCGCCAATTCTGTGTGGTTCAGTTGCTCCATCTCGAGATGGCCGTCGCGCTGGGTGATCTGCGGGAAAGCATTCAACAGACTGAGGCGGTCCAAAAGGGAGTTGGAGCCCTCGCCGCGGGCTGAGCCAAACTCGGCGGAAAGCACCGTTTGCGGCGTCGCTTGGTATTCCAGATTAACGTGGGGTTGAGCGGTAAAGACACTGTCAATCGCATTCAAATAGTTGATGTCCATGCCCGCCGTCACGGTTACCTTGGGAGAAATCAGGCGTGTTTCCGAATAAGTTGCCACCAGCCCCCGGGCTTGGGCGAAGGCATTTAAGGCAGAAGTTCCAGAGGGAACACTTTGTCCGGGGACGAGACTGAATTGGTGGAAAATAAGTCCGACTTGCTGCGGAGAGTCTTGGAGTTGAGTACGACGGAACAGTGTGCCCACCGCCCCCTCGCCCGTGGGCGCGAACGACCCTTCCGCGAGAACATCGGAGTCCGCAGCAAGCGGCTGGAGATAAGCGAACACGCTGGCCATCCCGAAGTCTTCGGCCAAGGGATCACGTAGCGTTGAACCTGGCAGCAAGCCGGCCACGCGCTCGCTCTGCGGCACTGAAGCCTTGCGATCCTTGGAGGCAACTTGCTTCGCGGGCGGCTGCTCACGGTAGCGCAGGATGGGCCGCGTGGTGGAAGAAGTCCGCAGCACCCATTTCCAGTCATCCCCCCAGCTCGAAACGGAATTGCCGGGCACTTGAAAGCGAATGGGCGCGAGGATGTCGGTCAGCACAAACGTTGCGACCACGGTTTCGCCGGCTTCCACGCGAACCCCATTGCGCATCGCCGGCAAGCGCGTCGGGGAGCTGACTTTCAGCGAATACCAGCCTGGAACCAGATGGCCAATCGTGAACCGGCCATGCGCGTCGGTGATCATGCGCTCCACGGTCTGGCTGGTCGCTTCCGTGGCAAAGGCCATGGGTCCGACGACCATCACGGTCGCGCCCATCAAGGGAACACCCTTGTTATCGGAAACGATTCCTGCCAGGCTTCCGTATCCCGCCGCAACACTTTCCGAAGGTTGCAGGCAAGGCAGCAAAAGCCCACTCACCAGCAGCAAAGTCTTTAGCCGGTACCCCGAGGTTGGAGTCATCATGAATCCCACCGCGCTTTAGAAAGACGCTTTCCGCCCGAGCCCGGCGCGAAAGCGGTGTTTAGCGTACCTCAAAAGTGGCCGAATTGCTAACCGTTTGTTTCTTGATGTTATCGGTGACCGTGATCTGCACAGAATATTTCCCCGGAGTGAGCCCGTGAAGGCCCATCGTCTTGACCACCGTGAACTGCTGCGAGGCCTTCTTCAAATTGGCGGCGTCCTCCGGCTGGTCGAGCAGTGACTTCCCATCCTTATCGATCTCATAGCGCACGTCCAACGAGGGCTTGTGCGTCTTATCGTCAGTGCCAAGATTATAGACCTGCATGTAAATCCCAAGCTTTTGATCACGCGTGAAGGTGTTGCCGACACTGGGGCGAACCCTCGTCCCGCCGATCACAAATGGCCCGGACCCCACTTGGGCGGTCGGGAGCGGCAGGATCTGATCAGCAAGGATGAGGGAACTATAAGTAAGCTTATCCTCACCGAAATTCGGCACCACGATCCCCTGTTCCTCGGACCCCATGTGGCCGTTCAAATCATCCTTCAGGACGAGGCTCAGCTTATAATGGCCGGGCCTGAGCGGTACGGGTTCCTGATAAATGGACTTGTGATCCTGGTACTGCTGGAATTCATGCTCGGGCACATCCAACACCAAGCTCTTCTCGAAAGTGTTGACGATCTTGCCGCCCAGACTGGTGATCTCTCCGTAAATGTCCAGGACCCCGTGCATCACGCCATCTTTGTTCTGAAACTGCAAATCGCTGTTGTTGACCTGGACCGTGATCGGAGTGAGCACGGTTTCGTCAGTCACACGGATGAAATCCGTGCGCGCCTCGAAAGGCAAAAGACTCGTGGAGAGCCGGGAGGTAACAACGGCTTTCAGGTCCTTGAATTTCACCTCGGGGGGCTGAAAGATTTTGGCGAAGAGGTCCAGCCGGGTAAACTCATTCATGCTTTCCGGCAGCGCGCCGCCCATTGGCATCCCTGAGGTCATTCCATCCGTGCGGTTGAAGCGGTCCTGTTTTGAACTATTCTTGCCTTGGCCCATCTGCTCTGCCATGGTCAGGCCGGCCCCGGGCACGTGCAGCAAGGCATCCTTCTCACCGGGGTCCATGGTGAGATGGAACTCGCCGGTCATGGTGGGATCGACAAATTCCAGAATGATGTTCGTCCCGATGCCATCTATGTAACGATATCGCCAATCCTCGAAGGGAAAAGTGGAAGTTTCGCCGCCGCCTTCCGATTGCGGGCGTTCGTACGTTCCGCCGCTGGGGTGGGAATCAATTTCGTCCGGCGCACCGTACATGATGTAGATCCGGCCGCGATCCGTCTTCCATCCAGGGATGCCGGAGGCATACCGCTCGTTGGCGTAGGCAATGCGGCGGTAATATTCCTCTTTGAACTCGTTCTCGGGGCTGCCGGGGTTGGGGTTGCGGCGGTCCCAGAAATTTTCGATAAACGACTCGCGCTCGTCGTCCGTGGTGAGTTTTTTAAAAGCGGCTCGCTCTTCGTTGGTGATGATGTAAGGGACTTCCTCGCTCAGCCATTTCTTGTAGGGCGTCTCCATTTCGTTGCGGAGCGCCTTTTGGCGGCGCTTCTCTTCTTTGCTCACCTTGGGCTTCTGGTCATCCTGGTTTTTGTCCTGATCATCCTTGGCAGGGGATGCCTGGAAAGTGGATAAACCAAGAATAAGGGCGAATGCGGGCAGCAACCCACCCACCCAGCGGGTCATCCCCCTATGCCGCGAGAAGAAAGTTTCGCGTTTCAACACCACTCCCCCTTTAAACTGCATGGCTTACACTCCGATTTTATTTTCCGCACTTTGGAAAGTCAAGCTCCCCATCCCAGCCTTGACCCGAAGCTCCCCCTTTCCATTGCAACCCAAGGGCCACCCCCTAGAGTAGAAAATGACAATTCGCCCCAAATTTCCGGAGCAAAAACTCCACCCATGTTCGTCGGTGCGTTTGGATGCGTTGCGGGCCGCAAAGGTGGCCTCTCCCTGAAAGAAACGGTGGTAACCCATACAACCCCAGTGCCGCCGGGAAACTCTATAAAGATTTGTACGTCTAATACAGGGGGAAGTATCCGCCGCCGACACCGTTTCAGGGCCAGGAACGGTGGCAAGGATATAAGTTCAGGGTTTAGAAGCTCTCCCGCAGGAACCCGGCCGTGGGCGGGGAAATGGCTGTGGAAAGAAATTCTTGTTCTAAGCAGTGCAAAAGGCGCTAAAATAACTGAGAAGTGCATGGTAATGCAGCCTGGACAGGAGAATTAAGGAAGGCTGCGTTCTGGCCCCCTCTTCTGGGTACCGATTGCCGAAGGAGGGCCAAACAAGTCCAAGAATCCCCTGCGCTGACCTCGTTACATCCCGCTCCGGCGGTATGAATTTGACGAAACTTTTGAGGTTCTAGCAGCGTATAACCATTGGGAGTCGGTAGGCGGGCGCACGCGTAAGCCAAAATTTGCCTAGACTGCGGGCACAGATTAGAAGCCTTCCGCTAAGCGAGAGAAGTTGACGCGTTCGCGCAAGGCCGAGGAGTGAGAGGAGCCCTCCATGGCAGAGATCAAAGAACTGGAACTGGGGAAAACCAATGGCGCCACGTGGGAAGGCGCAAAACCCGTGGTTCCAACTCGGCGTGGTAACGAAACGGGAATGAAAAAGTGGAAGAAAGTCGCCCTCGCCATCGTGGCGGTCGTAGCCTTCGCCAGCCTGGCGATCGGCGGGGTGGTGTGGAGCAAGCGGGGCGTGGTGACGGTCCAAACCGGCAAAGTCCAGCGCGCGGATTTGTTGGCCGCGATCGTTACCGCCAACGGTGAGATCAAGCCCGTCGAGCAGAACCAGGCCAACGTGAACGCCAATTCCACCGGAAAGATCACCGAAATTCTGGTGAAGGAAGGCGACCACGTCACCAAGGGCCAACTACTGATGCGCACCGAAGACGTCTATCAGTCGGCTGGCGTAGACGCCCAACAGGCGGCCGTCACCACCGCCCAAGCGGATCTAGCGGCGCAGGAGGCCAATGTGCTCTCCGCCAAGGCCGCGCTCGATACCGCCCAGGCGGACCTGGCACAGGCGGTCGCCAAGCAGAATCAAGCCACGGACAATTTCAAACGTGGCCAGGAGCTCTTCAAGGACAAGCTGCTTTCCCAGCAGGACTTCGATACGCGGCTGAGCGACTACCGGGTGGCACAGACGAGCAAGGATTCTGCCGAGGCGAAGGTGGGCCAAGCCAAGGCCCAATACCAGCAGGCGTTGTTCAATCGCGACTCCGCCCGCGCCAAGATCGGCCAAAGTAAGGCTACACTTGTCGGTCTCAAGAATCAACTCGCCCAGACCGTCTACAACTCTCCGCTGGACGGATTTATAACTTCCCTCCCCGTCCATTTGGGGGAGAACGTCGTGCCCGGAATCCAGAACGCTGTGGGCAGTCTGCTCTACCAGGTCTCCAACCTCTCGATCATGACGGTGGAAGTCAAGGTGGATGAGACCGACATCCCCAACGTGAAGCTGGGGCAAACCGCCGACGTGCTGATTGATGCTTACCCCAACAAAACCTTTAAGGGCCATGTGACGCAAATTGGCGAAAGCGCCGTGGGACGCACCTCCGGCACCACCAGCGGCGCCACGGCCACCACCTCCGAGGAAGCCAAGGATTTTAAGGTGGTCGTGGTCATCGATGACCCGCCCCCCAGCCTCCGCCCAGGCCTTTCCGCGACGGCGAAGATCACCACCGCCACCCGCAAGGACGCCGTGGCCGTGCCCATACAAGCCGTTACCGCGCGGATGCGCCGCGAACTCGAGGAGAAGCCTCCGGCCGCCAAGGGCGCCAAGGCAAGCGACGTAGCCGCGGCTTCGGCCAAGGACAAGGAGAAAGACAAGGAAGAGTTACAGGGAGTCTTTGTGGTAAAGAATGGCCGGGCGGAGTTCGTGCAGATTGAAAGCGGCATCATGAGCTCGACCGACATGGAAATCACGAAGGGCGTCCAGCCCGGCGACGTCATCGTTACGGGCAGCTTCAGCGTTTTGCGCACTTTAAAGAACCACACCAAAGTGACGGTTGAAAACACCCCGGCGGCGCCAACTACGCAGGGAACCTGAGGGGCTTCGACTTCCGGCAGCTCCCCCGGCTTCGTAGCGTCGGCATCTTGCCGGAACTTATTGAATATAAAAGAGTTGAAAACTTGAAGCCGGCGCCACGACAGTCGGCAGGTCGACACGAACTTCACCTGGCAGGCGCCTGACGGTCAGGAAAAGGACGGGCAAATCGCCATGGGAACGCGAGCGGTTACATCCTCGATGCAGGAAACGTCAATGCCTCCTGACGGCGTGGTCATCAAGGCGGAAGACCTTTGGAAGACGTATGACATGGGCGAGGCCATTCAGGTTCACGCCCTCAGCGGGGTTACGTTTTCAATCGACCGGGGGGAGTACGTCGCCATTATGGGCCCCTCCGGCTCGGGCAAATCCACGCTGATGAACCTGCTTGGCTGCCTGGATACGCCCACGCGCGGTTCCTACTGGCTGAATGGGCAAATGGTCAGCGAGCTTTCCGACGACGAATTGGCTTACATCCGCAACAAGGAAATCGGATTCGTATTTCAGACCTTTAACCTGCTCTCCCGCGCCAGCGCTCTGCACAATGTGGAGCTGCCCCTGATTTACAGCGGCATGCCTGCCAAAGAGCGCTTGGAAAAAGCGGAGGACGCCCTGCGCCGGGTCGATTTGGCGGACCGCATGCACCATAAGCCCAATGAGCTTTCCGGCGGCCAGCGCCAGCGCGTGGCGGTGGCGCGGGCCCTGGTTAACAACCCTTCCATCATGCTCGCGGATGAGCCCACCGGAAACCTTGACTCCGCCACGGGCGAGGAAATCATGGGCCTCTTCGAGCGGCTGTTCCTGGCCGGCAACACCATCATCCTTGTGACCCACGAGCACGACATCGCCGCGCACGCCCATCGCATCATTCACGTTCGCGACGGCCGCATCGAGCGCGACGAACGAGTGGAATGATCGAAACTGGAGATTCGAAACTCGAAACTCGAAATTCGAAACTCGCTGGATAGGTCTCGAATTTCGAGTTTCGAATTTCGAGTTACGAGTTCCCAATTTCGAGTTTCGAATTTCGTGTTTCGAGTCTTCGATGGCTTCCATTGACCAAACCACCTCGTTTCCGCACGCGCTTCGCGCCCGGTCCAAAGCGGGGGTGGGCTTGTGGGGGACAACTCGCGAAGCCTTCTGGATCGCCTTGGAGGCTTTGCGCGCGCACAAGCTGCGCTCCTTTCTCACCCTCCTGGGGGTGGTGATTGCCACCACCACCCTCATCGTGGTCATGTCCATCATCAACGGCATGAACCTCTATATCGCCGATCATATTGCCAACCTGGGGGCCAATGTCTTTATCGTCTCGCAATACCAGTGGGCGCAGGATTACCAGGCTTGGTTAAAGGCCCGGCGGCGGAACAAACCTATCCGCACCGAGGAGTATGATTTCCTGAAGGAGAACCTGCGGGGTTACAAGAACATTGGCGCGGCGGACGAGATGTGGAGTGACAGCAACTCCACGCGCTACCAAGGCCACACCCTTTACAATGAAGACCTCAGCGGCGTCACGCCCTCGATGATTGACATTGGAAGCCAGAAGGTCGAAAGCGGCCGCTACATCACCGATTCCGATTACCAGCACGAGGCCATGGTGTGTTTCATCGGGCACGACTTGGTGAAGGAGTTCTTCCCCAGTGTTGACCCCCTGGGTAAAGAAATTCTGGTCAACGACCTTCCTTTCCAGGTGGTGGGGGTGGCGGAAACGATTGGCAGCACCTTCGGGGAGAGCCAGGATAACTTCGTGGTCATCCCGCTCACCACCTACCGAAAGTTCTTTGCGCCGCGACTTTCCCTCATGATCAATGTCCAGGCCTATGATTCGAAGCAGATGCTGGAGCTGGAAGATGAAGCCCGCGCCCTGTTGCGAGCCCGCCGCCACGTCCCCTACCACGAGGACGACAATTTTGGCATCAACGCCTCGCAAACCATCATGGCCTTGTGGGACCGGCTCATGGGCAGCATCTTCGCGGCGACCATCGGAATTGTGGCCGTGTTCATGGTGGTGGGCGGCATTGTCATTATGAACATCATGCTGGCCAGCGTCACGGAACGGACCCACGAAATTGGTATTCGCAAGTCCCTGGGCGCGCGCCGGCGCGATATTCTGACCCAGTTTGTGATTGAGTCGATCGTGATGGCGGGCACGGGCGGCGCCATGGGGGTCCTGCTGGCGTTCATTGTCAGCGCCATCGTCGACCATTTCTGGACCTCGACGGTACCCTTGAAAGCCGTCATTGTGGGACTCGCGCTCTCCTCCGCGGTAGGCCTCTTTTTTGGAATTTACCCGGCCAGCCAGGCCGCCAAACTCGATCCCATTGAAGCCTTGCGCACGGAGAACTGAGCATGTGATCGGGAGATCGGGAGATCGGGAGATCTGATGATCGGGTGATCGGGAGATCGGGAGAACAAAGAATAACCCAATGTTAATTATCCTTTGTTCACGCGATCAACCGCTCACTCGATGGCACAGACCCTGTCGGGTGAGCAAGGCGCAACAGAGGGTAAGGGGGTTTTTGTTCACCCGATCACCCGATCGCCCGATCACCCGATTAAGAGGAGATTTCCCTTGCCCTCCCTAGGCCAAACCGCTTCGCTTCCCGCCCGGTCTAAAGCGGGCGCGGGCTTGTGGGGAACGGCTCGCGAAGCCTTCTGGATCGCCCTGGAAGCTCTGCGGGCGCACAAGCTGCGTTCCTTTCTCACCCTCCTGGGAGTGGTGATTGCCACCACCACCCTCATCGTGGTCATGTCCATCATCAACGGCATGAACCTCTATATTGCCGATCGTATTGCCAACCTGGGGGCCAACGTTTTTATCGTCGACCAGTTCAAATGGACCTCCAGCGATGAAGAATGGCAGAAGATGGAGCGCCGCAACAAGCCCATCCGCGTCGAAGACTACGAATTCCTGAAGGACAATTTGCGCGGCTACAAGAACATCGGGGCCATGGCCTGGGTCTCGCCCCGCCCCACCATCCGTTACGAAACCCATTCCCTCTACGAAGTCAGCGTGCGGGGGACAAGCCCCAGCATGATTGACATCGGGCAGGAGCAGGTGGAGGCCGGCCGCTTCTTCGGGGACACTGAAGACACTCACAGCGCCATGGTCTGCTTCATCGGCCAGGACCTGGTCAGTGAGTTCTTCCCTTCCGTGGACCCCATCGGCAAGGTGGTGAGCATTAGTGGCCTGCCTTTCCGCGTGGTGGGCACGGCGCGGCGCATCGGCGCGACCTTCGGGCAAAGCCAGGATAATTTCGCCGTGATCCCCATCACCACCTTCGTAAAACTCTTCGTGCAGCGGCCCCGCTTGGAGATTTCCGTCCAGGCGTTTAGCGACCAGCACATGATGGCGCTCGAGGATGAGGCTCGGGCCCTGATGCGCGCCCGTCATCACGTTCCCTACCATGAGGACGACGACTTTGGCATCAACGCCTCGGACACCATCATGGGCCTGTGGCAGCAATTGACCGGCAGCATCTTCGCCGTCACCATCGGCATCGTGGCCGTGTTCATGGTGGTGGGCGGCATTGTCATCATGAACATCATGCTGGCCAGCGTCACAGAACGCACCCACGAGATCGGCATCCGCAAATCGCTGGGAGCCAAACGGCGCGATATCCTGTTGCAGTTCGTCATTGAGTCCGGGGTCATGGCGGGGGTGGGCGGGGTGATGGGGATTCTCCTGTCCCTGTTGATTAGCAAGATCGTGGACGCGTTTTTCACTTCCAGCGTGCCTCTAAGCGCCATCCTGGTAGGCCTGACGCTGTCAACGGCCGTGGGGCTGTTCTTCGGCATCTACCCCGCCAGCCGGGCGGCCCGCCTGGATCCCATTGAAGCCCTGCGGATGGAGGCGTAATCCCATGGCCACACCCCGGCAGAATCTTCGCGAAAACCTGATGCTGGCGATGGACACACTGCGGACGCACAAATTCCGTTCCTTCCTCACCCTGCTCGGCGTCTTGATCGGCACCACCACGGTCATCGCCGTGGCCTCCATTTTCGCCGGGCTGGACCAGCAAGTCGCCGATGCCGCGCGGGATTATGGCACTCGAACCCTCTTCATCTTCAAGTGGGAACCCGGTATCCACTTTGGCAATATCCCCCGAGAGGTACGCATGCGCAAGCCCCTGACGCTCGAGGATATCCTGGCCATCCAGGACGAGTGCCCGTCCATCGAGAAGGTCGCGGCGGAGCAGGTCCTCTGGGACTCCAACCCTCCCCCCCTGAAATACAAGGGCATGGACGTCCGGGACTATCAGTTCTACGGCGCCACGCCCGACGATTTCGCCGTCGTGAACGACAACCTTGGCGACGGACGGTTTTTTACCGAGGTCGACAATCTGCACCGTCGGGACGTTATGGTGATCGGCACGGACATCGTGAAACGGTTCTTTGCCAATGATGACCCCATCGGCAAAAGTATCAGCCTGGGGGGGGCCAATTTTGAGGTCATCGGAACCATCGCTCCCCGCAAGGCTTTCCCCGGGGACAGCGGTACGGACCGCGTGGTGAAAATCCCCTACATGACTTTCCGGAAGTTCTATCCCAATGAAAAGGAGAACTTCCTGCTGGCCATGGCCTACGAAGGAAAGGTCGATCAGGGCAAGGAAGAAGTGCGCGCCGTACTTCGCCACCGCCGGCACGTGAAGCCCTCGGACCCTGATAATTTCGGCATTTCCACCACCGAACAGTTGATCGAACAATTCCGCAGCATCATGAGCACCGTGGTCCTGGTCACGGTGGTGGTTTCCTCCATCGGCCTGATGGTGGGCGGCATCGGGGTCATGAACATCATGCTCGTGTCGGTCACGGAACGGACCCGCGAGATCGGCGTGCGCAAGGCCGTCGGCGCGCGGCGCAGCGACATCACCTGGCAGTTCCTTCTGGAAGCCATGACCCTGACCGGCGCCGGTGGCGTGCTGGGCATCCTCGCCGGGTTGCTCCTGAGCTTTCTCATTCGGACTTTGCTTCCCAGCCTTCCCTCCAGCGTACCGCTGTGGTCGATGGTGGCCGGGTTCGTGGTGTCGGTCAGCGTGGGCTTGTTCTTTGGAATGTGGCCGGCCATGAAGGCTTCCCGGCTCGACCCCATCGTGGCGCTGCGGCACGAATAAGGGCGATTCCATATTTTCTGTGGGAGGCGCATGGCGGCGGAACCGCAACCAAAATGTGCCACGGCCATCTTGGCCGTGCCCCTTCACGGGCGGGACGCCCGTGGCACGCCGCCGGCCGAACGCTGTTCTGCCCTACACACGGCGGGGAAATTCTTGCTAAGAAACAAGAATTTACGGTATGGCAATGTACAGGCGGCGGAACCTGTCCCGATCTTATCGGGACGCCGCCCTATGGCGAGGTAAAGGAGAACCAAGCATGGCGACCCGAAAGTACCACGAGATTCGTGAGAATTTGCTCCTCGCCCTGGATACCCTGCGGACGCACAAGTTCCGCGCCTTCCTGACCATCCTCGGCGTGTTGATCGGCACCACGACGGTCATCGGCGTGGCGTCGATTTTCAAAGGCCTCGACCAGCAACTGGTGGATATGGCGGAAGGCTTTGGCACGCGCACGCTCTTCATTTTTAAATTTGACCCGGGGATGGTGGGCCCCCAAACACGGGAAATGCGCCTGCGCAAAGACCTGACTTATGAGCAGGCCATGGCCCTCAGGGAGTTGTGCCCTTCCGTAGAGAGGGTGGGAGTGGAAATCTATAAGCGCGGACCTGCTGTGACTGCCAAGTACAAAGGGGTGGAGATGGTCGACGCCAACTTCGCCGGGGCCAACTCAGACGATTTCGAGACCCTCAACGCCGAGCTTCAGGACGGCCGCGTCTATAGCCACATGGACGACCTGCATCGGATGAATGTGGCGGTCATTGGGGCCGATGTGGTGCAAAGGCTGTTCTTGGGCGAGGATCCGATTGGCAAGGAGTTCCAGGTGGACGGACATACCTTCCAGGTCGTCGGAGCGCTCAGCAAGCGCAAATCCTTTCTGGGTGACAACGGAAGCGACCGTGCCGTGTTTGTCCCCTACTTCACTTTCAAATCGCTTTATCCCAGCGCGAAGGAGATGTTCGTCACGGCCATGGCGTTTCCCGGCAAATTGGATCAGGCCAAAGATGAAGCCACCGCCGTGCTCCGCCGGGTGCGTAACGACAAGCCTGGCGCGCCCGACAGCTTTGGTATTGCCACCGCGCAGACCTTCATCTCCAATTTCCGCGACATTATGAGCATGGTCGTGCTGGTGACCATGGTGATTTCCTCCATCGGCCTCATGGTCGGTGGCATTGGCGTCATGAACATCATGTTGGTGTCGGTTACCGAGCGCACCCGCGAAATCGGTGTGCGCATGGCCATCGGCGCGCGGCGCAGCGATATCACCTGGCAGTTCCTTCTGGAAGCCATGACCCTCACCGGCGCCGGCGGCGTGTTGGGAATCCTCGCCGGCATGACACTTACCTTCCTGATCAGGGCCCTCGGCTGGTACTCCGCCGTTCCCCTCTGGTCGGTCGTCATGGGCTTCGTGGCTTCGGTGAGCATCGGCCTGTTCTTTGGAATGTGGCCCGCGCTCAAGGCTTCCCGCCTCGACCCCATCGTGGCCTTGCGGCACGAATAGTGTTTAATCCGAGAAAAGCCTAGACTCTCCCATCACCGTCGAGGATCTGCAGCCGCACGCGGAGACGCTCCGGCACAGCGATTCCCTGAGGAGGGACCCTTAAGACTCTGAGAGGTTGATTCCTGCTCGCAAAGGATGAATAATGAGAAGAGGATGAGGCGTTCGAATCCACTTGACCGCCGGAAACGCTTATCGCAGAGCCGCGTGGCAAAGAGCAAAGTGAGGTAGGTCATCATGTTAGGTGTCAAAGAAGCCGTAGCTAAAGTGATGGGGTATTTCCAAGAATTCTATGGGACACAGTTTCAAAACCTAACGCTTGAAGAAGTGGAGCGCCATGGGGATTACTGGAGTATCACATTAGGATATGACCTGCCATCTGTTTTCACCCAATTTGGCGGGAAAGGCCCCCGCGGATATAAAACTTTCAAGATCGACGGGTCCACGGGCGAATTCGTGTCGATGAAAATTCGTGAGGTAGCGACAGTTGAATAGCCTTGCCGAAGCGATAAACACCTACAAGGACAAAGGCCTTCTCATTGATACCAACCTTCTGCTGCTGCTCTTTGTGGGGCTTCACAGCCGGAAGGGTATCCAGCGGTTCAAGCGAACGAGCCAGTTTACGCCCGGGGATTTCGACTGCCTGGCGGGCGTAGTTCGGCTCTTCAAGCAGGTTGTAACGACTCCGAATGTCCTTACAGAAGTCAGCAATCTGCTTGGGCAGTTGCCTGAAGGCGCTCACTTCCCTGTTTTTCAGCGGTTTTCTCTCGGGATTCAACACTTCCAGGAGCAATTCCTTCCCAGTCGTGAATTGGCTCAAGAGTCATGTTTCCCTAAGTTTGGCCTCACTGATGCTGGAATTGTTCAGAGCGCTAAAGGGAGGTTTCTAGTTTTAACGGATGATTTCCGGCTGGCGGGCTATTTGGAGCGCCGAGGAATTGACGTAATCAACTTCAATCACTTGCGTATGCCGTACTTATTTCCGAACTAATTCCCTTACGGTTAACTCCTTTCAATACGAGTCCGCCCAAAAAACTCCTCGGGCGTCAGTGGCATCGAAGGAGCGGAGAGGCGCTCAAGGCAGGAAGTCCGTAGACGCCCGAGGAAACTAGGCAAAAATCACAAAGCTCGTGTAACCCAAGCCGGCGCCCAGCATCGCGCCCGCCACCACGTCACTCAGGAAGTGCATCCCCAGCACGATACGCGACGTGGCCACGCTTAGCGCGCAAAACAGCAGGGCGCCCATCAGGTGCGGATAAAAACTGCCCACCGCCACCATGAAAGCGAAGGCCGTAATGGTATGGCCGGAGGGAAACGAAAACTGGTCAGGCGGCAACAGCGTGGCCCAGCAGTGCGGCTCCCACGTGTTCGGCCGCTTTCGCCCCGTCAGTTTCTTCAGGACGAGGAAGAGAACGGCCCCGGCGCCGCAGGCCGTCCATGCCGCGGTTACCGCCGTGTACCGTGTGGAGCCCCCAAAGACCACCACCACCCCGCTCAGCGCGTACCAGAGCCAGCCGTCGCCGCCGCGCGTGGCGAGAATCATCCAGAGGCGGAACCAGCGCGGCGGCCGCCACCGGTGCACACGCCGCATCAGGCGATGGTCGCGGGTGGCGATGTAATCGAGCATGTGGCCCGGAAGCGTCATGCGCTCGCCTCCCCAGGGGCCGCCCGCATTCCCCCCGTGGAAGGTCGCCGTTCGAGACCCCGCCAGCGTTCCCAGCGGCTTCCCCAGCGCCGACCGAACAGGTCTTCCACCACACAGTTGAGCAGGGTTACCACGGGAACCACCAGCACCAGGGGGGCGAGAAGCCGGGCCATGGGCTTCTCCTCCATCATCGCGGCGCCAATCTGCCAAACGTCGCGCGCCAAGCGCAGGAAACTTCCGGACCTTCCCAGCACCTGGCCGTGCCCGCGCCGCAGGCCGTCAAAGAATTCCGTCTTGTTGCGCGCCCCCGGTACGCGCGTGCAGGCACTCCCCAGCGAGTACAGCGCATGCGCGTCACTGCCGCCCAGCATGGCCCTGCCCGAGTGCTCCGCCATCCGCTCCGCCAAACGGTTGCAGCGCTCCAGCACATGGCCATTGCGCACTTCCACGGCGGGGAAGGCGCCGTCAACCCACTCGAAGTCCTCCAGCGACCGCCGGCCCGTTAGCGCCGAGAAGGCGTGGTTGACACTGTAAAAAAGTTCTTCTTCGTTCAGGTAGGCCACCAGGCGGGGCAGGTCGTTGCGGCGCTGCTGGATTTCCACGTGCTGCCGCTCCGTGAGGTCGTACACGCCGACGTGCAGCTCGTTGCCGCTGGGCATCCGGCAGGTCACTTCTTCGCTCAGGAAGAAATCGGCGTGCCGGCGGAGCGCCTCCCCCGCATCGATCGAGTCGTGATCGGAAACGGTAACCAAGTCCATCCCCTTGCCCCGCAGGGTCTGATAAACTGCCTCTGGTTCGCTGTAGCACTCCCGGCAAATGGCCTTCAGCAGCGGCAGGGTGCACATGCCGGAGTGGATGGTGTGGACATGTAGGTCACATCGCACGATACAGATTACAATACCCATGTTACAGGAATATATATCCCGAATGAAGTCTCTATGAAGAATGACTATTGCCTATTTACAGCATAGATGAACTATGAAAAAGTAAGAGCATGATTAACGCCGACCTGATCTTCTTTGACGCGGGCGGCGGCCACCGCGCCGCGGCCGAGGCTCTCCGTCTAGTGATGGAAGAACAGGGGGGGTGGAACCTCCGGCTGGTGAACCTGCAGGAGCTGCTCGACCCGATCGACTGGGTGCGCAAGCTGACCGGCCTGCGCATGCAGGACCTCTACAACCTGATGCTGAAGAAAGGCTGGACGCTCGGCACCCCGCAGACCGTGCGCGTGCTCCAGTTTTTGATCCGCCTCCTGCACCCCCGGCAGGTGCGGTTGCTCGAGCATTTCTGGCGCTCCCGCCCGGCGGACCTGGTGGTCTCGGTGGTTCCCCATTTTAATCGCGCGCTCGCCCAGAGCCTGCGCCAGGTGCGGCCCGCCACACCCCTGGTCACCATCCTGACCGACATCGCGGATTATCCCCCCCATTTTTGGATCGAGCCCCAAGGGCAGTACGTCATCTGCGGGTCGGACCGCGCCGTGGCGCAGGCGCGCGCCCTCGGCATCAGCGGCGACCGGATTTTTCAAACCTCGGGCATGATCCTTCACCCGCGCTTTTATCAGAGCGTCTTCTGCGACCGGCGCGCGGAACGGAAACAGCGCGGACTGGATCCCGACCTGCCCACCGGGCTGGTGCTGTTTGGCGGGCAGGGTTCCGAGGCCATGCTCGAAATCGCCGAGCGCCTGGATGACCAAGGCCCTCACCATCTTCAGCTCATCTACATCTGTGGCCGCAACCAGAAGCTGGCGGATGCCCTGCGCCGTCGCCGCAGTCGCCTGCGGAGCTTCGTGGAGGGCTTTACGACGCAAGTCCCCTTCTATATGCTCCTGTCCGATTTCTTTATCGGCAAACCCGGGCCCGGAAGCGTGAGCGAAGCGGTCGCCATGCGTTTGCCCGTCATCGTGGAGCGCAACGCCTGGACGCTGCCCCAGGAACGCTATAACGCCGAGTGGGTCTTGGAGAAGCAGGTGGGACTGGTGGTACGTGGGCCACACCAAATCCCTGGGGCGGTCAAGGTGCTGCTGGAACGGGGAAACCTGGCGCGCTTCCGCTCGAGCGCCGCCGCCATCCGCAACCAGGCGGTCTACGAAATTCCCCGCATCCTGCGTCGAATCGTCGAGGGTTCCCCGGAAGCCCCTGCCCTCGAGCCGAAAAAATCACTCAGCGAACAACGCATGTAGGCTTGCGGTGAAAGGCGCGCTTGCCACGCCCTTTTCCGTGATGATGGCGGTGATGTAGCGCTGCGGGGTGACGTCGAAGGCGGGATGCCGCGCTTCCACGCCCTCCGGGGCGATGGCGACCCCCGCCAGGCGTGTGACCTCCGCCGAGGAGCGCTCCTCGATGGGAATCTGCTCGCCCGACGCGAGGCTCATGTCGATGGTGGAAAGCGGCGCCGCCACGTAAAAGGGAATGCCGTTCTCGTGCGCCAGCACGGCGACGGAGTAAGTTCCGATCTTGTTGGCCGTATCGCCGTTCGAGGCAATGCGGTCGGCGCCCACAATGACCGCGCGGATCTTGCCCTGCTTCATGAAGTGCCCCGCCATGCTGTCGGTGATGATGGTGACCGGAATCTGGTCCTTGGCCAGTTCCCAGGCCGTCAGACGAGCGCCTTGCAGGAAGGGCCGCGTCTCATCGGCAAAAACCTGGAGTTTCTTCCCCGCCCCCACGGCGGCGCGAATCACTCCGAGCGCCGTGCCGTAGCCGCCCGTCGCCAGCGCCCCGGCGTTGCAATGGGTCAGGACCGTTCCCTCATCCGGCATCAGGTCCGCGCCGTGACGCCCCATGGCTTCGTTGATGGCGATGTCTTCCGCCAGGATGCGCTTGGCCTCTTCCTCCAGGCCGACGCGCACCATGGTGAGCGACTGGGCATCCGTGTGGTGGCAGGAGAGGGAGTTGTTGAAGACGGCGCGCATGCGGTTGATGGCCCAGAACAGATTGACGGCGGTGGGCCGGGTCCTGGCCAGGGTCTCGGCGATAATCTCGAATTCCGCCCGCAACTCGGTGGGGTTCTTCGCCCCCGAATTCTTGACGCCCACGGCGATGCCCATCGCGGCAGCTACGCCAATCGCCGGCGCACCGCGAATTACCAGGGAACGAATCGCCTCCGCCACCTCGCGATAGTCCGTGTAGGTGCGATAAATCTCTTCCCCCGGCAAGCGCGTCTGGTCAATCATGCGCACGCCTTGCTCCGTCCATTCGATGGTTTTGAACATGCGGCCTCGATGGGCAACCCTCCCTGCTTCGTCCCGGGCAGGGAGCCAGGTGATGAAAAGTGATTGTGTGGATTCGTTCCGCCCCACTCAGGCCACCAGTTCTAACAATCCCTCAATTACCTGGTCAAGTTCCACAGCGTTAAGACGCCCTAGTCTTCTGCCCAAGCGTTCGGTGGAAAGCGTCCGGATTTGGGAGATCTTAACCCAGGAAGGCTTGGGGAGCTTCGCGCTCTCTATCCTCAGCGCCAAGGGCAGGCTCACGCGCTGGGGTTGACTGGTGATGGCGACCGCGATGACCGTGTCGGAGCGTTCGTTAAACAAGTCGTGGCTGATGACCAGGACAGGTCGTTTCCCCGCCTGCTCGTGCCCGACGGTAGAAGCGAGATCGGCCCAGTAAATTTCCCCCCTTAGAATTCGGGCCACGCGGCTTCACCTGAGAGCGCTTCTTCCGCCAGCGCCCGCTCCTCCCGAGAATCGAGTTTAGTCAACTCCTCCGCCAGACGAGACCGCTTCCGGCGGGCAAGCATCTCCGCCAGGGCTGCCTGCACGGCCCGGCTCCGGCTCGGGAATTGCCCCTCCCGTACCAGGCGGTCAACTTCACGCAGCGATCCAATATCGAGTGTAACGGCGACCTTCATCGTTGCCATGGTATGATAATTTATCATACTTGCTGGCAATTGTCCCGCACACTTCGGCTTCCGAGGAATCCCGGCTGGCCTCCGGCGAAACCCCTTGGTAGAATGAAAGAGGTCTCTTCAGGCAGGCCAAAAAGACAATGTCGATGGGCTTTTCGGAAAAATACGACGTGGTGGTGGTGGGCGCGGGGCACGCGGGGTGCGAAGCGGCGATGGCAGCGGCGCGCATGGGGCTACGGACTGCCCTTTACACCATCAACCTCGACCTCATCGCCCAGATGTCCTGCAATCCGGCGGTGGGTGGAATCGCCAAGGGCCACCTGGTGCGCGAAATCGATGCCTTGGGCGGGGTGATGGGCGAGGTCATTGACGCCGTGGGAATCCAGTTCCGCCTGCTCAACACCAGCCGCGGCCCGGCGGTTTGGTCGCCACGCGCCCAGGCCGACAAGAAGCTTTACCGGGCAAAGATGCGGCAAGTGCTCGAGTCAGAGCCGAACCTGCGCATCAAGCAGGCGGAAGTTATCGATCTGGTGACTGAAGACTGTAGCGCCGGCATCTTGCCGGCACATCCCGAGGGCGCGTCGACCAATCTTAATAAGGCCGGCACGATGCCGACGTTTCGGGTGCGCGGCGTGCGCCTGCTGGACGGCCGGACGGTGGAAGCGGGCGCGGTGATCATCACCACCGGGACTTTTCTCAATGGCTTGATCCATTGCGGAGAAAACCAGTATCCCGCCGGACGCTCGGGTGAGCCGCCCTCGGTGTTGCTGGGTGAGGCGCTGCGCCGCCTGGGCTTCGAGGTGGGCAGGCTTAAGACCGGCACGCCGCCGCGCCTCGACGCGCGCACCATTGATTTCTCGAAGTTTCAGGTGCAAGCCGGCGATCCCGTTCCCACCCCTTTCAGCTTTCGCACCAAGGCCATTACCCAGCCGCAGACGGTTTGCTGGATTACTTACACCAATGCGGAAACCCATCGCGCCATTCGCGAGAACGTGCATCGCGCACCGCTCTATTCCGGGCAGATCAAGGGCATCGGGCCGCGCTATTGCCCCTCCATTGAAGACAAGATCGTGAAGTTTCCGGACAAGCCGCAGCACCAGATCTTCCTTGAACCGGAGGGGCTGGACACCAACGAGATCTACGTCAACGGCATGTCAACCTCCATGCCCATAGACGTGCAGATGGCCATGGTGAAGTCGATTCCGGGCCTCGAAAATGCGGACATGATTCGCCCTGGCTATGCCATTGAATACGACATGGTGCAACCCACCGAACTCTTTCCGTGGCTCGAGACGAAGAAGATCCATGATCTGTTTCTCGCCGGGCAGATCAATGGAACCACCGGCTATGAGGAAGCAGGTTGCCAGGGGATGATGGCCGGAATTAACGCCGGGCTGCGCGTGCAAGGCAAGTCGCCCATCACCATCGACCGCACGCAAGGGTATGCCGGAATCCTGATCGACGACTTGGTGAGCAAGGGTGTGGATGAGCCCTACCGCATGTTCACCTCGCGCGCTGAGTTTCGGTTACACCTCCGTATCGACAACGCCGACGAACGCTTGACTCCGCTGGGATACCAAGTCGGCACTATTAAACAGAAGGACTACGAGGCGTTTCTGGAAAAGAAACTGCGCATCAGTTCGGCAACAAAATTCCTGGTGGAAACTCGTTTGGACCCACGGTCGCGGGTGGGCCAGGAAATCTACACCAGGCTGGGATTGATGGAGGACGGACATCTGACGGCGCCCTCGCCTTTAACCGGCGCGCAGTTGCTGAAGCGCACGGAACTAAGCATCGACGATCTGATGGCTTGGGTCAGCGAGGGATTAACGGGCATGAGTGGAGGCGGTTCGCGAACCGCCCCTACGGAGCGTGCGGATTCCTTGGCAGAGGCAATTCATGAATCACCGGTGCTTTCCCGTGAAGAAGCGCGCCGCGTCGAGACGGATTTCAAGTACGAAGGTTACTTGCAGCAGCAGGAACGTCAGATGGAACGGATGAAGCGCGCCGAATCGCGGCACATCCCGGAATGGTTCGAATACGGCAAGGTCTCCGGCCTTTCGCGCGAGGTCGTCGAAAAGCTCACCAAGGTACGCCCCTTGACGCTGGGGCAAGCCTCCCGCATCCCCGGCATCACCCCCGCCGCCGTTTCCCTCGTCAATTGCTATATTGAAATCTTCCAGCGAAGGGCGGCGGAACAGGCGCCGGCGTGAGCCATTATGGATATTGCCTTCCCGCCGGGATATACTGAAGGCTTAACAGAAAGGCTAGGCTTGAAATATGACCGTAGAAACGATCAAAGCAGCCATTGAACAGCTCCCCGAGCCCGAGCGCCGGAAATTGGCAGAATGGTTCACGGAGCTTGAGGAACAAGCCTGGGACGCCGAAATGGAGCGGGATTTTTCTCCGGGCGGCCGCGGCCATCACCTGGTTGAAAAGATCAATGAGCAAATCGACCAAGCTAAATTCGCTCCTTCTTGACGCTGGCTATGCAATGTAGGAAAATCAGACTTTCGGAAGGGCGGAAGAAGGACAGGAAATATGGCGAAAGCCAAAACCGTGCTCGAAGATTCCGTGCGGATGGGAGCGAAAAACCAAATCACAATCCCGCACCGAATTTCCAAGGCGCTGCGACTCAAAAAAGGTGACCACATGCTGGTACGCATGGTTGGCAAAACAGTGGAGTTAGTGCCTGCAACTATCATCCCCAAGGACCAGCTCTGGTTTTGGACTCCCGAGTGGCAGAGGAAAGAGCGAGAGGCAGACGAAGACATTGCCCAAGGCCGAGTCAAGGAGTTCACCTCGGTTGACGAGTTAATTAAGGACCTGAAATCATAAACCCACGTGGCCCCAACTAATGGAGGGGAAAGATTCCTCTCAAATCAGAGTATCAAGAACCGCTAACCATCTCCCGCACGGAGTCCTATGCACGGGATTTCAAAAGCCTGCCAAGAGAGATCCAAGACCGCGTGGTAAAAGCCTTAGTCCTGCTCGCTCGTGATCCCCGGTATCCATCGCTCCGCACGAAGAAAATGCAAGGGCCAGGGAACATCTGGGAAGCGAGTGTTTCCATGTCTTACCGCATTACGTTTCAATGGACAGGCAACAAGATTAGTCTGCGGCGGGTCGGTACCCACGATATTCTGAGGAAAGAATCCTGATGACGAGCTCGCCTCGGAAGCCGTAAACCCACGACTGTAGGAGGTCATGATGCCCAATCATCTATCGCGACGTGCTTTTCTCGGTCAGACGGGAACGATGGCCGCTCTGGCCGTGGCGAATCCCCTCGCTTGGGGCAAACCGGATAATTCAAATTCACGACCCCTGCGCTTGGGCGGTCCCATTTTCCTCAACTCGCAGGACCCCGCGGAGCTTGCCCGGGAGCATCGCCGGCTGGGGTACCGTGCCGCCTACGCTCCCTCGGTGGAAATCAAAGATACCGACAGAATAAAGGCCATCATCAAGGAATTTGCCAACCGAGACGTGGCCCTCGCGGAAGTGGGCGCTTGGCGGAACATGATGGATCCCGATCCGGAGAAGCGGCGGCAGAACCTCGCCTATGTGCAGGAGCGGCTTGGCCTGGCCGAATTGCTCGGGACGCGTTGTTGCGTCGATATTGCCGGCTCCTTCAATCCTCATTATTGGTGCGGCCCCGATCCTAAGAACATCACGGAGGAGTTTATCGACGCGACCGTGGAGAATTGCCGCCACGTCATCGACGCCGTCAAGCCCACCCGCACCAAGTTTTCAATTGAGATGATGCCCTTCAATTTCCCCACCGGGCCGGACGATTACCTGAAGTTGATCAAAAAGGTGGACCGCAAAGCGTTCGGGGTTCATCTGGACGCGTGCAACGTCATGAACAGCCCGGAGCGCATGTACAACAATGGCGCGGTCATCGACGAGTGCTTCCGGAAGCTAGGGCCATGGATTGTATCCTGCCACGCCAAAGACTTGAGTTGGGAGGACTACGTTCAAGTGTCGTTGCGGGAAGTCATTCCCGGCCGCGGCCAGCTTGATTACCGCGCCTATCTGCGGGGGCTTGCGGGGCTCCCGGTGGACGCTCCCTTGATGCTGGAACATCTGAAGACCGCGGAGGAGTACGACGAGGGGCGGCACTATATTCAGAAAGTGGCACGCGAAATGGGTCTCTCCTTCGGCGCCGAAGGCGCGTGAAGCCACCTCTCACCGCAGAGGCGCGGAGGCGCTGAGGAGGTGTCAGGTATCAGGTGTCAGGTGTCAGTAAAACCAGGAATACCCTACGACCTTAGGACCTGACACCTGGAACCTGACACCTGACACCTACTTGGGGCCTCAGCCCTCTTCCGGCCCCTTTTGCCATTTTTGGTATGCCTGCTGCATTTCGGGTTCCGGGTCGATGCCGAGGGCATCGGCGACGCGATTGATGTAGTTGAAGTAGGAGATGACTTGGACGGCGTCGAGGATGTCGCGGTCGCTCAAGCCGTGCAGGCGCAACGTTTCAAGATGCCGTGCGCTCAGGGCTGCTGGGGCGCGGGTCACCATCTCCGCGAACTTGCACAACGCCTTCTGGCGGGGGGTTAGTTTCGCGCGAAGGTAGTTGTGTTTGACGTGTTCCGCGAGTTTTTCGTCGTGCGATTCGGCACGGAGATCCTCTCCGTGAGCTTCGATTCAATAGAAACAGTGATTGGCCCAGGAAACCACGGTGGCCAGCATTTCGCGCTCGGCCCGCGAGAGCTCCGAGGGGCCAAACATGGTGGTGCGATACATTTGCATGGAGGCCCGCAGCGCGCCGGCGTTCAGGCTCTGCACCTTGAGGATGTTGAAGACCTTGCCGGCGCGCTGGGCGGCGGCGTCATATTCCTCCTTCAGTTCGCTCGTAGCGTCTTCGGGTTCGATCACTTTGATCCAGGGCATAGGGCTACTCTCTCAACATGGGCGCGGCCTTTGTAGCGCCGCCCTTTAGGGCGGCAGGTGCCGGGCTAAAGCCCGGCGCTACAGCGATGACCACGGTCATGATTCGGTGAAATCGATCATGACCGGCTTGTCCCGGAACCAGTTGGTCTTGAAGCCGAGGTAAATAATTCCGATGACAAACCAGACCCCGCCCACGATTTTTGCAATGATACTCAGGTTGAGCCAAATCCAACCGCAAAAAACAAAGCCGAACAACGGAAGAAGGATATCTCCGAGAATGTTAATCTTGCGGCCGGTGGCGCGTTTGACGCCAAACTGCCAGAACGTGGCAAAATTAACTCCCATGAAGGCGATGAACGCGCCGAAGTTCAGCAACTCCGCGGCGTTCTCGTAACCATGTCCGTTGATGGACAGAAACACTCCGCCGCAGAAGGCGAGGATGGAAATAATCCAGATGTTGTAGTTGGGAGTGTTGCGCTTCGGGTCCAGATGCCCGAAGATTTTACGCGGAAGAACGTTGTCGCGTCCCATACCGAAAAGCAGGCGCGCTGCCCCCAGGCCCCCGGTGAGCGCGCTGCCTACTGCCGCGAGGACGGTCACCGCGGTCATGGCGAGGAACAGCCCGCGCCCCCCCACACGCATGCAAACGTCCATAAAGGCGCCGGTAACGTTTTCAAAGTGAAATCCCGGCCAAACGCGCTGGCCCAAGTAGACTTCGATGCTGCTGAGAATGCCGGTAAACAGGCAGACCAGAACGGTGGCCAGGAGCACATTGCGCTTGGGGTTTACGACATCCTCGGCCAGCGTCGTCACGCCGTCAAACCCGATGTAGGTGAGTGCGGCCAGCGGCACCGCGCTGCGGATGACCCGGAAGTCAAAGGTTTTGGGATCGTAGAAAGGCAGCGTGGAAAAAATCCCATCCCAACTATCCAGGTGAAAAAGGTAGCGGATGGCCAGGAGCACAAATGCCGCGATGACCACCGACATCACGGCGAGAAGTAGCTTGTTGGCCAAGGCGCTGGCGCGGATGCCGCGCAGGTTCATGAAGGTTATGGCTCCGATAAACACCGCCATCAGGGCGTAGGCGGGAATCCCGTGAACCCAGCCGTGAATCGTCTCCCCCACCCAGACCGCGTTGATGAGGGGTTGCAGCAGGTAATCGAGAAACATCGCCCAGCCCACCAGGAACCCCAGATGGAGATTCAAACCGCGGCCCACATAGGTGTAAGCCGACCCGGCGGAAGGATAAATGGCGGCCATCCGTCCGTAACTGAAGGCCGTGATCATCATGGCAAACATGGCGATCAGGATGGTGTCCACAATGAAGCCGTGCGAGCGCTCTTGCACCACCCCGAAGAGTGGAACGGGGGCAATCGGCTGGATCAGCACGATGCCGTAGAAGATCAGATCCCACAGTGTGAGTACCCGGCGCAGGTGTGGCACCGCCGGGGGTTGATTCGACTGAACCGCATTGTTTGGGTCGCTCATGAGAATTGGTTGCCCTGTCCCTTCGCCCGGCTCGTGTCCCATCGTTCTCCGGAGAGCAGCCAGTATCTCACGAGGTTCGGCAAGGCGTAAACGCCGATTGCAGATAGAGCCCCTCACCCCCACGTTTTGCAAGTCGTGGGAGTGAGGGTTCTTCCGGTGAGCGGCAATCGACAGAAATCTGGCGGATCTCTTGGCAGAAATTGCATGAATCTCGCGATAACTCGGGATGAAATTGACCCGATGTTTGACCCGCGTCGCCGCGGACCGCAACTTCACGATTCAGGGCGGCTGTGTTACGATGACAAATCTGCGAAATTTCGATGGTATATGAATTGTCAGAGTCAATCGGCTTGACAAGACCTTAATGGCATTTAAAGGCGAATCGTGAATCTCAATATTTCTCACCGCCCGCGCATTCTCAGTGGGATGCGGCCCACGGGCAGACTCCATCTCGGCAATCTGGTGGGCGCTCTCCAGAATTGGGTGAAGCTGCAAGATGCATATGACAGCTTCCACTTCGTCGCCGACTGGCACATGCTGACGACCGGCTACGAAAATACGCTCGATTTGCGCCACGACACCTGGGAGATGGTTACGGACTGGCTGGCATGCGGGCTCGACCCCGCCAAGGCCACGTTTTTTGTCCAGTCGCGTTTGCCGGAACACGCGGAACTGCACTTGCTCTTTTCCATGGTCACGCCGCTCAGTTGGCTGGAGCGCGTGCCCACCTACAAGGAACAACTGGAAAACATCAAGGACCACGACATCAACACCTATGGATTTCTCGGTTATCCACTTTTGCAGGCAGCCGACATCCTGATGTACAAACCGCGCTACGTTCCCGTGGGTGAAGATCAGGTACCGCATGTGGAGTTGACCCGCGAGGTGGCGCGGCGGTTCAATCAAGCCTTTGGCAAGCTGGAAATGAAGAAGCGTTCCGACCAGGAATGGATTGCCTGGAGCGCGGGCATCCGCAACCTTCCCCGACCCCCGGACGGCCAGGCCAAGCAGTTTGTTCTGGATAATTACCAGCGCGCTTCCCTGGACGTTCGGGCCGAGTACCTGAATCGTGATGTGGGAATCCTCGACCCCATTTTCCCCGAGCCCGAAGCTCTGCTCACTTCCGCGCCCCGCCTGCCGGGGACGGACGGCCGCAAGATGTCGAAGAGTTACGGCAACGCAATTTTCCTGACCGACGCGCCGGAGGTAGTTTCGAAAAAGCTGGCCACGATGGTGACCGACCCGGCCCGCAAGCGGCGCAGCGACCCTGGCAATCCCGATATCTGCCCGGTGTTTGACCTGCACAAGATTTTCTCCGCTCGGGAGACAATCGATCGCGTGAATCGCCAGTGCCGCACGGCGGAAATCGGTTGCCTGGATTGCAAAAAACTTGGCGCCGGGCATCTGAATGCGTTTCTCGCGCCCATTCAGGAACGCCGCAAACCTTACGAGCAAAATCCGCAAAAAGTCTGGGATATTCTTGCGGAAGGGACCGCGAAAGCCCGCGCCGTGGCCCAGGCTACGATGAGGGAAGTGCGAACGGCAGTGAAGTTGGCGTTACCAGAAGCTACTCTAGTGGCAGAGCGACTAGTGGGAATTCCTCAATTTCAGGAGCGCCTACCAAAGGAATACTCTTATTCCAGCATCACGCTGTGCGTCATTGATGCTGTTTGGTCAATCGGAGTCAAATATCACAGCGTCGAGAACGTGATCAAGAATTATTGCGAATTCACCAAACTGAAACTGGGACAGTTCCGTGCAGAGGGCAGTACCCTTCCGCCGAGGGCAGATCAGGACTCCGTCCAGGATCTGTGCAAAAGAATAGAAAGTGTAGGGTTCGAAGAAAGCGCACAGAAGATATTCCAGAACCGTCAGCGCACGTCCTCAAGAGGTGGAATTCTCAAGGCAGAGGCAGTTTACCAGTTCGCGAAAGTTCTGGCGGAGAAAGGCGTGGAGCACCTCCAAGATGCAGCAGTCATTCTGGAACGCCCGGGGGAGTTCAAAGAGGAAATTCAACAAATTCCCGGACAAGGAAGTGGAATTTCATTTGATTATTTCCTAATGCTCATCGGCTCGGAGGCAAACGTCAAGCCTGATCGAATGATACGCCGCTTTTTGCAAGAAACCCTCGGTCGGGAAGTTGAGCAAGCCGATTGCCTAAGCCTTGTGGCGGGAGCGTCGCGCGAGCTGCAGAGCCGATACCCGCACGTGACGCCTCGCCTCCTGGATTACGCTATTTGGAGCTATCAGAGGCAGCGACCCGGTTCGAAGTGAAATTGACTTCGCCCAAAACTAGCGAACCCGCGCCTCAATGTAACGAATCGATTTTCAATGAACGACGAGCCTAAAGGAAGTACAGAACCCGCGGAACCCGCGACCGAAGGAGAAGGAGCTACCCCTGGCAAATCAGCGCCAGAGGCTTCGCCCATCGCTCCTGCCAAGCGCGTGTCGCATCTGACGGCGCCGCCTCCGCCCGTGAAGCTCGGAAACTACGAGGGCCCGCTCGATCTGCTGCTCGATTTGATTCGCAAGCAACAGATTAATATCTATGACATTCCCATTGCTCGGATTACGCAACAGTATCTTGACTACCTGCATCTGCTGGAGGAATTGAATATCGACGTGGCGGGCGAGTTTATCTTTATGGCGGCCACGCTGATTTACATCAAATCGCGCACGCTTCTGCCCCCCGACCCGACGGCGCCGCCTGAGGAGCAAGGAGATCCGCGCGAGGAATTGGTACACCGGCTGCTGGAGCACGAGCAGTTCAAGAACGCGGCGGAAATGCTCAGCTCGAAACGCCTTTTGGAAGATGCCATGTGGTCGCAGCCGGGCATCGGGGAATTTGCCGAGGCCGAGGACGAGCCCGGCCTGGTGGTGTCGGTCTTCGACCTGATTTCGGTGTTCCGTGAAATCCTGGAACGCGCCAAGAAACGCCCGCAGCTCCAAATCCGGCGGGAAGAAGTTACCGTGGCGCAGATGGTCGAGCACGTCAAGCAGGTGCTGCGCGCCAGCCCCGGCCCGGTTCCACTCGAGGATTTGGTCGGCGACTTTCTGTGGCGGCAGGCCTTGATCGCCCTGTTCCTGGCGTTGCTGGAGATGGTACGCCTGCGCGCCGTCCTGCTTCGGCAAAAGGGTACATTCACCTCGATCACGGTCGCCCGCAGCAAGCGGTTTGAAGAAGCTCTGGCGGCCAAGACCGCGGAAGAACTGGCCGCAGGACTGGACGAAGAAAGTGTGAAGGGTAAAGGCTAAAGGGTGAAGGCTAAAGGGTGAAGGGTAAATAGTAAAGGTTGAAGGATAAAGGGTGAAGGATAAAGGCTAAAGGGTGAAGGGTAAAGGACAAAGGGTAAAGTATGAAGGGCGAAGGCTGAAGCATGAAGGCTGAAATCCGAAATCTAACGGATGAAGTATTAATCCTTTAGCCTTTACCCTTTAGCCTTTACCCTTTTCGCTTTACCCTTTAGCCTTTACCCTTTAACCTTTTAAGAATCCTATGCTGACTGATGAAGTTTTGAAGGCCCTCGTCGAGGGCATTATCTACGTCGCGCCGGAACCCGTCACTCTTGACGGTATCCTGAAAGTTCTGGAAGGCGAAGAACGCGAACGAGTGAAGGCCAAGCTGGAAGAGTTGGTGGCCGACTACGAGCAGAATTCGCACGGGATACAAATCCGGCAGGTGGCGAATGGTTATAAGTTCTCCACCAAGGCCGAGCACCACGAAATCCTGCGCAAATATGTGAAGAGCCTGAAGCCGCCCGTGAGGCTTTCCAAGCCGGCGCTGGAAACGCTGGCGGTGATTGCCTACCGGCAGCCGGTGACGGTGCCGGAAATCGAGGAAATTCGCGGCGTGGATTCGGGGGGCGTGATCCACACCCTGCTGGAAAAGAAACTGGTAGTGACCTCGGGCCGCAAGAGCGTGGTGGGCCGGCCAATCCTCTACCGCACTTCCAAGGATTTTCTGGTGCATTTCGGATTAAAGGATGTGGGAGAGCTGCCCAGTCTGAAGGAATTCGAGGAATTGGCGAAACGCGCCCTGGGGTCGGAGTGGGCCGACGGCGAAGCACCGGCAGAGGCAAGTGGCGGCGCCGCTCCTCCCGGCGCAGAGGCCGGACCTGCGGCCGTCGAGCCACCACCTGAAACTCCGCCGGAAGCACGGCTGCCGATTGCTGCGGAGACCGCGCCTGTGGAGACCCCGGCGGCAACCGAAGCGCCACCAGCGACCGCGGAGGAAGCCGGCGCGGTGAGTGCCGATGTACCGGCCGTTCCCTCACCGGAACCTGAACCTCCTGCGGCCGCGGAGACAGCAACCCCGGAAGAGCCGGCAACTGCACCGCCACCGAGCGACTCCTCGGCCCCCGAGTTACCGACCGAGAGCGCCGACGGTTCCGCGCCCGCCCCACCGGAGACGGCCTTCGCAGACGATTCAACAGCGGCGCCGGAAGACCATGAAACGTAGCGCGGACCTGCTCTTTAGGTCCGCGGCTTTCCCTCCCCGCGGGGAACGAACCGCGGACCTAAAGAGCAGGTCCGCGCTACACTTGCTCGGGACGCCGGACATCGGACCCCGGACTTCGGACTTTATTTATGGAACAACGCCTACAGAAGATTATCGCTGATGCCGGCATCACCTCACGCCGTAAGGCCGAGCAGATCATTCTGGAAGGCCGCGTCACGGTTAACGGAAAAGCAGTCTCCAAGCTGGGCTCGAAGGCTGACCCGGAGCGCGATCACGTTCGTGTGGACGGCCGCCTGCTGAGCCGCCCCACCGAATATGTCTACCTGCTGGTGAATAAGCCGGTGGGTTACGTTTCCACGGTCAGCGACCCGCAGGGCCGCCCCACCGTGATTTCGCTGGTGCGTGGGATCAAGCAGCGCGTCTACCCGGTCGGCAGGCTGGACTACCACTCCTCCGGCTTGATGATTTTGACCAACGATGGCGAGCTGGCGAATTTCCTTATGTCAAGGGCGTCGGCTGTCCCCAGAACTTACCAGGCCAAGCTGGAGGGCCGGCCGGAAGGCGCGGACATCGCCAAACTCGAGAGCGGCATCGCGCTCGACGGGCGGCGAACCGAACCCTGCCAGATCCGCCCTCTCGGACAGGACCCCAAACCTTGGTATGAAATCACCCTGGTGGAAGGCCGATACCATCAGGTGCGGCGGATGTTTGAGCGCATCGGCAAAGGAGTGGTAAAGTTAAAACGCGTGCGCATCGCGTTCCTGACGGATAAAGGCCTCGCGCCCGGCGAGGTGCGGCACTTGAAGCACGCGGAGGTATCGCAACTGAAAGCGCTGACAGGAGAGAAAGAAAATGTAAAGGGTAAAGGATAAAGGGTAAAGGCTAAAGGACGAAGGATGAAGGGTAAAGAATCACATGTTCAACCTTTCGTTCGCGACGCTGATGCAGCACCTGCTCTTCCTGTTTCTCCTGGTCGTTGCTCCTATTTGGGATTTCTACTACACGCGGAAGTTGCAGCGTAATCCCAGTTCCGAACAGAAAATTCGCTACTATAAGACGCTTTGCACCTGGCTCTGGATTGCCAGTGCGCTCGCGGTTGTTCCCATTGGCTTCCACCCGCTGTTCACCATCACTCCTTCGCCCGGTGAAATCTCCTGGCTATTACTGCACCCTTGGGTTCGCTACTTGGTAGAAGCTCTGATCGCGATCTTTGTTATTATTTCTGTGGTGCTTCCGGTCGGCACCGTGATCTGGAAGAAGCTGACGAAGCGGCCACTCAAGTATTCCTCTGCCGCCCTAAAATCGTTCGGCTACTTCTTCCCCGCAACCTGGACCGAGCGCCGCTGGTGGGTGTTCGTCTGCATCACAGCGGGAGTTTGCGAAGAAACTCTCTTCCGCGGCTTCATGCTGCACTACTTACACGTTTTTCCCTGGACGCTGAATCTTACGCTGGCGCTGCTGATTTCCTCAGTGATCTTCGGATTTAACCATGCCTATCAGGGTGCTGGCGGAGTCGCGGGGACTGCGATCGTCGGCTTTCTTTTTGGCCTATTGTTTCTGCTGACCGGAAATCTTCTTCTTCCGATTATCTTCCATGGCGTGATGGATCTGCGCATGCTGGCCATATTGCGGCCTCCGGCTGATACACCATCCTAAGAACTTCACACTTCATACTTCACCCTTTAGCTTTTACCCTTTACCCTTCACCCTTTATCCTTTACCCTTTAGCCATGCCACGTTCCTCGATCTACGATATCCTCCCGCCCTGGTCCAGCCGCATTCGGCCCTATCCTCCCGGCAAGCCGATTGAGGAAGTCGAGCGCGAACTGGGACACACGGCCATCAAGCTGGCGTCCAACGAGAATCCCTTGGGGCCTTCCCCCAAGGCGCAGGAAGCCATCCGAAACTACCTCAATAATATTCACTTCTATCCGGACGGAAGCGGATATTACCTGCGGCACAGACTGGCGGAGATTCATGGCCTCCCTGCGGATCAGATCATCCTGGGCGCGGGTTCCACCGACCTGATTGAGCTTACGGCCAAGACCTTTCTTTCCGGCAGCGCGGATGAAGCGATCACTTCCCAATCGGCTTTCTATATGTACCGGCTGGCCATCGAAGACATGGGGGCGGGCCTGGTCCAGACGCCGATGCGCGACCTGACCTTCGACCTGGCGGCGATTGCCCACGCCATCACCGCGCGCACCAAGGTGGTTTACCTGGGCAATCCCAACAACCCGACGGGCACCATGTTCACCGCCGAGGAGCTTGACCGCTTCCTGGCGGCAATTCCGCGGCGCGTCCTGGTGGTGCTGGACGAGGCCTATTTTGAATATGTGCAGCGGCCGGACTATTCCCGCTCGGTGGACTCGGTGCGCGCCGGCAAGAACCTGCTGGTGCTGCGGACGTTCTCCAAGGTGCACGGCCTGGCGGGAATACGCCTCGGGTACGGCATGGGCCACCCCGAGCTGATCGAATGCTTGCAGCGCATTCGCTCGCCGTTCAACGCCTCGAGCCTGGCGCAGGTGGCGGGCATGGCGGCCCTCGACGATCGCGAGCACGTCGCCAAGTCGGTGGAGAGCAACCGCCGCGAGATGAAATTCCTCACCGGCGAACTGACGCTTGCGGGAGTGCGCTACACGCCTTCCGCCGGGAACTTCCTGCTGGTTGATACCGGCCGGGACTGTGAAGAGGACTTCATCCGGTTGCTCCACGAAGGCGTCATCGTCCGGCCCATGAAGCTCTACGGTTTCCCCACCTGCCTCCGCGTGACGGTGGGAAAACACCAGGAAAACGCGCAGTTCCTCGAAGCGCTGCAACGAGTGATGGTGAAATCAGAAGCTAGAAGTTAGGAGCGAGAAGCTAGAAGGTAGAAGCGAGAAGTTGGAAACGAGAATGGGGAAGTGTAGCGCGGACCTGTTCTGTAGGTCCGCGGCTTTTCCATGCTTTTAAATTACGAGCCGCGGACCTAGAGAGCAGGTCCGCGCTACAGGTGCTTCTAAATTCTAGCTTCTAAATTCTCTATGTTCGACCCCATCCGAGAAATTCTCGAGCAAGGCAAGACGCTGGCGGTGGTGGGTTTGTCTTCAAAGGCCATGCGCCCCAGCCACGGCGTGGCCGCTTACATGCAGCGCCATGGGTATCGGATTATTCCCGTGAACCCCCATGAGGAATTGGTATTGGGCGAAAAGGGCTATGCGACTCTCGATGCCGTGCCCGAAGGTTTCGATGTAGTGGTGATCTTCCGCCGCCCGGAGTTCGTGCCGGAAGTTGTGGAAGCCGCGATTCGCAAGGGCGCGAAGGTAGTGTGGATGCAGGAAGGGGTGATCCACGAACCGGCTGCCGCCCACGCCCGCGCCGCCGGCCTCAAAGTCGTGATGGATCGATGCATCCTGAAGGAACACGCCAAGCGCTTCGTGGCCGAGAGGATTTAGAGGGCAGGATTACGAGAGAATCCCACGATTCGAACTGCGTCGACTTTGGCTACCTGCCGATCATGGTTGTGCCGCTGGGGGATCCTTCATGCCATCTGCCTTTTCGCACGCAATAGTGGCGGCGGCAATCGGTAAGGTCGTCCAGCCGAAACAAGTCCCTTGGTGGTACTGGGCGCTCGGCGCGGGAGTGTCCGCCGTGCCTGATCTCGACGTCATTGGATTTCATTTCGGCGTACGTTACGGAGATGTTATGGGCCATCGAGGGCTCACCCATTCGCTCTTTTTTGCCGGTCTTTTGGCGGGTCTCGTAACGATTGCATTGGTTGGTCAGAGTCAGATCTCTTGCTGGCGTCTCTTTTTTTACTTGTTTTTAGCCACCGCATCCCACGGTATCCTTGATGCGATGACAAACGGCGGTTTGGGTGTGGCGTTCTTCTCCCCGTTCACAAATGGGCGTTTCTTTTTCCCTTTTCGCCCGATCATGGTGGCACCCATCGGAGTGGGCCGATTCTTTTCCGCGAAAGGATTAACGGTTATTCGGAGCGAAGCGCTGTGGTTGTGGCTTCCCTCGGCAACCATTTTTGCCATCGCAACTCTTGTCCGTGGCGTTCGAAGAAGTAATGCGGCATGACAAATCGCGAATGGCCACTCGATGTATCGGGGCACTCCGGCAAAACGCGCAACATCTCATTCCACGCATTCCAACCCCGGCCTGCCCTGGCTTCTTAACGGTCGCCGACACAAAAAGCATTGTCGGCGCCACCCGAGGGAGTTACTCGGGAATAATCGGACAAAAAACCCACGAGAAAAGGCGATTGGGTGTATACTAGCATCAGTCAAGGGTTCCAAAATCGAAATGCTGGTCTAAGAGAATCTCAGGCGGCCAACAGTACGAACGGCGCGGAAAAGGCGCCTTTTCATGACCGATCGGACAAAACTGCGCAGTGTCCCCATGTGTGGTCCCGGGACAGCCGTCGCCGCGCTGGCAGCGCCAACAGGCGCCACGAGTGCGCGGGCTGGGGCTCCGACCTCGACATCCTCCAAATCCAAACAAGGAGAAACTCCCATGAAGACCCTACTGATTACCGCTAGAAATCTCACCCTCATCAGCATCCTAACCCTGTGGGCGGTGGCGGCTGCTCACGGGCAGACAGGGATCGTCCTAAGCGCGAATGTTCCGTTCGGGTTCGAGGCAGGTGGCACGTCGTTTCCGGCCGGGGCATATCAATTCAAGTTTACCTCCGGCGAGCAATCCTTTGTGATCAGTGGCGCCAAGGGAGGGGAGACCAAACTGCCCATCGTCTCCCGGCTTGGCGGACCCTCCCTCTTTAAGGACACGGGTTTGGTCTTCGACGCCTTCGAAGGCCACCATGTGCTCTCCGAGCTATGGATACCCGGTGAAGGAGGAGTGCTGGTGAACGCTTCGCCAAAACAACATGCTCATGAAATGGTGGTCGCGATGGTCTCCGGCGCCCAGCCCACCATGTCGGGGAAAGAGGTTTTCGAGCACACCTGCGCCCGGTGCCACGGGGTGTGGGGCAACGGCAATCCGGCGGCCGATAAGTTCTTTCAGACTCCGATTCCCCGGCTTGCTTCTGCGGCAGTCCAGGCAAAATCGAACCAGGAGTTGAGGGAAATCATTACCCAAGGCAAACGCAACATGGATCCTGTCCGGGTGGGGCAAGGTTCGGTGCAGCACCTTCTCGATCCTGCATCGGTGGACGCCGTCATTAAGTATGTGCGGACCTTAAAGCAGCCGTAGATGGAAGCTAGAGTGGTTTTCGTCGGGACCGGAGCGTCCTTTTCCGGCAACAGGCGCAACATGGGTGTCACGCGCTCTAACCCTGGCCTGTTCTGCCTTCTTTATGGACGCCGACATAATAGGCAATGTCGGCGCCCGCCGCGAATCGTAGGGGGACGGCTTGCCATCACCTCTGTGTACATTGCCGCCGAACGACGTGGGTAGGGCAAGGCCTACCCCCACGGTCTCCTTGGTATGCATTACGGCTGATTGCAAGGGTGGTCACTGAAGCATGGCCCCCTCCATTTTCTTCTTGACAAGCCCCCACGGTTTAGGCTAGAATGTAAGCGTATGGTTGGAGACCAGCTCCGCTCGGCGCTCAGTAGGCTAATTTAATGGTCTGCCTCTCAATCATGCAAGGCAAAGATTGAGGAGAACGAGCGAATTGACAAAGAGTCGGAAATGTATCAAGACTTTAAGTCCAAAATGAGCCAAGCGCCCAAAGCCGTCAGATGACTGAAAACAAAAGCTCTTGAGGTGGGCTTTTGCTCGCCCCAAAGCCGTCAAACTACTAAAAAGAAATCCACTTACATCAAGACAGGCGAAAGGCGAAAGTGGCATGACAACGTGTCTGATGCCGGTGGGGACAAATTGTCGCTAAAAACTCTAGAAAAGCCTCGGCAAGGTAGCCAGATGCTATAGCACCGGCGCGGTGTCCGGCCGAAACAACTAGCCCCAGGGTGCCGATCGCCTCCTCATTCACCCCGTGCCTTCTTCTTCCACTCCTCGATGGTCTGCATTCTTTCCTTCCACCTTTTTTCCAAGCCCTGGTCCGTGGGGCGATAGTATTGGCGGTCCTTGAGGTTGTCGGGCAGGCACTGCATATCGGTGAGCTTGTCTTCGGCTTGATGCGCGTATTGATACCCTTTGCCATAGCCGAAGTTCGCCATCAGCCCGGTCACGGCATTGCGCAGATGCAAGGGGACCGGCTCCGCCATGGTCTGCTGCGCGTCGCGCACCACTTCGCCGTAGCCGCCGTAGAGCGCGTTGGACTTGGGCGCGAGCGCAAGGTAGACCGCCGCCTCCGCCAGCGCCAGGTTCCCTTCCGGCATTCCCAGGAAATGCACCGCCTGCATCGCCGCCACCGTCACGCTTAAGGCCTGGGGGTCGGCCATGCCGATGTCCTCGGAGGCCTCGCGAATCAGCCGGCGCGCGATGTAGAGAGGATCTTCCCCCGCCTCCAACATGCGCCCAAGCCAGTAGAGCGCGGCGCTGGGATCGGAGTTGCGGACGGACTTGTGCAGCGCTGAAATCAGATTGTAGTGTTCCTCGCCCGACTTGTCGTAGAGCAGGACTTTCCGCTGGATGGCGTCTTCCACCAGGGTTTCGGTGATGGTGGCGCGCCCATCCGCATCGCGCGCGGCGGCCGCCACCGCGGTTTCGAGCGTGTTGTAAGCTGCGCGGGCGTCGCCGTTGGAGAACACCGCAATTTGCCGCAGAAGCTCGTCCGAAATCTCGATCTGTCGCGAACCGAGTCCGCGCTTTTCGTCACGAAGGGCGCGGCGGAGAAGGGTCTGCACCTCGTCGGTCGAGAGCGCGGAGAGCATGTAGACCTTGGCGCGCGAAAGCAGCGCCGCGTTGACTTCGAAGGAAGGGTTTTCCGTGGTGGCGCCAATCAACACGATGTCGCCGCGCTCGACGTAGGGCAAAAACGCATCCTGCTGAGCCTTGTTGAAGCGGTGAATTTCGTCGATGAAGAGCACCGTGCGCCGGCCGTAATGGCGGGACTTTTCCGAGGCCGCCATCACTTCCTTGATTTCCTTGATGCCGGAAAGGACGGCGCTGAAACGCACAAAGTCACTGCGCGTCTTGCGCGCCACAATGGTGGCCAGCGTGGTTTTGCCGGAGCCGGGCGGGCCCCAGAGAATCATCGAGCCCAATTCATCGCGCTCGATTTGGCGCCGCAATGCCTTGCCCGGCCCCAGGATGTGAAGCTGACCCACGAAATCTTCGATGGTCTCGGGCCGCATGCGGTCAGCCAAAGGCGATGGGGTAGCGGTGCGCTGCGTTGCGCCGCCGGCGTGTTCCATGGGAGTGGGCTCGAAAAGGCTCATAGGAATTGGTTCATCGAGTCATCGGGTCATTGAAAAGCTGTCAGTTGTCCGTGGTCAGTTGTCTGTTGCCCAAGATACGCGGAGATCCAAAGCCTTGAGCCACTGACGACTGACAACGGACAACGGACAAGTGACAGCTTTTTCATCGGCCCGATGATTCAATATCTAAATCCTCTCTGTCGTGCCGCCTCGTACAGAAAGATGCTTGCCGCGGTCGCCGCGTTCAGGGAATCCACTTCCTTGCGGATGGGGATGCTCAAAAGCTGGCTCGCGTAGCGGGCAATTTCTTCCGGCAAGCCGGCGGCTTCGCGCCCGACGAGAATCGCTATCGGCCCTATCAGGTCTGCCTGGGAGAGCGATGCCGGGCTGTTACGCTCCGCCGCCACGATGCGGACGCGCCGGCTCAGAAAGGGCAAGGCCTCTTTCGGGTCGAGGCCGCAGACGAGCGGAAGGCGAAAGATGGCTCCCGCCGAAGACCGCACCGCCTTGGGATTGAATGGGCTCACCGTCTCCTGCAATGTCAGGAACGCCGAAGCCGAAAACGCCAGCGCCGTCCGCATCATCGTGCCCAGGTTTCCCGGGTCCTGAAGGCGGCAGGCGACGACCAATAAGGGATGGGCGGTAGCCACAACTTGCTCCAGCTTATAGGCCGGCAGCTCCACCAAGGCGGCGATCCCTTGCGGTGACTGCGTCTGCGCAACACCCTCGAACAATCGATCGGGGACCTGCGTGGTTTCGGCTTCCGCCGGCAGGCGCTGAAGCAGGGCGGAAAACTTCTCCGCTGCGCCGCTGGCCACCAGCACGCTGTGAGTCTTGACGCGCGGGGCCGCATTCAGAGCTTCCTCCACCAGAAACGGGCCTTCCACCGCCAGCCAACCTTGCGTGGTGGTCCCATCGGCGAGCGCGCGCCGGAAGACCTTCATCAGGGAATTGGTGGGACTGGTAACTTCTCGCGAGTTGGTGAAGCGCATGGGATGCCCTTGCCCGTTCTTATTGCTTCGATCACAGCTTAACGCCGAGGCGCGGCGAAGTCGAGAGGTGACGTACTCCACCGGCTGTGGCGCGCGCATCCTGCCCACGCCTTTGGCGCGGGAGCGGGACGCTCCCGCCACAGCGGGCGAGACGCCCGCGCTACAGCCGGGGGAACCGTTGCCCCGGCGTATGATAGAATCCCGTCGTTTTCATCCATTCTGGTAGTAGCCCCAAGGAGGTCTCCATGCGAAGGCTGGGATTGCTTTTGCTCTTGATCTGCATCGTACCGGTTGCGCACGCCCAGGAATTAAGCGGGCTGCTTGCGGACCTGACGAAACCCCATGACTACGTTTTGAAGCGCGCCGGGAGTTGGGACCGCACCGGGGGGAACGGCGACTCGCGCCCGATTGCCGTCGGCGAAACGCTCACCGTGCTCGAGGATTCCGGCCCCGGCGTCATCACCCACGTGTGGTTCACCATCGCCAGCGGGGAAAGCTATCACCTGAAAAAACTGGTGCTGCGCATGTATTGGGATAATGAATCCACTCCCAGTGTAGAGGCCCCGATTGGCGACTTTTTTGGCTTGGGCCTGGGCGAGTATTTCACCTATCAATCTCTCCCCCTGGCGGTTGGTTCGGTGAAAGCCTTGAACTCATTTTTCCCCATGCCCTTCCAGAAAAAGGCGCGGATCACGGTGACCAACGAAGGCACGCGCAAGGTGGACGACTACTACTTTAATATTGAGTATCGCGTCTACGCAAAACCCCTGCCCGCCGACACGCTTTATTTCCACGCGCAATATCGGCAAGCCACTCCCAACCACGGCTGGACAAACCAATGGCACAGCAATGGCGATCCCAACGTCGACCGCAAACCCAACCTGAGCGGTGAGGACAACTATGTTTGGCTCGAGGCCACGGGGCGTGGGCACTATGTGGGTGAGACCATGTCGGTGCTCCAGAATCAGGATGAGTGGTGGGGCGAAGGCGACGACATGTTTTTCATCGACGGTGACAAGCTGCCCACCATCGAGGGCACGGGTTCGGAAGATTACTTCCTGGGGGCATGGGATTTTGGTGGCAAACCCTTCTCCTACGCGCTATTCGGCGCACCGGTCGTAGGCAGTGAAGTGGCGGGGGGCCGATCCTCGGTTTATCGTTTCCACTTGGATTCACCGATTCCCTTCACCAAGTCGATTCGCGCCACGATCGAGCACGGACACGCCAATCACCGCTCGGATAGCTATTTCTCGGTTGCCTATTGGTACCAAACGGAGCCGCACGCTCCCTTTCCACCATTGCCATCCGTCGATGAGCGCATTCCCAAGCTTTACCCCGTAGGTGGACCAGGGAATGCGGGCAAGTGAGAGCATCGGGCTATCGGGACTCTCTTGACGGCTGCAAAAATCCCCGTCACTATACTGATGAAGCACTCGAGGGCCTGTAGCTCAGCTGGGAGAGCACATGGTTTGCAACCATGGGGTCGGGAGTTCGATCCTCCCCAGGTCCACCATCTGACCTTTTTGCCGTCCCAGGCGCTTCGGGCATTTTCATTTATCGTGACGAGCCCCAGGCTCATGGGGATCTTTGGGGAGATGATTGCGACCTTGCCGTTCACGCTCCCTCATACGCTTCGTGCAGCAACGGCTTCAGAGTGGCAAGATCGCGCCGGGCTGCGGCCATGACTGCATCATCATTTTCTCGAGACAAGGCGATCCCCTGATCGTCGGAAACGCCGGGAATCTGGTACTCGATGTGAAGTGAAATCGGGCCGTGGAAACCGCCCACCGCGGCCATTCTCAAAAAGTCCTTGTATTTGCACATGCCTTCGCCCAAGGGACAAGTGGTTTCCCGCCAACCTTCCGTTTCGGTTTTCTTCCAATAAAAATCCTTGACTGCCATCATCTTCATGCGCGGCATGACCAGGTTGGCGGCGATCCTCCAGCCTTGTGCTCCGCCTTCCTCGGCGGCGTTTTCAAGATCGTAGTAATATCCGGCCCACTTCGGGTCCAAGGTATCGATGACCGGGGCGATATCCCACGTCTGCCCACCGATGTATCCGGCGTGATTATGAAAACCCACCTGGACCCCGTACTTTTCCGCCACTTTCACCAGTCCGCGGAATTGGTTTCCTGCCTCGGCAAGTTCTTTGCGAACATCGACGAACTTGTAGTGGTAGTACCCCGGCTTAATAAAGGGAATGGAGAGTTTGGCGGCGGTACTCAGAATGGGCGCTGCGGTAGGGTCGTCGCCTCTCACCAGCTCCGTGGTGAGCATGGGGACTTCCAGGCCTTCCGCACGGATCGCCGCAACCGCCTTGGGGAGGTCTTCCGCCGCGCGCTCGGGCATCACATGTCCACCGCTCCGAACCGTCAGGTCGATCCCTCCAAAGCCGGCGCGCTTGGCGCTCGCGGCCAACTCCGGCCATGTCAACTTCGGGACCGGTTTCGAGAATAGGCAAAGGGTGCCACGAAAAGGGCCGGGAACATTCGGGAGAGCACTGGAACGGGCGGATAGAACCCTGGTGGCCGCCCAAGTGGCTGCGGACGATACTTGTAGAAACGTGCGCCGGGAGAGTGGTTTTTCCATAACTTGTTCACCTCAGCCGCTATGTTCCACCAGCCGTTCCTCGCTTGCCTCCAGGGCCGGCTTGAATCGTTCTCGAGCTACTCGAAGGGCTTCGTGCAGCCTACGCTCCAAGACCTCCCGGGCCGGCAGTTCCGTCATGTACTCAGCGACTCGTATGCCGCTTCTTTCCAGCTCCAGCAGCTCGACATGCTCGTCGGACTTACCGGCGCAGAGGATTAGCCCCAAAGGTGATTCTTCTCCAGGCTGACGTTCGCACTTTTCGAGCCAGCGGAGATAGAGTTCCATCTGTCCTTTATCAGCGGCCCGAAACCGGCCAATCTTGAGGTCCACCGCGAGCAAGCGGCGCAGGCGCCGATGAAAGAAAAGCAAATCGAGGTAGTAATCCTCGTTGTCGACGGTGATTCGCTTCTGGCGAGCGACGAAGGTGAAATCCGAGCCCAGTTCCAGCAGGAAGTGTTCCAGGTCGCGCAGGATTGCGGTTTCAAGGTCCTTCTCGCTGTATACGTCTTTCAATCCGAGAAAGTCCAGGAGGTAGGGATCGCGGAAGACCAAATCCGGGGTCACATGATCCTTGTCGCGCAGGGCGGCGAGCTCTTTGCGGGCCAGTTGGCCGGCTTTTCTGCTGATCGCTGTTCTCTCGTAGAGCATTCCCTGAATCTTATCCTGGAGAGTTCGCGTGCTCCAGCGCTCAATCCTGCACATTTGCGAATAAAACTCGCGCTGGAGAGGCTCCTCCAGATAAATGATCTGCCTTAGGTGAGTCCACGACAATTGTCCACTCAGTGCGTGGACAATTCGGCTGTCTGGAAAAACTTCGGCAAAACGGATCATGTAAAACAGGTTAGTGCGGCCGAAACCGGAACCGTAATCTTCGCTCAATTGTCTACTCAGTGCGTGGACAATCTGCTCACCGTATGCGGCTCGCTCAAACGCAAGAATGTCCTTGCGAATCCTCGCGCCGATCGACCAGTAAAGCCTGACCATCTCGGAATTCACGGCGACAGCCGCACGGGCGCGCGCGCCTTCAATAAGTAATCTGATGTCACTCAATAGACCGGGAGGGAAGACCCGGCCGGCGCTGGACGACAGGGTGTGGTTTGTCGCAGCGGTGGCAGTCTTAAGTTTCTCCGGTTTTTTCGACTTCTCTTTCATCATGAGCAGTGATTCCAGACCGGAGCGGTGATATCACGGGCCGTCGTCGATCACAAGGCCCGCCTCACACCGCGCCGATGCCGGGACCATTCAGGTGAGAAGTATCCATGGTGCCATCGGTGATGTGAAAGACGCCCGGAAAGCGTTTCTCCCACCCCTGATTGGCGGCGGGCACATACTGCCGCGAATTAGCTTCAATCGCTTTCACGCCCGGAACGTGCGCGGCGAGGCTGGCGGATTGAATCAGCGAAGCGCCGGGGCAGGTGAGGTCCTGCACGCACAGGAACATCTTATTTTTCTCCATGACCGGAGTGAGGATCATCATGGTGCTCTGCCCCTTGCAGGCTTTGAGCGCCGCGCCCGTGTACCCCATCTCGCGCGAAAGCAAGAGGGCGTGAAGGTCGGTCAAGGATTCATCGATAACCACGGGCTTCAGTTTTGCCGCCTCAAACATCACATTCTGCCGGTGACTGTCGAGATCGCGCGCCGTGGGCTGCTCGACGTACTGAATACGCGCAAACCCGCCAGGCGACTTCTTCTCCACCATGTGCAGGAAATCGACCAGGTACTGAACGTCGGGGCAGCGCTCGTTGAAGTCGAGCGAGTAGACCCAGCCGCTGACCCCGCGCTTTTCCTCCGTTTCCGTGGCCACCCGATCGACGCTGAGCACGCGCTCCGAGTCCCATTTCAAGTCGTCGCCGTCCAGCTTGATTTTGAAGTGGGTCAGCCCGTTGTAATTGATCCATTCGGGAAGCGTCTCCGGCAAGCCGTCGTTCACCCGGTGCTTGATGTCGGAATCCACCAGCGCGTCGATGGCGGAGACCAGGTGGTACAGGGGCATGCGGGGTTTGGGTTCCTTCAGAACGTACTTGTCCGGGTATTCGCCCTTGTATTCCGGACCCACGTAGTAGGACAGGTCGTGATTCATGAACTCGGGGCCATAGGTGTGATAACAGTTCACGCCGTGCAGTTTGCCGTAGGCGTCGTGGACCGCGGCGTCAAAGGCGCTCGCCGTGACCAGCGTGCAAAGCTTGGGAATGGGCTCGGCCAGGTTTGACTCCCGCGTGATCTGTTCAGCAGCCTGCAAGTACTGGGGCTCGAGCGCCCAGTTGAGGTCGATAGGGTGGCCGTATTCTTTATAGCTCCCGGTCAGGGTGGAGATGCGCTTCGCCAGGGTTTCCATGGCGCCGTGAGTGGCGTCGTATGAGAGAACGCGGGAAGGGAACGACCAGGTGTTCGCGAGCGGCATCTCGCCGAAGCCCTTGGCGGTCTTGCCGCCCAGTGAGCTTACCGCGCAGTTCACATTCAAAATGGTGATTTGCGAGGTCACCGTGCCCCCGAATTTGATGGGGACACGGTAGTTGTAGTCCTTGAATTCGATACTCACATCTTCTATGCGGATGTCGGTGTTTCTGGGCACACTCGCCTTGAGGATGGCCGGACCGCACGCCAAGCCGGCGGCAACGGACTTGAGAAATGTGCGGCGTTCGACTTTCCCCATAATGACCTCGTCTGGTGTCCCATCTTAGAGTTGACAATAGGCGCGACCCCCTCACCCGTCTCGCCTCGGCTGATGAAAACGCCTCGCCGAGCCACCCTCCCCGATTTCTGGGGTCCGATGGACCCCATCGGGGTCCAGAAATCGGACTCCCCCAAGGGGGCGAGGGGAGAGTTAATCGGGGTCAACGATCGAGTCATACCAAGGGTCGGGCTCAATCCCTTGCGACTACGCCCAGTCACGGTCGCGGCTGATTCCATTCGCCAGCATTTCTTGCACATGGGCGACATCGTCGCGAATCTGCCAGTCGAACATGCCCACGGCGAGAAAATCGCCACCGTGCTCGAAAGCCAGGCGGAAACCTTCCTGAGGCTTCACCCTGCCCGCTCCCAGGACTTTGAACGCGATCCAGGGCTTCTTGATTGATCGCATGAAGATGCCGACCTCGGCGGCTTCGCTGCAATAGTAGTTCACCCGGTTGATCGTCACCATGTAGAAGTCCGGATCAATCCTGGCTTGCACGCAGGCGCGCCCGGTATCAAGCTGGTGGGCGCCAATGCCCGCCATGATTCCGGCCTTTTTGAAGCCTTCCACAATCTCGCCGATCTCGTCCACTCTGCCAGCCTTGACCAGCCCATCCGCAACCCCGCCATGGAGGTAAACCGCAATGGCGCCATTGTCGCGGGCGCGTTTAGAATTCTCCACCGGTGAGCCTTGCTCGGGCGCGGACGTGGCAATCCACTGGAGCGTTCCTCCGCGCTCCTTCTTGAACATATTGTAATGACTGATGATGCGGTCGTCGGCGCGCATCAGCAGTGTGTTGATGCCGTTTTGTTCGGCCAGCGTCAGGGTCTCAAGGATCTTGGGTGTGTTGAAATACTGCTTCATGAAGTCCGCTTGATAAACGAGCTCGCCCGCGTGAGCGATTCCTGAAACCGGGTCTCCGCCAATCATGAGCCGGGAAACCTCGTATTTGCCGAATTTCCCCCTCTGAAGGCCTTTTACGGGTTCCTTCACCATGGCTTCTTGCGCGGGGGCCATCATGTGTGCCATCAGCGCTTTACGTTCATAACTGATTCCCCCCATCAGGGCGGCCGTGGCCCCCAGGGAATTTTTCAACAGATCGCGCCGGCCGAGTCTTTTCATTTTGAAGTCCCTTCATATCAATCCGTTAGAAAAATGGGTGAATAATGCTCACTTCGCCCATTCATGAGGTGGGTTCCGGCAATTCAGGTGCCGTTACCGGCGGCATTTACAGAGAACCGTAGCGCGGACCTGCTTTTTAGGTCCGCGGCTTTTCCCGACGCCGCGAAGAGAGCTTCCGTCGTACCGAGAACCGTAGCGCGGACCTGCTTTTTAGGTCCGCGGCTTTTCCCGACGCCGCGAAGAGAGCCGCGGACCTAAAGAGCAGGTCCGCGCTACACATGCTTTCGGCCTTCCGCTCGCTGCCTACTGCTTACTGCCTACTGTTTCCGTCATCCCCCGCGCGTTGTCTTCGCGGCCTTTCCCGACGCCGCGAAGAGAGCCGCGGACCTAAAGAGCAGGTCCGCGCTACACATGCTTTCGGCCTTCCGCTTGCTGCCTACTGCTTACTGCCTACTGTTTCCATCAGCCGTCGCGCATTATCTTCGCAAATCGCTTTTTGGGTGGCCGCGTCCAATCCGGATTCCTGCACTTTGAGGAGTGCCGACTCAAAATCAAAGAAGGGGTAATACGAGCCAAATAGAACTCGCGGAAGCGGCATCTCGCGGACGTAGCGGCCGACTCCAGCGACCCCTTCCACCATGGAGATTTCCGTATAGACGTCGCCCGCCTCGACGGTTTTTCGGTATTGTTCCTGACTATTGTTGGAATGGCAATTCAAAAGCTCCAGGCGCAGGCCCGGCACGAGTTTAACAACATCTGCAAGCGGGGTAATATCCACAAGAGAAATACGCATCAGCGGCGCCTGCGTACGTTCATCCTCCATGCACAGCGCCAGTTGCACGATGAGCCGGCGGGCGGTTGCCAACTTCAATAGTTCCACAAAGAGCGGATCGTCAAGGCGGTATCCGTGATAGTTGGGGTGCAGGCGGATTCCCGGCATCTTGTGCTCTTCCTGGCAGCGCCGCACGTCTTCCTGCCAGTCGGGAAGCTTGGGGTTGATGGAACCAAAGGGGACGAGCATACCGTGTCCGTAATCGCGGCAGGCCTGGGCCAGCCGGAGGTTTACGCCGGCAATGTCGCGGTGCAGCAATCCATCAAAGCTGCCTGCCCAGGCCTGCTCCACGTTCCACTGGTGCAGTTTGGCCACCAAAGCCTCGGGCTCGTCTCCCGACAAGCGTCGGAATGGCCAGCGCGAAAGGTATACGTTGGTATCGACGATCATACCTTGTAACCCTTCTTTTGCAGCATCGGCGCCAAGAGTCGGCGCAGGTTTCCGCCCAGGATGAGCTTCTTGTCGGATTCCGAAATGTCAGCGCCTTCCACCTTGGCAACCTGCGAGGCGAAACTCCGGCCTCCCACGTCACTGCCAAAGATCACTCTTTCCGCCCCCAATTCCCGCACTGCCATTTCCACATATCCTGATGTTGGATCGGATCCCGCGAGTCCGCAGTATACGTTCTTCGAGGCGCGAATGGCGCGAATCCCCAGCTCCCAGTTTCCTCCCGTGTGGGCGCAGACGATCTGGAGCTTGGGGTGGCGTTGGGCGAGTTGGACGACGTCGAAGGGCGAGGATTCTCCCGGCTCATTGCCGTCGGCTTTGATCCATTCGTGCTGAAGGATAACCACCTCATTGTCGACTGCCCACTCGGCGATGGGATCCATTTGTGGAACGTTGCAGCGCGCCTCGGCCTCGATCTCCCCAATCATTACCATGGGGCCGTCGCGCACACAGCGATTCAGCTCCGTCATGCCGAAGTCGAGCAGAGCGGGGGTGAGATACACGGAGCCGTAGGCGCGGTCGGGAAAGGCTTTTACCGCGCGCATCACGCGGTCATTTTCCAGGCGAAATTGCTCGGCGGGATTCGGGTGCTGGTCGTCTGAATACCCCTGCGAAAGGATGAGCCGCTCCACCCCGATTCGATCCATGCACTTGACGAGGAAGGCCATGCGCTCCTCGGGGGTATCGCCCGGCACCTGGCCGAGATGCGCATGCTGGTCCCAGATCCGAAGGTTCTCGCCTAAATCGGAAGCCGTGCTTAAGTCCCACGCCTTTGCCTGGGTCAGCGCCAAGGACCCGCCCGCGCCAACGGTTTTTAGAAAAGTTCTACGGTTTAGCATTACGAATCCTTGCATTAATCGGAAATTTTCGCCGGCCGATTTGAAACTCCAGCCCTCGCCCCCTTGGGGGAGTCCGATTTCTGGACCCCGATGGGTCCATCGGACCCCAGAAATCGGGGAGGGTGGCCCGCCACCGGCGTTTTCATCAGCCGGGGCGGGACGGGTGAGGGGGTAAAAACCGTAGCGCCTCGTGCCAACTTAAAATCCCAGAGCCCACCTTTCGGTTTCGGCCAGCGCGAGTCCAGGGAAGAACCGCAGACCTCAAAGGCGGAGGTCTGCGCTACACTATCCACTAACCACTAACCACTGCTCCCTCAGTGCCCGATGTTATGACACAGGTCACAGTTCACGGGCGCCTTGCGCAGCTTGTGGCAATCGACGCAGGCGACCATGGAAATTTCCTTTTCCTGCCAGAGCTGATCGCGATCTTTCACCGGACCGTGGCACACCGCGCATTCCACCTTGGCATTGAGGTGTTTCGGGTGGCTGAAGTAAACAAAGTCCGGAAGCTTATACACCGGTCTCCATGCGATAAGGCCGTCGTCCCTTTGAATTTCGGCCAATTTCTTGATCGCGGGACTATCCGTCTTGATAGTCTGATGGCATTTCATACAATCCGCGACGCCGGGGATTTGCATCTTGCCGCTGGCTCCAACTGGTTGGTGGCACACATCGCATTTGAATCCTGCCTGGATGTGCTGACGGTGACTGAACGGATTCGGCTGCGCAATCGCCTGGGCGGGGGCGGGAAGGTCCTGGGGCTCGCGTCCCGGACTCGCCGAAATCGTTTGCGGGTAAGCCTGGGCTCTGAGCCGCGCCGGACCCTGTCCTTTCGGGAACAGGGCGTAAGCTGCCACCACCGTCGGGGCGGAGGTGTCCGGGTTGAAGTATCCGCCCGGCCCCACCGCCACCACCACGAATTGCTTTTTCGTCTTCTTCCCCAGATAGGTCATAGGGGTAGCGTGCGCGTTGGATTCGAGCTTGTCGACCCAGAGCTCCTTGCCGGTGCGGGCATCGAAGGCGCGGAAGCGGTGATCGACGGTGCCGCCAATAAAGACCAGTCCGCCCGCCGTGGCGATGGAGCCTCCGAGGTTATAAGTGCCGGTCTTGGGAATCCCTTTCGCCTCCAGATCATCCATAACGCCCAGCGGCACCTTCCAGGCGAGTTCTCCCGTCTTCAAATCGATCGCATTCAGGTCACCCCAGGGAGGCTGCTGGCAGGGATAATGGTGGTCATCCCAAAAGCGCGCGTAACTTCCCCACTTACTGCTGCGGACGTAGGCTTCCTCCGAACTCTCCGGCTGCGCCTTCATAAAACCGACAGCGCCCACCTCGCTCACATTGACGAAGAGATAATCGAGAGCGGGATTGAAGGAGCTGCCCGACCAGTTGCCGCCTCCCAAAGTTCCGGGTATTTCCACGGTCGTCTTGGTAAGACCCCACGGGGTAAAGATTCCGCCGGGGAGGGAGGCACCGAAATTGTCGAGGCAGTATTGGCGGGACTCCGGCGTGACCGTGGTGACGTCATCGAGGGTCACGGAAGTTCGGGCCAGTTGCATGGATTTGAGGGGAAAAGGTTGGGTCGGCCAAGTCGCTTCGCCCGGCACCGGGCTTGGCGCCACGGGCCGCTCCTCCACCGGGAATAGCGGTTTGCCGGTGAGCCGGTCGAGTATAAAAACAAATCCCATTTTGGTGACTTGCGCCACCGCCGGGATGTCTTTCCCCTCGCGCCGCACCGTCATCAGATTGGGTGGGGAGCACACATCGTAATCCCAGATATCATGATGCACGATTTGGTAATACCATATGAGTTTTCCCGTGGAGGCATCGAGCGCTACCAGCGAGTTGCCGAACAGGCCTCGACCTTTGCGGTCGGCGCCGTAGAAATCGTAGGACGGCGAACCCAGGGGAAGAAAAATCATCCCCCGCTCCGCGTCCACGGTCATGATGGACCACGCGTTGGTCCCGGAACGGTCTTGCCAGGAATCACCCTCCCAAGTGTCGTGCCCCACTTCGCCGGGCCGGGGAACGGTGTGGAATGTCCAGACCAGCTTTCCGGTATGAACATCGAAGGCGCGCACATCGCCGCTGGGGCCTTTCGAGGGGATTTCCTGAACCTCCGATCCGGTAATGACCAGATCTTTGTAAATGGTGGGAGGCGAGGTTGAGTCGTACCTTCCTTTCGGCCACTTGTCCGCCACCCCCACGCGCAGATCAATGGCTCCCCCCTCGCCAAAGCCTTGGCACGGCCGGCCGGTGCGGGGATCGAGCGCGAAGAGGTGCGCATCCAGGGTGATGTAAAAGAGGCGCTGGTCGCGCTTGGGGTCCTCCGCTCCGCACGGAACGGCAGAGTTTCCCTCCCAGTAAGCCGCGCCGCGATTGGGCACGGGGCGGCGCGTGCCGCCGTCCCCGGGAAAGGGATCGAACACCCAAAGCTCCTTCCCCGTTTCCGCATCCAGCGCAATGACGTTGCTGGTTTGGGTGGTGAAGTAAAGCACGTCATCCACCATCAAGGGCGTGCTCTCGAAGGCGTTGATTCCACTATTGGCAGTTGGAGGGATTTGATAAGTCCAGGCTCTTTGCAGAAGCTGGACATTCGAGGGGTTGATCTGTTTCAGCGGAGAGAAGCGCATCCCCCCGGGATCGTGCCCATAGTTCCGCCACTCCGTGTCGGTAGAGGCGGAGGAACCCTGGGCGAAGGAGATGCCACATAACAGAAGAAGACAGGCCACAGACAATAGCGCAAGCTTGGCTAGGCGTGATTTTAGAAGCATAGTGTCGACAACCTTTATCGCCGAGACGCTGAGCGGTGTAGCGCGGACCTATCTTGTAGGTCCGCGGCTCGTCTTGCATGGGCGAAGAAAACCCGCGGACCTACAAATCAGGTCCGCGCTACGGCAAAACAAAGCAGAGTACGCGGTTCCTTCCCTGATATTACTGGGCATTCGTGGGGAATCGTGGGTTATCCACAACCTGCCCCTGGAGATACGTGACCACAGTGCGCGTCAAATCGCCTTCTGCCTGGTCCGTATAGGGCGACGTTTTGGGTTCATATCCTCCGTACGCGAACTCGGCCTTGGTGGGCAGGTAGCCCAGCCAGCCGTTGGAGTAGCCGAAGTAAAACGTGTAGGGGAACGGCGACAGGCTGCGGACATGCATGGCGACCTCGCAGAAAAGCTCCAGCGGCGCCGACCAGATCGCGATGTCGTTATTGATCCGCAGAAACCTGACGGGAAGAAGAACCATCGTCGCGCCGGCACTCGTGGTGCGCGTGTAGTTGCCCAGGTCCTTTGCCCAGCCCAGGCCAGCCTGGCGGGGTGTTTCCACGGTCGTTCCCCCCAGGGAAAGCCGAACGTCGGATGTCGTGGGGCCCATCAGGTGATAGGCGGCAAGGATTTTGTCTCCCAGCAGAGCCCTGAACTGACTGAGGTGGCCACTCTCGAAATCCGGGTAGACCGTATAGATCGGGGCCAGGTTACCGGCCGCCCCTTGGATGTAGAGCATGGGCGCTCCCAGTTTCTCTTCCACGTAATCCGCCACGATTCCCGGGGCGTCGCCGGTGATAATTTTATTCTCGTCCCCCAAAACCGTGCCGTGCATGGCGTAGTTGGCCACCAGCGCCAACAAGCTCCCATCGGCTTTCTCCAGACGCAGGAGCCCGATCTGGCGGTCTGCCGGCCCATCGGGGTTCAGGCCGAGGAAAGCGGGGCCTTCCTCATCCCGCGCCCGCCGGTTGATATTCGCCATGGCCATTCCCCAGCCGACGCCCAGCCGCGCCGGTTCGAGCTTGGCCCGCGCTTCCTTGATCCCTTCAATCAGCTTGTTCTCGACCCAAGCGGAGTACTCTGTGTTGTGGTCGTGCTCGTAGCGCTCCCCCATGAAGACGGCGCCCAGCCCGGGCGGCCCCACTTCCGGCGCCGCATGAGTGTGGGTGGTTGTCCACCATATCTGCAAAGGTTTAATCCCGGTTTGCTTCTCGATCTCTTTCGTAACATCATCGTAGACGGAAGGGGAAACCAGGCAGATGTCGGTCGAAATCAGGAAGAACTGGGTGGTGCCATCATCCATCGCCACGATCCGGTGAAACAAATGGTCGTGCACGCCCGTGGACTGCCGCGGGCCGTAGCCCAACAACCATTGTGACTTATTGGGGGTGATGTCGATCTTTACCACCGAAGCGCGGAATTGGGCGGCTCCCAGGCTGAAAGTGCTTCCTAAGATGCTGATGAAGAATGTCAGCGTTACCAAGTACAACCCCAGGAGCCTTCTTTCGGCCTTTCCGAATTGAGTCATGGATCGCCTCCTCCTTTGGGCTTGGATCGCCGGGAAACGAGCATCGACGTGAGACCACCGCAGGCTTGAACATCGCGCAGGGGTGATGAATCAATCTGCCTTTATCGAGGACACTTTTGTACCTCTATATTTCAAATAGGTCAAGTGCCCTGCGGATGTGGTGAATCCCCGCCAAAATCACCCAACAGACGAATAACCAGGAAGGCCCTGCCACGGCACACCGAATCCCCGTAGCGGCGGGTTTAATTCGCCACCGCGCCGGGGTTAGGAGGGGTCGTAGGGGTAGGGCTTGCCCTACCCTGGGGGTTTTCGCGGGGACATGGAGGGGAGGGCAAGCCCTCCCCCTACGAGTGATTTTCATGACGGCAGGCGGCAGTCGCGACGGGTCGATCCCGCGAGTTTGTAGGGCCGAACGGCGTTCGGCCCAGGGGCTAGCGAGGCTGGGCCGGTACGTTGGTAGCACAGTCACTCCTGGCTGTGTGATCGGCGGCACAACCGGTGGTTGTGCATTGGAAACAACACAGGCGGGAGTGCCTGTGTCACAAATTCATACGGCCACAGGCAGGAGTTCCTGGGCTATGGCGCGCGGGCGGGGGGAGGAAAGGCGGTAGCTGCTGCTACCGCACTCCAAAGTGCCTTCGGCACAGAGAACTGACGTAGCGCGGGGCGGGACGCCCGCTGTCTCGGGAGCGTCCCGCTCCCGCCCCGCGCGGGCAGGATGCCCACGCCACATCGGGCGGGACGCCCGCGGTACAACGGGAAGAACCGCGGACCTCAAAACCGGAGGTCCGCGCTATGACGCTGATCGAATCAATGGTTGTTGGCGGGGTTCTGCTGGTAAGCCTGTTGCACCGAGGCGGCGACTGCATTCGACACCAGGCGCAGGAACCGCCCGCCGTCCAGGTCATAGGGCCGGTTGGTCAGAATCACGCAAAGAACTTGGGTCTCGGGATCGGCCCAAGCCATCGTGCCCGTGGCGCCGGCGTGCCCAAAGGCCGCAGCCGAGACCAGGTCCCCGAAGGCGTTCCATGATTGCGAGTGACCCAGCGCCCAACCCAGCCCCCAGGGAGCCTTGAGCTCCGCGTTTTGGTCTGAGGTCATCGTTTTCACTGTAGCCGGGCTGAATACCTGCTTGCCCGCGTACGCGCCGCCATCCAGAAACGTTTGCAGGAGGATGGCGAGATCGGATGTGGTGCTGTGCATCCCGCCCCACGGGTGCCCCATGTCACGCCAATAGAGACTGTTGGGGCCGAAGCGCTCTTCGTCGGCGGGGTCCGTGCCCGGCGTTGGTGGGCAAATCACCAAATCGCTGAGGCGCCTTCCGCCCAGCCCAAGCGAGCTGTCCTTCATGCCCAGCGGGTCAAAGATTTCCTTTTTTTCGAAATCCCGCAAACGGCTTCCGGTGAGCCTCTCCACAATCTCCCCGGCAAGCAAAATCCCCATGCTCTGGTAGCGGAACTGGCTGCCGGGAGGGAACAGCAGTGGGGTGGTGATCGTGTGCCGCACAAATTCGCTGAGCGGCGCATGGGCGCGGCGCAGCTCGATATTTTCGGGGAGCATGTCCGGCAACCCGGAGGTATGCCGCAGCAGATCCCGCACCAGGATTTTGTCGCGCTCGCCCCCGGTGAATTCGGGAAGGTAGTGGCTGACCGGGTCACCAAGCGAAACCTGGCCGCGCTCGACCAGCAGCATCAAGGCGCAGGTGGTAACCGGTTTGGAAATCGAGGCCAGCAAAAACACCGAATCCGGCTGCACGGCGGGCGCCTCCGCCGCCGCCGAGAGCCGGCCGAAGCCGCGGTGGAGCACCACGCGGCCGTGCCGCGCCACCAGCAGGGCGGCAGCTCCCATCCGCCCCGACTCGACTTCCGCTTGCATCAGACGCGAGGCCCGTTCAAGTTGCTCCGGTGACATGCCCGCGGCGGAAGGCGCGCCCGGTTCCAACTGGGCTCGCAAGGAGCCCGCAATCGCAACGATGATGAGGATGCTAGTAAGTGCGTGTGCCATTGACCTTCGTTTCGATCTTGTAAATGGACGTGCTCGCCGTCACGTAGAGGTTCTTGAAACCATCGCCCCAGGCGCAGTTGCTCGGATCCTCCGGCAGGGGTATCTCGCCGCGGCGCAGTCCCCCGGCATCATAGACGGTGATGGCATGGCCTTCGGCGGCCCACACGCTTCCACCTTCGTCCGTCTTCAGGCCGCGTACGGGCGCCGCTGCAAAGGCCTGCCCGCCCCGCAGCGCGCCGTCACCCGCGATGTCGTAGACCCAAATCTTGCCGCCAGCCGAATCGGCAGCATAAAGCTTCTGCTGATTCGGCGCCAGCGCCACACCACTGGGCAGGCCGCAATCACGCGATACAATCCGCACCTTCCCTTGGCGCGTGATCTGGTAAATCGCGTGAACTCCCGGCGCCGCGTCGGAAAAATAAATGCTCCCGTCGATGGCGTAGATCAAATCGTAGGCAGCGCGGAGTTGGTCCGCCAGCACCGTAATCTTGCCATTCTTCTCGGTGCGCGTGACGCGTTCCCGTTCGCAAGCCAGCAGACGGCCTTGATGATCGAACGTCAGCCCCGTGCTGTCGCTTTTTTCCCGGAAGACGCTGACCTTTCCCTCTTCCCATTTCATGATCCGGTTCGCCGCCGTGTCACTGAACAAAAGGTAACCGAGGCGGCTGAATACCGGACCCTCGACAGCGCCAAAGCCCCCTGCCAACTTCACCGGAGCGGCGTTTGGACCGACCAATTCCTCGAGATCGGCAGGCATTACGATCCCCTTCCGTGCGCGTAAAACGATTGCGCCGGCGCCGTGTACGTAACATGCAGGTCCGGCGTCTCGAGTCGCGCGTGACCCCGGTAGGCCGACTCCATCAGAAACGCCAGCGCCCCGGTGGTCAGCAGCGTTCGCTCGACGGGGTACGGACTTCGGCCCGTCTCAAACATCTTAGTGATTCCGTGTACCAGCATGCTGAAGTTGTTCGAATTTTCCAGCGGGTCGTAACACAACGTGCTGTCGATGTTTGGCCGGCCCTTGACACGAAAGGCCACCAGGTATTCGTTCACCAAGCCGCCCAGAGCCACCACCGCCGCTCGCAAACCATCGTTGTATTCGAGCAAGCAGGCCACCGGTTGCTTCACGTCCTCGGGGCGCCCGGGGCCAAGCTTCTCGGCTCGCGACAAGGCGGCGTTCAGGAGTTCTCGCGACCACCTTCCCTGTTCAGCAGCGCGCCAGACCTCGTCGCCCTGAAGGTGCTGCACGGCGCGGATGCCGGTCTCTCCGCTCTTCCGGCGTTCCACAAAACACTGCAAGGTCTCGAGATCATGAAACAACCCGCCGTCGGTGATCCACCCGTTTCCGACCATGAGGGCGTCCTCAAATTCAATCCCCAGCGGGTAGTCCAGTTCGGGGCGGCGGAAAGTGACGGAAACCGAGGAGCCCGCGAGCATCGGAAATCGCAGTTCCCGCGACCAGGCGTACATCTGTTTCGCCTCATCCCAGTTCCAGGACAGATGCTTGTCCGAGTAGACGGGAACCACTCGGCCCGAAGTCCGAAAGGTTTCGACGACCTGCTGGAAGAACCTGAATCGAGGATAAAGCTGCTGCTGGCGTTCGTTGAACGGATAGTCGCCGTGCTCCGCCACAAGCAGGACGCCATCCACGGCGAGCTTCCCCGTACCCAAGGTCAGCGCCTCGGGGATGGACTTCGAGACGGGGAAGTTGTACGCCGCCGCCAGCCGGTAGCCGATGTCCGCCGGATGGACTTGGTCCATGTAGAGCGACGCCACCTCAAAAGGCGGCGCATAATATTGGTCATTAATCCAGTAGCCTTCCAGGAAGCGGGTAATGATGTCGTCGGCGTGGGAGCGCACAAAGTACGTGGTCGTAAGGGCGGCGATTCTCTTCCGTTTCCCCGATGGGAAGAGGGCAGCGATCACCGGCAGTTGCAGAAATTCGCGGCGTCTCATTTTTCTGTCATTTGCCTCGCCACGGCCTCGTTCGCGCGCATGACCCGCAGCAGGTTTTCTCCCATGATCTTGCGGATGTCCGCATCGGAATAGCCCTTGTCGATAAGCCCTTCGACCAGCGCGGGGTATTTGGAGACATCTTCCATGCCATCCGGCACCATGCCGGAAACGCCGTCGAAGTCCGAGCCGATGCCGACGTGGTCCGCGCCGATCGTCTGTACGGCATGATCGATGTGCCGCAGCACGGCGCCGATGTCCACGGGGGACAGTTGCGCCTTGTAGCGCTGTTGGATGGCGCGCTTCATCTCCCAGCGGCGCGGATTGCCGCGGTTGAGCGCCAGCATATCGGCGATCTCGCGATCGCGCGCGTCGTGTAAGCGGATGAAGGCGGAGGACGCTTTCTCATCCAGATAGGCGGTGTTGAAATTGATGAAGACCACGCCGCCGTTGCGCGCCAGCGCGCGCAGCATGTCGTCGCTCATATTGCGGGGGATATTGCACAAGGCGCGCATGGAAGAGTGCGACGCGATCACCGGCGCTCGCGATACTTCCAGGGCATCATAAAAAGTTTTGTCGGACACGTGCGAGATGTCGACCATCATCCCCAGCCGGTTCATTTCCCTTACAATGTCGCGCCCGAGAGGCGTAAGGCCGTTGTGCGCCGCCAGATCGTTGCTGGAGTCAGCCCAGTCATTAGTCTTGAAATGGGTGAGGGTCATGTAGCGGACGCCCAGACGGTAGTAATCCCGCAGTACCGGCAGGCTGTCGGAGATCAGTTGCCCACCCTCCAGGCCCAGCAGCGCGGCGACCTTTCCCGCGCGGTGGATGCGGACGATGTCATCCGCCGTGGACGCCATTTCCAGATCATTTGGGTTGCGGCGCACCTGCTCCTGCAAACCATCGATCAGCTCGAGAGTTCGCGTCACCCACAACTGCGGAGGGAAATCGTGCTCCACGTAGACGCCGAAGAACACGGCTCCCGCCCGCCCCCGGCGCAGCCGGGGGATATCCAATTGGCAGTAAGGGTGCTCTTCCGCAAGCTGGTAACCTTCATCAACAATATAGCCGGCAGTATCAATATGGGTATCGATAATAAGCAGATCGTGGAGTAAGATTTGAAGGCGCTGCGCGGGACTGGACGGCGCCAGCAGAACGCCCCCCAGGAGGAACTGAAGCAAAATCGGCGAGAAGCCCATGGGAGCCATCTTAATCAGGGATGGGGGCCATTGCAAGCAGGCCCGCGGGCCGGTGCTGTCCTAATCTCAGGTGTAGCGCCGGCTTCCAGCCGGCATCTGGAGATTCTACATTTGCTCAGCGCGAAGCAACCAAGCGCCCAGCTTGCTGGTAACCACCCCGGCGCTTCCGCGCCACCCCTCCTAAACCAGGAGGGGAGTTCTTAACGGCTCCCCTCCTCAGATGAGGAGGGGTGGCGCGGAAGCGCCGGGGTGGTGCTGAACACGAAATGTAGAAACTCGGGGCCAACTGCTACCGGACTAAGGCGGACCTGGTCAGCAGCCACTCAGATCTTTATAAAGATGCGGTTTCGGTATAACCAGAAACAGAGATACCAGAGCATTCCCCAAACAACGAGGCTGGTAACAATTTCCGCCGTGAGCTGGCCACCCCAAGCGAACAGTCCCATCGTGAAGGGTCGGGCGATTTTGCCGAACCACTCTGCCCCGCCGGTGTTCGTAAACAGGTAAATGAAGAGTGAATTCATTCCCACGATGTTGAAGAAGGTGCTCCACTTCTTATATCCTTTCACATCAATCAGCCAATAGGAAAATGCCAATGCCAGCAGGCACCAACCGCCGCTCACGATCACAAACGAGCTGGTACAGATGCGTTTAATGATGGGGGTCAGGGGATTCAGGGCATAGCCGCTCACCACGCCGATGGCCCCGGCAATGGCCAGAATTCGAATCTTCGCCAGGGGGGCACGGCTGCTCTTCAGGACTTGTCCGGCAAGCACTCCCCACATGGTGTGCGCCGTGGTCGGCACGGCGTTGAAAGCCACCCAGTGTCCTTCGGAAAGCTTATGCATGATCTTCAGGTCCACCCAGGCCCCGAATCCATGATCCGGCACGAAGGGCTGGTTGAAGCCGGCGACCGGCCACAGTCGATAGAGCAGTTCGGTGACAATGAGCAACAGGAAGGTGAAGCCAAGCTGCACACCGGTCGATTTGCGCATCATCAAGAAAGCCACCAGGTAGGTGAAGGAGAGCTGCGCCAGGACATTCCAAAGCTCGAACGTCAGCCGTCCGGGGCCGATGCAATAGAGGCCCCAGCCGAACAGCAGGAGCAGCGCCGATCGGATGAGGGCGTGCTGAAGGGTCTTGCCCCAACTGTCCCCGCGTTGCCAGCGCTTGCCGATGGCGAAGGGCATGGCCACGCCGACAATAAACATAAAAAACGGCTGCACCAGATCCCAGCAGCGAAGGCCATTCCAAGGGTGATGATCCAATTGCCAGCCGATGGCGCTGAGCAACGTGCCATTTAATGCGGGTTCCCGGAGCAGTTCGTAGAGGCCGGTAGCTTCCCCGATGAGCATGAACATCGTCACCCCGCGGAAAAAGTCGAGTGACGTTAGACGGCCCTCGGCCGCCAGAGATTGCCCGGGGGTTATCTCCATATTGTTCCTCCTCTCCATGCGTCAATCGTGAATGCGATGGTTACAAGACCCCGTAGGTGTTATAGACCTCCCGAAGAGTTTTGCCCGCGATGAGTTCCTGGCGCGACAGGTTTTCTTTCCCCATTTTCTCCTGCGCCTTGAGCAGGACCGTCTTTTCGACCTCCGGGGGCACGACCACCACGCCGTCAAAGTCGGCCACGATCAAATCCCCTGGCCGCACCAGTACGTCGCCGCAGCGGACGGGGACGTCGTAAGCCATCACCACACCGCGGCCCTTCGAATCCAAAGGCCGGATGCCGGCGTAGTAGACAGGGAACCCCATGGCGATGATTTTCACGCAGTCGCGAATCTGGCTGTCACACACGCATCCCACCGCCCCATTCCTTTTCGCCACCGTCGACATGAGTTCTCCCCAGGGAGCGTTCGTCCCGCCGTGGTCCGTGGAATGGACGACGACGTCGCCCGGCCGCAGAGAATCCATGACCTCAATCTCGAGTCCGTAGGGGTCCTCGCTGGGAACATGGTCGGTTTCCATCCAACGCAGAGTGCGGGCGCGGCCGACGAATCCGCAATTCCTGATGTCGGGCAGCAGGGGGCGCAACCGCTGGTGCATGGCTTGCTGGCGATAACCCAACTCGTCCAGGATATCGCACACGGCAGCCACGTACAGGCCCTCCCGGAGAAGATCAAGTATCTCTGCATCGCTATGAATCATTTGAAGCCTCAATACTCAGTAGGATAAACCTCACTTTATCACTACGTCACCCATCTGCGTCCTGCGAATGGTCACCGCATAGTCACCCTTTCCAAGGCCGCGCTGGGTGTAGCCTGGCGAGCCGAGGTCGGTGCGCAAAGCAAGTTTCGAGCCTTGCACGGTGATGCTGGCCGGGCGGAACGCTACCCGCAGGTACACCGTTCCCGCCCCGTCAGAGGAAGTGTATTGTACCTTGGCGGGCGCATAGGAGACATTTTTGAGCACCCCGGTCGAATACAGGATGTGGTTCTCTCCGGGGGGCGCCCATTCCGGAACCCCTGCCAAGGCGGGGTAAAACATCCGGGGACACTCGCCGTAGCAGTCCGACCACCAGTTGGAGATATGTTTGCTCACCGGGCTTTCAAACGCCTGTCCCACGGGGTTATTGCAGTAAGTCACCCAGTTCAAAGCACGGTAAGCTTTTTCCTTGTAAGCTTCATCACCCGAGACGGCATACCACCGGGCGCACTCCGCGCCATATCGCGCCGTTTGATAATCCATCTTGGGGAGGAACCCATCCTGCTCCCCCACGATATTGGCTCCCCATTGAGTTGCCGGCTCCCCGGGGGCGCACCGAAAAACAAAATTGTCTTCCGTCCACTTGATTAACTTGGGCACATCCGCCCGCCATTCAGGATCCAATTCGGGATCATCAAATAGAGCCAAGGTGAAGTTACTTTCAGGCGTATTGCTTTTGTAGGTGTTGCCGTACTCTGAGTTGTCCGTGTGTCCGTCCGCCCAGTAGCCGGTCTTCAGGGGATATTGCAAAAGGAAATCCCGGGCCTTGGCGCGCGCATTTTCGTAAGCCTTCACATCGCCGCGGTTCGCCTTAATCAGTTGGTCGAGCAACATGTAACAGCCCACCCAGTGCGCTCCGTATTCTGACGTTACCTTGCCGGTATCCATCATCACGCGGTCAGGCCAGACCGATTGGGTGGAAGTGCCGGTGCGCACCGTGCGGGCCAGCGTGTTGGCCACATTCAGGGCGGCGGTCAGATATTTCGTGTCCCCGCTGTAAAGGTACATGCGGTAATACACCAGTCCCATATCGCCCGCGTAACCCACCAGGGTCTCATTGAGGGCAAATTTCTTGGCGCTGGTAAACCCGCGGAATTCCATGTCTCCGGCGTTCGTCGTGGTATAGGGAAAATTCGCCCAGGCGAATGTGGAAGGGCTCGTACCATGAGCCAGCGTGTAATCCATGAGTTTCTTTACGATGGTCATGACCGCGGCGTCGCCGGTGTAGGCATAATACAAACGAGCCGATTCGAACCAATTGGGGATTTTCTCCGCTACATCGTTCATCCAGGTGTCCGGGTCCAGTCTTCCGTCCTTATCCCAGAACGCACAATAGAAGTAATACTGTGGATAGGACGAGCGCGGAGGCGGCCCGGGGCAATTGGGAACCTTGGTTTTAATGAAGTCCCAGCGCAAGCGGAGAAAGTGGTCGTAGGCCTTCTCAGCCGGCATCGACCAGGGAATTATCTTGTTCTGATTATCGAGAACCACCTTGTGACCGTTGAAAACGTCGTCGGCCAAGGCAGGGAGCAGCGTGACCCTAAACATCGCCGCCAAGGTGATGCTGAACGCAAGAATTCCCCACATGTGACGGCGTCCGGACGAGGTTCGGTTATCCATAAGTGGCCAAGTGCCACGGGCATCCTGCCCGTGCGAGAGGCGTAGCGCGGACCTGATCTGTAGGTCCGCGGCTCGTAGTCCGTCAATTTAAGTAGAGGCGGCTTTACGCCGCCATGTGGCGAGGTAAACTCGCCGCTACAACATCAAATTGACCCACTACTCCGCGCTTTGTTCCCTATGGGCAAGGAAGAGAGGCGTAGCGCGGACCTGATCTGTAGGTCCGCGGCTCGTAGTCCGTCAATTTAAGTAGAGGCGGCTTTACGCCGCCATATGGCGAGGTAAACTCGCCGCTACAACATCAAATTGACCCACTACTCCGCGCTTTGTTCCCTATGGGCAAGGAAGAGAGGCGTAGCGCGGACCTGTTCTGTAGGTCCGCGGCTCGTAGTCGGTCAATTTAAGTAGAGGCGGCTTTACGCCGCCATATGGCGAGGTAAACTCGCCGCTACAACATCAAAAGGAAGAGCCGCGGACCTACAGAACAGGTCCGCGCTACATTTCTCCCTGCTCGCTGCGTTCACGCTTTTCACTGCGCCTTGGCAGCACTTCCCACCAGCGTAAAGACGGCTTCGGAGGGCAGATCGAATTCCGCCCCGCCATCGCGCGCGGGAATTGACATTACCCTTTGGCAATTGAGTTCGCGCGTGGTTTCGTACAAATCCCAGCTTGCCGGTCCGGAGGCCGGGCTTGGCAATTCGATTGTGAAGTGGGCGGGGCCTCCTTCCTTTACTCCCACGATTACCAGGGAATCCGAGGATGGTCCCTGAAAAGCCGACACCGTCAGCCCCGGAGTCTCACTCGAGGCCGCAATCCGTGTCCATCCCGGCCGCACGAAGTGGTAAAGCTGCCGCGTGGCGTAATAGCTCTTCTTAACCGAATAAACCTGGCTGGCGCTGGTAAACAAGCCGTAATAACAGAGGCGCTTCATGCATTCCTCGTAATCGTCAAAGGCCGCGAAATAGAACAGGGCGCTGGCGCCTTGATTGAGTGCCGTCAGGGCGCGCCGGTTGGCCGCCAGGGAGAACATCTTCCACTGGTTGTCGAAGGTTTTGTTCTGGTCGCTCAGGTCCCCGTATTCGGTAAGCCAGACGGGAGTTTGGGGATACTTGCTGGCTTTCACGCGCTCAACCTGCCGGCCCACCGAGTCATCGCTGTAACTGTGAAAGGTGAAGACCCCCACCTGTTTCATCAACCCGTCGTCTTTCAGGATGGGGTCGGTGTAGTCGTTGGTGATAATGGCGTTATCCGGGGCGGCCAGGCGGACGTCTCCCAATCCTTCCTTTTTTAGCCGCCGCGCCACCACCTCCAGAACTTTCGGAGCTTCGTCGGGATCGATCCGCGGGCCCTCCGGCGGGTAACAATCGGTTTCGTTGAAGGCGCTGAAGTACTCGAAATCAATGTGCTCGTGATTGCGCGCGTACATCAGCATGGAGACCACTTCCTCGGCGAACTCGTCGTACATGGCGGGACTCAAGTGCCCCTGCCGGTTGGCGGGAACATTCTCCTGGCACACCCGGTGTTGCGGGGGAGGAGCTTTGTCATCCATCATCCAGGCCGGCACCGGCCCCATCAGGGCGAGCATGGGGCGGATTCCCCGGGAATTCAGGTAGTGAAGGCCGTTCCAAGTCGCTTCAAAGATCGGATGGGAGTAGCGATTGTTGTAATACTCCCAATTCATGACATTGGGGTCGTCGTTGTCGTTGTATTCCTCCCAGTTGCTGTAGACCAGGTAAGGAACCACGCGGAACATCGTGACCCCAAGGTCGTCAATCAGCTTGTCGAACATCGCCTTCTGATCGTTGCGGAAATAGGGACCCGTGTAGTTGATGCCGAATCCCTGGATCATTTGGTAGGCTTCCCCAGGATTCACCACGATGCGGCCCGAGGTGGAGTTCCCCTGAGCGAATAGTCCCGGAGCGAACAATAAGGGCAGGCAGAACCCTATTAGTCTCATCCGTAGTTTCAGCATAAATCATCTCTCCAGAAAATCGCTGTGCGAAGCACCTTGGAGTGCGGCGGCTCGACGCCGCTCTCTCTACCGCTGACTCGTCAGCGGTCGGTGATGCGCCGCGACGAGTCGCGGCGAGCAAAAGCGGCGTCGAGCCGCCGCACTCCAAGGTGCTTCGCACACAAGCATCGACGATAGCGAGTCGGAAGGGCATGAACAGCAGCCGCTAGAACCACTACCCGCAACAAGCTAACACCACCGGTTGGAAACCTCATCAGAAATGTATAAACTCCGTTCTCTCGCCCGCTCCGCGGGTTGCCTCTTCAAAAAGTGAACTTAACCGCAACCTGGCCGATGCGCCCTGGGTTCGCATTCGTCACAAAGCCAAAGGCGGAGCTGAGGAAATTTCCCTGCGGCCCGCCGAATTGCGCGTGGTTAAAGGTGTTGAAGAACTCCGCCCGGAACTGGAGCTGCTTGGATTCCGTCAGCTTGAGGTCTTTGATCAACGCCATGTCCCAGTTGTTAATGCCAGGTCCGTGGAAGAAGCGGCGGCTGGCAGTTCCGAGCCCTCCGACGGGCTCCGCCGCGAACAAAGCGGTATTGAAATAAGGGTTGGTGCCCGTTGCGGGATTGGCATTTCGCGGGTCGGTAATTTGTAAATTGCCAGGCGTGTAGTTCGGCTCATCCACGGTATTACCGGTAGGCCCACCATAGGCGGTGCCGAGGAGTGAGTTGTCGTCCGGCTCGGTGAGGTACACGGGCAGGCCGGTGGAAAAACGTGTAATGCCGCTGATGGCCCAGCCACCAGCCAGCCGGGAGGGAAGACTGAGCTTGTCAAAAGGCAAGCGATACCGGTAACTGGTTACAAAGTTGTTGGTGGCATCGAAAGCGGACAGCGCTTTGGTAATCTTGTAGTTGAGCGGGTTAATCGCGTCACCCTGGCCCCCGCCCCAACCGGATGCGTTGTCGAGCGACTTGCTGTAGGTATACCCCGCGAGCAACTCCAGGCGGCCGACGACGTGCCGGAGCGAGACCTCGAGGGCGTTGTAATTGGAATTGGCCATGGTGTCAAACCAGTCATCACTGCCGAAATTGGGACCAAACGGAGCCCGCGTGCCGTTGATGACTCCCCCGCTTACCGGAAGATACACTTGGTTTTCCCCATAAGGCCCGCAAGTGGGGCTCCCCGGCATTACTTGGCTCGCTTGGCTTACGCTCAAACAGAGGGCGGCATTGCCCGGATTGGCTTCCAATGAGGCAATCAGCCGGTGGCCTTGCGAACCCACATAGCTCAGGCTCAGCAAAGTGGCGACCCCGAACTGCCGCTGAATGGAAAACTCGTATTCCTCGGCGTAGGGAACGTGATTGTGGGGAAAGGCCGTGGGCGAACTCGAAATGGGCTCGAAGATGGACCAGTTGATCGAGCTGTCAGGGTTTTTGGCCGAGACATTGAGAGGCGGGAGGGGAACCGGGAAACGTTGGCCCTCGTTATTTCCCGTGCCCCGGTCAATAAATGGGGTGGCAAATAGGGGCGGTACGGGGCTAACCCAGAAATTGCCGAAGGGGGCGTCATCACTCGAGTTGATGTTGCCAACATCTTCGAACGCGGTATAGTAAATCCCAAACGCGGCGCGGATGCTGGTTTTACCAGGCCCTCCCAACAACTGGCCCAAGATTCCTTCCTGGGCATGGGGAGAATATGCCAAACCCACGCGTGGGGCGAAATTGTGGTAACCCGTGGGGGCGACCGTGGAGGGAATTCCCGGATCTCCGGGGAAATCCCAGCCTACCGGCGCACCTGGATAAACCACCGATTGCTGCCCCGGGACCAGGGCTTGTATTTCGTTATGGGCCTCCCACCACGGCGAACTGACTTCCCAGCGCACGCCATAATTCAGGGTCAAGTTAGGAGCGGCCCGCCAGCTATCCTGGGCATACAGTGCGTAGTAGCGGTCGCGGGTATACATGGGCGGCTCCTGGCCTTGGACATACACGGTGGGCGCCCCAATCAGGAAGTCGGCAAAGTCGATGCCGGTTTCTGACCCGCTAAATCCAAAAGATCCATTGTTGTTGATGTTTTGAAAATAAGTCACCTGGTCGTAATGGAAGTTCCCACCGAATTTGATCGTGTGCGTGCCCTTCACGGTGGCAAAGTTGTCGATTGCCTGGTAGGTATTCTGGGGTCGCGTATTCGAGTCATCCGCTCTGCCGATGCTGAAGTTATTGAAGCCCACGGGTTCAACACCCTGATAGGGCGCCAGTGGCACAATCCCCGAGGTGCCGGTTCCCACCTGAAAACCCTGGGAACTGAGGGAAGGCCCCAGTCCACCCACGGGAGTGGCAATGACAATGAAATTCCGCAGGTACTGAACTCGGACCTCGTTGACCGAACCGGGGCCATACGACTTGATGAGCCCCAAATTGAACATCTGGGTTTTCCCCTCGGAACTCGCGGCGAAGCCGGGAACGCTGGCTCCTCCATAGGGATTCAGCAAATTAAAGTCGTCAAGGGAATAATAGCCCGACAACATACCGAGGCGACTGTTGAAATCCAGCCGCACGCTGCCTTTGTCGTCCCGCAAGGTTTGGTCATAAGCCGAAGTGGTGAAGTAGTCCCCACCGAGGTTGGGGGGTGGAATGTACGGCATCAGGGCGTTGGTGGGCGCCGTAAACGCGGTTTGAGGGATAACTGCATTGGGGAAAACGCAGGGGGTTGAAGCCGTGCACCCGGGCGTGTAGTATGCCTCGCTGGCGGCGACCGGGTAACCCAGTTCCTGCGACAACACTTGCGCCCAATATGTCCCGTTGACCGTGTTGGGGATGATCTGGTTGGTCGTCGGGTCAACCGTATAAAACGAGCTTGCCTGGTCCAATAGGTTGCCCGTACGGTCGGCGGCGGAGGGAACGGGGATATCGCCGGTGTCCACACCCGCCACCAAGCGCGTCCCCTGGTAGTCGGTGAAGAAGAATAACTTGTTGTGCCGGATCGGTCCGCCGAACGTGCCGCCAAACTGGTTCTGATGCAAGTCCGCCCGGTCCGCGGAATAGAAGTTCCGTGAGTCCAGATTGGGATTGCGGATAAACTCGAACGCGTCTCCGTGGAACTGGTTGGTGCCCGATTTGGTGATGACGTTGATCAGCCCTCCCGCATAATTCCCATACTCCGCGTCGCCATTGTTGGTCACGATCCGGAATTCGGCAATGGAGTCGAGATTGGGAATCAGCGCGGCCCCCATCTCGATGGCCGCTTCATCGTTGCCCCCGTTGACCATGAACCCGTTGGCAGATTCGCGCTGCCCGCTGATGGAAAGATTCCCAGGGTCGAGGCTGCCGGAAACCCCGGGGGGGCTGTTGTAGCCGCCATACTCACCCGAGGAAACGGGAACCACGCCCGGCTGCAAAGCCAGCAGGTCCGTGAAACTGCGCCCGTTCAAAGGGAGGGTCGTCATCTTGGTGGTCCCGATGACCTCGCCCATCTGCGTGTTGTTGGTTTCCACGTGAGCGGCGGTGGCGGATACACTGATTTCCTGCGTCTCCGCGCCCACCTGAAGCGTGGCATCTACCCGCAGGGCGCTGTTCACGTCAATCACCAAAGCCGTCTGCCGGTATTGCTGGAATCCACTGGCCTTGATTTGGACCTCGTAATGGCCGGGGGGAAGCGCCGGGAAAGAATAAAACCCCTCGGCATTCGTTTGAGTTGAACTCCGGATGTTGGTCTCCGTATTGACCGCCACCACCGCCGCTCCGGTAATGACGGCCCCGGATGAGTCCATCACGGTTCCGGAAATACTGCCAGTAACGCCACCCCAAACCATTCCCACGCCAAGCAGAAACACGGAAATAAGTCCTCCGAGTTTGCACCTGGAAATCCTGGTCGCCGTTGATTCATGATTCATGGTTCCCTCGAGATTCTAGAATCTGCCTGCTGCCTGGTTCGACTTCATGGATTAGATGGAGCCTGATTATGAGCTTCACGCGCTCTTTCCGCAAAAATCGCCCTGGCTTTTCGATAGCGAGCTTGAGCGGCCTCGCGGTCATTGGGGAGGAACTTGCTCCACGCTCCGCCGGGTGAAGTTTGCTGGATGAGGTTGTCAATCCATTGGACAAAGAATTCTGCATCACGGGCATTGGCGCGGATGGGTTGTCCCTTGACAAGGACGAACACCGCCGCGGTATGGGTCTGGTGACCGTTCTGCCAGTCCATCCGCCGGGCGGCGAGCCACCCACTCTGCCGAAGGTCGAGGGTGGTCTCGAAAACCGCCGGTGTGCCGGGAGCCACCTCGGCCGTCTGGGAAGCCACCACCGATCCATTCTGTACCACTTCAATTCTGCCGACCGCGTTATTGAGGCTTCTCCACTCGACCCGCACCCGCACCGGGCCCTTTCCTTCCAAGCGAACCTCATCGCCGGGCTGCGCCGTATCGTTCACTTTAAGATCCAGGAATTCGTTGTGGGCGTTTCGCGAAACCACGGTTCGCCCTTTGGCGATCCCCTCGAGCCATTTGTCGTAAGTCAGCTTGCCGCCGGGAATTCGCACATAGGTCAAAAGCGTCCCCAGGGGTTCGAGATAATTGCACGAATAGTCCGTGCTCGCCGCCAGACCCGGCCGGAACCCACAGTTCAGGATTCGATAATAAGCCTGCATCGCCGAGTCACTCCCGTGCACGTCCTCCATCAAGAACGAGGAGCTTCCCAGCGCGGTTTCCACCGGGTATTCCAGCGGCGCGCAACAGTCGAGCGACTGAGGGATACCGTCCGGGGGCGGATAGAAGGCAAAAGGCAAATACTGCATGTGCGCGTACCCACCGATGGCGCCGCGGTCTTTCGCCCACTCAAAAATCGGGTAGGTGTACTGGGCGTATGGCTGCCCGCCTTGCTTCAATCCCAGAAGGATCAAGTGACCACCGATAACCTTCCTTTCAAACGTGACGCCTTCGGGATCGTAGTGCCATTCGGCATCCCAGTGCACGATGTGATCGGAGGTCGATACCGGATCGTCCTTTCCGGTCATTAAGGGGATATCTTTGTCAGCATATTTGATTTCGCCATTTCCGATATCTCCGAGCACGGAAATGACGGCCAGGTTATTCGTCTTCATCATCTCCAGAAGCTGCGGCGGCGTGAGCATCTCCTTTTCATTGGCGCGGCCACAGCCAATCCCGCGATGGACGTGGGCGTCGCCCGAAAACCAATCCGGCGGCTCGGGTCTGGCCGCGGATTGCCCATAGAAGGGGTTGGGGGTCAGGAAATTGAATCCTAAAAGCAAAGGAATAAGCAATCGCGCCCCGACCATGATTCGCATGGCATTCATGTTTGTAGATGTCCCCGAACGGATAACTCACTCCAGTGAGTTTTCGCGACCAACTCCGAGGGTACAATGGCGCCGGAGATTGTCAAGCGGATTGCAGGCGGAAAAGGGAGTCTTGTTCAATAAGTGGAACAAAAACGAGCACCGCATGGGTGGGGAACGCGGCGAAGCGACCGGCCGGGTTTCCGTGGCGCGTGGAAGCCGTCCACGGCCATGCGCCTATGGAGACTGGGCCGATCGCCCCTTGACCGATGGCGGCAGGTTTTGCCCATGTCCTGATTGAAAGCGCCGGGATATTTCCGCGGCGGTTCGTTTCAGGGCGGCGGCCAGAGTTCGCACACGGTCCAGGCGGATATCTTCCGTAGTCCCGGCCACACTAACGGCGGCGACCGCTTTATGTTCAGCATCAAAAACGGGAACGCCGACACATCGCAGTCCAATCTCATCCTCTTCATCATCGAGCGCGTAACCCTGTTCCCGGACCCGGGCGAGCTCGCGCTTCAAGCCTCTAATGGTGACAATGGTATTTTCGTTGTGTCGAGCAAAGCTCTTGGCCCTGATCAGTTGGTTAAACTGGTCCTCGGAAAGAAAGGCCACCAGGGCCTTCCCCACTCCTGTACAGTTGATGTCAAGTGTGCGGCCAATCCAGTCGGCGCCAACATTCGAGCCCCGAGGACAGGCGCGATCAATAAGCACTGCTTCATTGTCGGCTAGAACGGCGAGGTGAACGGTAAGTCCGGTTTCCCTCAACAGCGAGTTAAGGAAAGGTTTGGCCACATCGCGTAAATCCAAACGTTCGAGCACCTTTCGACTAAGCTTGACCAGGTTGACGCCGAAATAGTACTTGCCTGACTCAGCGTTCTTTTGGAGATATCCCCTATTCACTAACGTAGCCAGGACCAGAAAGGTCGAACTCTTGGGGAGGGCAAGATTCCGGCTAATCTCCGAGACGGAGAAGCCCCTCTTGGACTGAGCGAGGAATTCCAGCACCATGATCGCCCGGTCAACGGACGGCAGTAAATAGCCGCTCTGGCCAGCCATATTCGATCCCCCGTTTGAATATGTTCAACCCATTGAATAAGAAATCATATCGCACTTGAAACGTCCTTGACAGGTGCGTCCCTTCCAAGCAGATTCTACGCTTGTACCACGCGTTAATGTCGGGCACAATGTCGTCGCCACGTGCCGCGCCTTGACCATGCTTAAGCTATGGAAAGGGCGGCGCAAGGCTCAGTGGCGCCTTGGGCATGGGTATGATTTTAGCCGGTGAATAATGGGTCTTAATACTCATTAATACAATGTCAATTGCCATGCGAGGAGAGGTGAATGGAGAGATGAGCCAAATTAAAGTTGTAGCCGATTATGGCGACCTCTGCGGCGAAGGCCCCTTGTGGGACCCCGAAGCCGGCTGCCTCTATTGGACCGACATCGAAGGCCAGAGGTTCTACCGCTATCATCAAGCGTCCAACAAGCATGAGATTGTCAAGCAGGGGCTGGAAATATCCGGCTTCTGCCTGAATCGACCTGGCGGGTTGGTCATTGCCAACAGCCGCGGGATTTGGCTGTGGGATGGAGCCGACGATCTACGCTTGATCGCCGACCAAATCGGGAACTCCAAATGCCAGATGAATGATGCCATCGCGGACCCGGAAGGACGCTTCTTCGCAGCATCGAATTTTTATGATCCGGACCATGAATATGAATCAGGCAAACTTCTTCGCGTGGATACGGACGGGACGGTGCATGTGGCCGACGAGGGTTTCAGTTTGCCCAACGGTCTGGCTTTTTCGCCTGACGAGACGATGATGTATTTCGCTGACTCGGCGGCCCGGCGAATCTACGCCTATGATTACGATCGGCGCACGGGTGGCCTCCGCAACCGCCAGGTGCTGGTTCAGGTGCCGGATGACGAGGGAGTCCCCGATGGCCTCACCGTCGACGCTCAAGGATTCCTCTGGTCAGCACAATGGTATGGCAGTTCCGTTGTGCGCTACGACCCGGAGGGAAAGGTGGAGCGCCGAATCAGTTTTCCGGCGAAGCAGGTTTCCTCGGTTGCTTTTGGTGGGAAGGACTTCCGTGATATTTTCGTGACATCCGCCGGCAAATCGTGGCCTTCGCCGTTGATGCCGAAGTCGTACGACCCGGTATCCGGCAATTTCGGTGGCCAGCTCTATTGCCTGAATCTCGGCATCCAAGGCAAACCTGAGTATAAGGCTGACATCAGACTATGAAAATTACCAACGTCGAAGGAATCATCTTACGCCTACCCGTGCGGCAAGCCGTTGCCGATGGCACCCAGGACGACCTGCTGATCCGAGTTGAAACCGATGAGGGAATTGTCGGCTATGGCGAAGTCGATACTTCCCCGGAAGTGGGGAAAGCCGTCGTGGATGCCCAGATGTCGCACGGCACTTGTTACGGCCTCCGCGAGATCCTGGTGGGGCAAGATCCCTTCGATATCGAGCAGATCTGGCAGCTCATGTATCGAAAGACGAATTACTATGGCCGCCTGGGTGTAGTTATGCACGCCATGAGCGGTGTCGATATGGCCCTGTGGGACATCCTGGGAAAGGCGGCCGGCAAGCCGGTGCACAAACTGCTCGGAGGAAGCTACTGCTCCGACGCGCGCGCCTACGCCAGCATGTTGATGCCGGAAAGCGTTGGGGAAGTCCGGGAAGCTGTGGGTCGCTACGTCGCGGAGGGTTTTACGGCGGTGAAGTTGGGCTACGGGCCCCTGGGAACCGATGTGCGCCAAGACGTCGAGTTGGCGGAGGCGGCGAAGGAAGTTGCCGGCCGTGACGTCGAAGTGATGATTGACATTGGCCACGGATACACCTTGAAAATGGCCATGCAGGCGGCCCGGGAGTTTGAAGACATTGGCATCTATTGGATGGAAGAACCCTTTCCCCCGGAGGCCATCGAGGATTATCAGCGTCTCGCGGATTCCACTTCGTTGCGGATTGCCGCCGGCGAGCAGGATGTGGGCCGGTGGACGTTTCGTCGGCTGATTTGGGATGCTCACCTCGACGTTATCCAGCCCGACATTTCCCGCGTGGGGGGCCTGACGGAAGCGAAGCGCATCGCCTACATGGCGCACGAGGCCAATCGTCTTTGTGTCCCGCACGCCTTCCGCACCGGGGTTCTGGTGGCAGCCTGCCTGCATCTCATCGCCGCCATTCCCAACTCCGCCTTCCTGGAGTTTTCGGTCACGGAATCGGCCCTGCGGCGGGAACTCCTGACCGAGCCTTTCCGAGTGGTGAAAGGCCGCGTTGCTGTTCCCACCAAACCGGGTCTGGGGATTGAGATCAACCCTGAGACCGTCAACACCTATTCCCTGAGGAAATGAGGCATAGCATGAAACTTCAAGGTCGAGTTGCGGTGATTACTGGATCCGCCTCGGGTATCGGCCGGGCGAGCGCCCGGGAGTTTGCCAAAGAAGGCGCCACGGTGGTCGTGGCGGACATCAACATGGCCGGGGCGCAGGAAACAGTGAAGCAAATCGAAGCCGCCGGGGGCGTGGCGCTCGCGGTCAAGGCCGACGTGGCGGCCCCTGAATCCGTGCAAGCTCTGGTGGAGCAAACCCTGCACTCCTTCGGCCGGATTAATGTGCTCTTCAACAATGCCGCCATTCAGGTCAACAAAACCGTTGAAGACACGACGGTGGAGGAGTGGAACCGGGAGATCGGCATCAACCTGGGAGGAATCTTTCTCTGTTCGAAGTTCTTTATGCCCCATTTACGCGATACTAAAGGTTGTATTGTCAACATGGCTTCGGTCAACGCCTTTTTCGTCGAGCCCCTGTGCGCGGGATATTGCGCCACCAAGGGGGCCATCGTCGCCTTGACCAAGGCCATGGCGATTGATCACGGCAAGGACGGCATCCGCGTCAATTGCATTTGTCCGGGATACATCGATGCCGGGCTGGCCTGGGAATACTTTGAGGTCCAGCCGAATCCCGCCGAAGCCCGAGCCGCCGCCGGCAAGCTCCACGCGCTGGGGCGGGTGGGACAACCGGAAGAGGTCGGCCGCCTGGCAGTGTTCCTGGCCAGTGATGACGCTTCCTTCATGACCGGTTCAGCGGTGGTGGTGAGTGGCGGCTTCGGCATTGGGCTGCCTCCCACATAAAGGCGGCCCAGATGCGCACGGTCCTACTTCCAGCGGGGGCCGTGTTCCTCCAGCGCAATCCGCACGAGCTGGCTGCGGGTTCTTACCCCGGTCTTTTGGAAGAGTTGTTGAAGTGCGGCTTTCACCGAACTCTCCGAGATATTCAGACGCACCCCAATTTGCTTATTGCTGAGTCCCTCAAACACGCCTTGCAACACCTGAGTCTCCCGTTCCGTAAACGGTTTGGTCCGCTCGGTCCCTCCCGGGTGTTTTGATGCCCTAACCAGGGCCTGAATCGCATTTTCATCCAGCCAGGTTTCTCCCGTCATGACCTTGCGGATCGCTTGGGTGAGGACCGCGGGCGAACGGTGTTTGGGAAAGATGCCGCTGACCCCCAGATCGAGCGCCTGTACGGATTCGGCATCACTCATCCCGGCCGTAACCACGAGGAAACGTCCCTGGAAACCCCACTGCCGGGCTTGGGTAATAAACTCGAAGCCTCGTTCTTTCCCCAGATCATAGTCCAGCAAGACGAGATCAATGGGTTTCTGGTGCAAGGCCTCGGTGGCTTCACCGACCGAAGCGCAGCAAGCGGCCATCTCCAAATCGGGCTCGCCTTCGAGCAGCCGGCTCAGGCCCTCGCGGAAGAGAGCGTGATCGTCCAGTAAGAGGATCCTGATTTTATCCATTGGATTCCGGCGCTCCCTCCTTGTTTCCCTGATCCGCGAACGGCATGAGGTCCAAGGCAAAGCAGCACCCGGGAGGGCCTGGTTCGTATCGGAGGTCGCCGTTAAATGACCTCACCAGAGCTCGCGAGAGGTACAACCCCAGCCCGGTGGCTTCCGCTCCTTCCTGAAACGGTTGAAACAAACGCTCAGGATTGGAAATGCCGTGGCCGGTATCGCGGACTCGCACGACGACCCGCTCACCTTCCACACACGCGCTGACTCTGAACTCTTTCACCTCCTGGTCCTCCATGGCTCGCTGGCTGTTCTTCGTGAGGTTCAGGAGCACCTGCAACAGATTATGGCGCTCCGCCCACACCCGCGGTAGGTTTTTGGGTACGTGCCAGCGAAAAAGGACACCCGACTCTCGCAACGAGGGCGCGGTCACAATGCGCAATTCGTCAAGGACCGCGGCCAGATCCACACTGGCCATCTCTTCGCTTCCCGCGCTTTGCCGAAGCTCCAGGGTGGCGATTTTTCCCAGGCCCTCGACGAGATTCCCCAAGGCGCGGAAGTCCTCACTCTCGCGCAGCTCGCGATGGCGCGAAAGGCTCTCGTAGACCACGGAGATGGCGCCGCATACGTTGCGGATTTCGTGCGATACGGCCCCTACCGCCAAGCGTGACGCGACCATGAGGTGCTGGAGGTTGGATTCCTCCTTGTCGCGAAGATCTTCGGAACTATCCACGAGCATGGCCGCGAGCCTGGGCCCGGCCCGGGTTTTGTAAGTGGAAAACCAAACGTCGGCGAGAAACACATCGCCGTCCTGGCGCCGGCCACTGCACTGCATCGCGGTGCGGAAGCTGGGCGTGGACTCGTCGGCCGGCGGGACTCTGGCCAAGGGCGGTAGAAAGTCCTTGATGAATTCGCCTGGCAAGGTCTCAGGCTCGAAGCCCAGCAAGAAATGAGCGGCCTGATTGGCCATCAGGATCTTACCGCCGGAATCGACGGTCAGGATCGCGGCGGGGCTGCTTTCAATCAGCGCCTGCAACTGCTGCTCCGCGTCGCGCCGCAACGCGGCCTCTTGCTCGACCTCACGGACGTGCTGCTCGGTGAGTCGCCGGTTGCGGGCGGACTCGGAAGCGAAAAGCCCCGCGCCAAAGTAGGCCGCGAACATGAAAAGGTCCCGCGGTACTCCCGCGGCAGGCTCCCAAGTGAAGGGGGCAAAGCGTTCGGCCAGAAAGGTACACAATCCTCCCAGTAAACACAGTTGCCAGCGCGGCAGGCAGCTTCCCACAATCAGCATGGGGAAAAGATAAAGAAAGCCGAAGGAGACGTTCAGTTCGACGCGCCAATCGATCAGGGCGACGGTCAAGATCATCGTCGCGGCGAGGAGGAGAAGTTTGGCGCGGCTTAACTGTAGGAAGAATGGAAGCATTTCGTGAACGCTCGCATGATGCCCAATTGCGCTTTCGTGTAAAACCGACCCAACACTGCTGGCCATTCTATCAAACCACCCGGCTTCCACGATACCGCTGGCCAAAAGATAGGCTGAAGGTGTCCGAAAGATAGGTCCACGCTCTCCGGAAGATATGCGGCCTTGGAAGCTACCTTGCTCAAAACAGTATTGCTCCAATACAAATAGCTATGATGCTCATAAGCTCTATTTGATTAACCATCATGAATTCTTTGTGCCTTCCTTATGCCTTCCCAACGGACCGCCGCCTAAGCTGTGTGTGGTGGACGATGGTGTCCGGAAGATAGTCCGGGGATGCCGGGAAGATAGGTGGAAGGCGGTCGGGCCGGGGCCTTAGTCTGGTAGGGGCACCCCTCGTGGGTGCCCTAACGCCGGCCCTGCCGGCGTCAAGGGCGGGCACAAGGCCCGCCCCTACGTTCGTGGCGCCCACGAGGGGCGCCCCTGCGAAATCAGAGGGAAACTATGAAATATCCGGTTCGCATCAGCAAAAGATTCGCCGGGGTGTTGGTGATGGCGGTCGCGGTGGTTGTCGCCGCGGGGCTGCTCGAATCCGGCCGCAGTCATGGTCAGGCGACCAACGCCAATTCGCCACAGGGAACATCTGCCAAACCCAACACGCCGGAACCGGCCTTGGACCTGTCACTCAGCCAACTGAACGCCATCAAGATCGAACCGGTGGGAAGCTACCGGTTTCCCGTTGAGGAGGAAGCGGTAGGCAATATTGATTATGACGAAGACCTGTCCGTTCAAGTTTTCCCGGATTATCAGGGAACCATCATCGCGACCCTTGTACAACTTGGCGCCGAAGTGAGTATAGACCAGCCCCTTTACACCATCAAAAGCCCTGACCTCATCCAGGCGGAGTCAACGCTGATCGGCGCGGCCGCGACTTATGTCCTGACCAACAAGGAACTGTTGCGTGTCCAGGGTCTGGGGGGGGTTGCCGAACGCGAGAAGGAACAGGCGGCCTCCGATGAACAAACCGCGGAAGGCGCGCTCAAAGCGGCGCGCGATGCCGTCCGCGTCTTTGGCAAGACGGATGCCGAAATCGATCAAATCATCGCTTCGCGCAAGATCGATCCCGCCTTGGTGGTGCGCAGTCCCATTCCCGGCAAAATCACTTCGAAGAACGCGCAGCCGGGATGGCTGGTGCAGCCGGGAAACATGCCCGCGCCTTACTCGGTGGCGGACGTCTCGATGAAATGGATGTTGGCGAATGTAATGGAAAGTGAGATCCCGCTTTTTCATTTGGGCCAGCCCGTCCGAGTCCGTGTGATCTCTTATCCTAATCGCGTGTTTAGCGGGAGGGTTTCGAAGATCTACGAAACGGTTGATCCGAATACGCATCGCGTAACGATTCGTTCCGAGATCGTGGACCCCGCGGATGAGCTGCATCCCGGCATGCTCGCGAACTTCGTCATCAGCGTCCACAACCCGGTGGAATCCACCGCCCTGCCCGCGAATGGCGTGGTCCGCGAATCGGACGGCACGATGACGGCTTGGGTGACCACCGATCGCCACCACTTCGTGCAGAGAATCCTCAAGACCGGCCTGCGCAACGACAATCAGGTTCAGATTCTCGACGGTTTGCAGCGCGGAGAACTGGCCGTGACGGACGGCGCCGTGTTCCTTGACAACATGCTGGAAGCGCCGCCGAGTGACTAGTGTGGTGTCCCATCTTAGAGTTGACATAAGGCGAGACCCCCTCACCCGTCTCGCCTCGGCTGGCGAAAACGCCTCGTCGAGCCACCCTCTCCCCCAAGGGAGGCCGTTTCAAAACTCAAAGCGGGAAGTGGCGAGCAGAATGCTAAGCGCAAGGGCATGAGCGGAGAGATTCACGCAAATTATGATCAGGT
>Ga0326727_10001900_pt1 | contig 74524 bp, 74 predicted proteins | sample MB2enrmetagenome_FD_207643 | JGI IMG/M metagenome (GOLD analysis project Ga0326727, IMG submission 207643) | Lab enriched peat soil microbial communities from McLean, Ithaca, NY, United States - MB29MY | ecosystem: Environmental > Terrestrial > Soil > Wetlands > Peat | place: USA: New York... | reverse complement strand
GATAATGATCCGGGCGCGTTCGACTAGGCGCCATTCGAGGCTTCTGCTGTTAGCCCACTCTACAAGGGTAAGACGGTCCTTCTCGGAGCAATTGGGAATCTGGGCTTTCCTGGCCATATCGGACTCCATTCACGTGAGATGAAAAGGAGTCTACATTATTTCAGTTATTATTGCAATTAAACACTAGTTGCCCACCAAAATTCCCAAAACGGGAGACTTCATGGTAGAGTGCCTGAACCAAAAAATTGAAATGCCAAGTGTTGGTGATTCGTCCGCGTTCCACGCATGCAAATCTGAAATTATGCCAAGCATGAAAAATTTATGTTGCATCGGACGAGAGGTCTGAACGGGGGTATGGACTTGCCATGAGAGCATGCCCACCCTTTTACGGCCCAATTCAATGACTCAACATATTTTGTAACCTGCCGATAAGAAAAATATGGAATGATCTTTTCATCATTTAGGGATACGGATGATATGCAAGAATCCGCTAAACATAAAGAGAGAGATTTCACACTTCTAAGCCGGCTCATCTATAGACAGGCCGGAATCAAGATGCCGGCCTTCAAAAAACTAGATGGTCGAGGCACGACGGAATGGGTGACGACGGGGCCAGGGGAATCCTGAAGATGAAAGAGGCAGGTGCGAAAAATCGCCCGGAATGAATGTACTTCGGTTGTTTTTGGCATGCCCAATGAGGCGATAAATCGGGACGGAGTGGAACTGGTCCGGCCTTTGGAGGCGATCGCCTTTGAAGTCCTAAGTATTTGCGGGTAAGTTACAGCTGTTCCCAAGGGAATTCAGAAACTTGGGGGTCTTTGCCTGAGGGGGGTACACCATGGCATCGGAAAAATATTTTCTTGGCCGTCAGCCGATTCTGGACTGTGACCAGCGCATTGCCGGTTTCGAGCTCTTATTTCGTTCTTCGGATGCCTCCTATGCCGATATTGACGATTATTCCATGGCGAGCGCAAGGGTCATTCTCAATGCGTTAACGGAATTCGGCATCGGTGAAATCCTCGGGAAGCACAGGGGTTTTTTCAACGTTGACATCGAGATGCTGATGAGCGATCACCTTGAATTACTGCCGAGAGATCAGGTGGTCATCGAGTTGCTCGAAACCATCGAAGTCACCGAATCCGTCATCAAGCGCTGTCACGACCTTAAAGAAAAGGGGTTTGTCCTGGCACTGGACGACAATATCTATTCGCCTGCTTCAATCTCTCTTTACGAGACAGTCGATATCGTCAAGGTCGATATCCTGCAAATCCCTTTACAGGAATTGCCCGGGATGGTCAAATGCCTAAGAAGCTGGCCTGTGAAGGTTCTTGCTGAAAAGGTGGAAACCGCCGAGCAATTCTCACTCTGCAAGGAAATCGGCTTTGAACTTTACCAGGGGTATTACTTTGCCCGCCCTTCCGTCATTCAGCATAAGAGGCTGGATAGTTCCAGGGTCACCCTGATGAACCTGTTGAATCAGATCATGGCGGAAGCCGATATCAAAGCGGTTGAGCAATGCTTCAGGAAGAATCCGAACCTGACCTATAACCTCCTGCGCCTGGTTAATTCCGTTGCATTCGGTTTACGTGAAAAAATACGATCTTTGCGTCACGCGTTGATGGTTTTGGGGGAGAAACAGTTGCTGCGCTGGATCACGCTAGCACTCTTCACTTGCAGGGAGAATGGGAAAGCCGCCAGTCCCATGCTGGAAATTGCCGTAGTGCGGGGAAGGCTTATGGAGCTTCTCATTCAGGCGCAAGGGAATGGCCCCGGGGAAGAAGAGTATCCGGAACGCGCCTTCATTACCGGAATTCTTTCCCTTGCCGATGTTATTTTTGAAACATCCATGAAGGAGATACTAGATCATTTAAACCTGACCGAAGATATACGAGGGGCGCTCATCTCCCGTGAAGGGGCGTTAGGAGGTCTGCTTAAAATGCTGGAAAAGCTGGAGCGGAATGAATTCAGCGCGGTTTCTAAGGATCTGGAAAATTATGGCTTGACCACGGAACACCTTTTGACCGCACAGATGAGCAGTATCGGCTGGGCTAATGGCCTGTGGGAGTTTATATAATCCAGGGAGAAGTCAATTCCGGTGAATATGCAGAGTATCTCAAATAAACAAAGGGGTGCGAGCCATATTGGAAAGGTACATGTCAGGTGGGTATATGCCACAACCTGTCAATAAAAAAACCATACCGATAAGTTACACCCAGTCACCTCCGGTCATCGAATTGCTTATTGACGCCATCGGGAGGGGGGTCATTTTTGTAAACGTTGACGGAATAGTGACTTTCATGAATAGTCCGGCCGAAGAAATATTACAGACGGACAAAGGCTCCGTAATCGGCAAAAGAGTCTACATGCTGCCGCTGCGCACCCCTGTTTACAAGGTCTTGAGCGAAAATTGCCGCGACGCGCCGGTTGAAATTGCGCTCTTAGGACGTGCTTATGCGGTTCTAGCGACTGAGGTAAGGAACCGGCAGGGGCACGTGCTGGGAGAAATGACCGAGATCTGGGATATAACCGCGGAAAAGAAGGAAAAACGGCAATGGGAAGAGTTCGTCGCGATGGTGACTCACGACCTCAAATCGCCTCTGACGGTTATCAACGGGTATCTGCAGATGCTAAAGATGGGGGTTTATGGCGATCTTACTGCAAAGCTAAACGCTGTTGTCGATCAGATGGAGCAGAGCGGCTCCAAACTGGTATCGATGGTCGAGGATCTGCTCGGAACCTACCGGATGGAACTAGGCATTATCAATTTATCCAGGGAGCGATGCGATATAAATACGATAGTTGAAGCGTGCTATGGCGACAATCTAAATGAGGCTAAGGACAAGGGTATTGAATTCACCTTTAAAATAGACGAAGGAATACCTCCGGTGCATCTGGACATTAAACAGATATCCCGGGTTTTCAACAATCTCATAGCCAATGCCATCAAATTCACCCCCAGGGGGGGTGCTGTTTCGGTGAGCGCAAGGGTTGGGGGAGGGAACCTTTATATAAACATTGACGATACCGGCATCGGGATCCCTTGCCAGGACCTCTCGCGCATTTTCAAAAAGTACTACCGGTCGGCGGGCGCTTCAGGCTTCAAAGGGACCGGTCTCGGCCTTGCCATCAGCAGGGCGATAGTTGAGGCCCATGGCGGAGATATTACCGTGGAAAGTACGGAGGGAAAGGGGAGCAGGTTCACGGTGATGATTGCGTTGGGCGAACCGGAAAGCGGAGAAATCGTGTCGTAAAATCTTAATAGAAGGGTTTCGGCTGATCAAGATTACAAATAAATGGCTGCAGATTTCTCAACAAGCCGATATCCGGCTAAAGCCTTCGAAAATTCTGCCGATTAATAATAGCAGGCTACAATTAAGAAAGGAGGAGACCATGTCCAACATTTTAATCGTCGACGATTCCTCGACAATGAGAAAGATCATTACCCGCTCGCTCAGGCAGGCCGGTCTTTCAGTGGAGACCATTTTTGAGGCTGCAGACGGTATCGAGGGGTTGAACGCCCTTGGCTCAGGACCTATAGATCTTATCCTGTCCGACATCAACATGCCGAACATGGATGGTCTCGAGTTCGTCAAACAGGCGCGGGCACAAGGATGCACGGTGCCGATAGTGATGATCACCACCGAAGGAGGGGAAGACATCATCGGCGAAGCAATCACCAGCGGGGCCAACGGCAGCATCAGGAAACCCTTTACCCCTGACCAGCTCCAGGAAAAACTGGGAGGTCTGCTATGAGCCTAAATGCCAAGGTAATGGAATTCGCCCATTTGCAGGAAAAGGAAATGACCCGCTATATCATTGACGCCACCAGGGAGGTTTTCTCCACCATGGTGGCTATGGAAGTCGCGGACTGTTACCCTCTGGTCGAACCTGTTACTCAGTTCCACTGCAGCATAACCGGCATGATCGGCATGGCCGGAAGCTATACCGGCATGCTTTCCATACATTGCCCGGCGCTTCTCGCAATGAGAATAACCTCGAACATGCTCGGGATGGAAGTGGAAGAAGTGGGAGAAGATGTAAACGACGCCCTCGGCGAAATTGCCAATATGCTGGGAGGACATGTCAAACAGGTGCTATCCAAGGGGGGGCTTGACCTGAATCTGTCGATCCCCACGGTAATCTCCGGCGAGACCTATACGATTCACTCCACAGACAATGACGATTGCGTTGTCATTCCTTTCCAGTGCGACGAGGAGAAGTTCCTGGTGGGGCTTACCCTAAAGAAGGAAATATAATTCTAGGTATGACGTTCGAGAGGTTTAGTTTACAGGTAGGGCGATAGGGTTAGGGGCCAATCATGGGAAAATTTCCAAAGTTGCAGAATATGCTGGTGGCTGCCCTTAACCATGCGGCGCAGGATGGGGGATTGCTGCTCGGCCATGAACTGGCTGTAAAAGAGACTGAAGGGGCTAAGACCATAAAGCAGGAATACATGTCGGGGATGGAAGACGCCTCTTTTGTAGTCGGCGTGAAATCCCAGGAGGAGTATGACGGGACTTTTTACATGGTCTTTTCTCTTAGGGATGCGATCGTTTTCGGGAGCCTCCTTTTGGGGGTTCCACTAGCCAGGGTCTCCGAGAAAAGGAAGCTGGCTATCATAGACACAGACGATATCGATGCGTTCTCCGAATTTACGAACCAGATTATCGGTTCGTTCAATTCCGTGTTCAAGTCGAGCCTTCCCAAAAAAGTTCATTTAAAACTTAAGGAGCCAAAGAAGTTCATACCTAATGAGGATAAAGTCACGCCGGACGCGCCGGTTCCTGACGGAGAATATTTCGTCCTTAGGGCGCAACTTTTGATGCCGGAGCAGAAATTCGACCAGGTAGATATTTTAATACCGATAGCCCTCGCCAGCCTGTTTGATCTGCAGGGAGCCGCGGATTTGACGGCCCATGAAGAGGAACAGGCGGAAGCAGAGCCGGCAAAGGATGACGCCGAAACAGGGCCACCTGCGACAGACGAACGTACCGTTCTTATCCTTGAAAACAATTCCCTGGACCGCCAGTTTTTCCAGGAAACACTCTTAGCCACGGAAATAAAGACGATGGCCGCGGCACTAGACGCCGATCTCTCTGACTTCTTTCCAGATACACCCGTAAAGGCGGTTCTGCTCGGCGTAGACGATGCGGATGACCGCGAACTCTCCATCTGCATTAAGATCAGGACGATTTCCACCAAGGACTCTCTCCCTGTAATCATGTGTGCCAGGGAGTGGACCCGAACCGCTGTTCTTAAGGCGTTGAAGTACGGGGCATCGGATATCATCATCAAGCCGTGCGCTCCGGACGAACTCAGGGGGAGGGTTTTGAAGCTGCTTGACGCCGCGTGACCCGTGTCAAAAATTCGTCCTTCGTAAACATTCTTTTGACTTGCCTTCTCTGATTATCCGTTTTTCCAGCCTTCTCAACCAAAATGCCGTGGATAGCGGAACCCCATCCTCCTTTGCAGCGCATACCCTGTTCATGTAAAGAAATTTCTCTCCCGCCATTTCTCTCTCAGCTAATGCATTTTTGACCCGTTTTTGCCAACAGATAGCTGTCGCCATCCGCACTATGCTATAACTAGTTTATATTATTACATTATTTGGCATGGTACGGCTTTTGCTGCGAATCTCGGCAAAAGGAGTAATCAGGACCATGGCACTGGACGGAATTTTCGATACGACAATCAAGCTTTTGGAAAAAAATCTCGATCTTCGGGTGAGGAATCAAAATTTCATTTCAGCCAACCTCGCCAATGCTGAGACACCTGGCTATATACCGACGAACCTTTCTTTCGAAGGGGAGTTGAAAATGGCTCTGGAAAACCGAGGGGGAGGTACGGGATCCGTTACCAATCCCCGTCACATTCCTCTGAAAGGTCAGGCAGGAGGAATTGACGAAGTGCAAGGAACGGTGATCGAGTCCCCTGCAGGCTCCTTGGGGAGGGATGGCAATGGTGTCGAACTGGAAAACGAGATGGGAAAACTTGTGGAAAACCAGTTACTCTACAACGCCACCGTCCAGATTGTCGCGAAACAGTTGCAAACTCTGCAAACAGCAATCAAGGGGAGTATATAAATGGATTTCTTTAGCGCCATGAACGTAAGTTCTTCCGGGATGACCGCGGAAAGAACAAGAATGAACCTCATCTCTAGCAACATTGCCAATGCCAATTCCACCAGGACTCCTGAAGGGGGGCCTTACAAGCGTAAGGACCCGGTTTTTTCCGCCGTTTCCGCGAATGGGCCTTTTGAATCGAGCCTTAGCCAGGCTGGGGCGAAGGGTGTGAAAAAGGTGGAAGTCTCGCTCATCCAGGAAGATCAGACGCCGCCCAGGATGCAGTACGATCCTACCCATCCTGATGCGAACAGCGAGGGTTATGTGGCATACCCCAATGTCAATGTCATTGGAGAGATGTCGGATATGATATCCGCCAGCAGGGCGTACGAGGCAAATGTGACGGCGGCCGAGGCTGCAAAGAGCATGGCTTTGAAGGCGCTCGATATCTTGCGATGAAATATTGACGGCGCGCCATTCCCCCTGAATCGATTGATCGGCTGCCTGCGGTAAAACTTAAGCGATTTTTGCGGAGTGACTTATGGAGATAAACGGAATAAGCAATAGCGGCATAGGGAATGCTTTCCCTGCAAACGGGGCAGGCCAAGCAAAACCGTCCGCATCCTCCGATGGATCCGGTAATTTTTTCGAGGAGCTGGTAAACAAGGTCGGTGACTTGCAGTCACAGGCCGATAACAAGATCAAAAACATGGTTACCGGAGAGTCAAGGGAGCTGCATGAAGTTATGCTGGCTGTGGAAAAGGCGAACATTTCTTTTCAGTTTCTTACCCAGGTGCGGAATAAAGCCCTGGATGCCTATCAGGAAATCATGAAGATGCCGGTCTGAAAAATAATTAAACCGTTCAATGATCAAGGCTTAAGGTTGGGAAAGCAAAAATCTTGGACCCAGGTCCTTGAACTTTGAATCCAGAACATTGATTTTACGGAGTTCGTATGCCAGAAGGTCTCAAGAAATTTATTAATCCGATAGTTGCGCTCTCTCCTGCCAAACGATTTACAGTGGGGGGTATTGTGCTACTCTCGGCCCTTTTTTTCGGCCTGTTGATCAATACTGCCAACAGGATCGATTATAAACCGCTTTATTCCAATCTCGGCAACGAAGACGCGGGCGAGATCATGAAAAAGCTTAACGAAATGAAGGTGCCGAGCCGCGTATCCGAGGACGGCAAGGCGATACTTGTTCCAGCGGGGAAGGTTTACGAACTGCGCATGTCGCTGGCTGCGGAAGGGCTGCCACAAGGAAGCGGCATCGGTTTCGAGATTTTTGACAGGAAGAACTTCGGCATGACGGAATTCGTGCAGAAACTGAACTACCAGCGTGCCCTGCAGGGAGAACTGTCGCGCACCATTATGCAGATAGCCGGTGTTGAGCAGGCCAGGGTCCACCTGGCTTTACCCGAAAAGTCGCTGTTCAAGGAAAACGAAAAGCCCCCTACCGCCTCTATCGTCCTTAAAATGAAGTCTCTGCGTCTTTTAAGCGAGAACGAAGTCCAGGGAATCATTCATCTCGTCGCCTCGTCCGTGGAAGGAATGGACCCGGAACATATAACTGTAATCGACAGTCAGGGGAGGATGTTAAACAAGCCCGCGGAAAACGATCCTGCCAGCCGCCTGGCCTCCACTATGCTGGAAACCCAGCACAATTTTGAAAAAAGCGTTGAAGAGCGGCTGCAATCGCTCCTTGACAGGGTTGTCGGCCCCGGCAAGTCGGCGGCCCGGGTAAATGCCAGCCTTGATTTCAAGAATATGGAAAAATACGAGGAAAGATATGATCCGCAGGCTTCGGCTGTCAGGAGCGAACAGAAAAGTGAACAAAAGGAAAATATAACCATTCCGGCAGGGGTCCCCGGAGTGCAGAGCAATCTGGGGAAGAGTCCTGTGCCGCCTCCGGCCCCAGGCGGCGGAAGCAAAAACGACGAGACGAAGAATTACGAAATAAGCCGATCGACCTCCCGAATAGTCGAACCCGCGGGATCTTTGACCAGGATATCGGTGGCCATACTTGTTGACGGCCGATATGAAAAGGCGGTGACCAAAAAGAAGGGCGCTGCACCGGCTATATATGTGCCAAGGAGCCCGGATGAGTTGCAGAAGATCGAGGCGTTGGTTAAAGGCGCAATAGGATTTAACCCCACGCGGGGAGACCTGGTAACGGTCGTCAACATTCCCTTCCAGGATGTGGCAGCCGATGGCGCCGAAGGAGCAACTTCTTCTTGGTGGGAGGCGCCGATTTTATCTACTCTCTTGAAAAACCTGCTCATCGTGCTCGGATTCGTTGCGCTGATCTTCCTGGTGCTAAGGCCGATGCTGAACATGCTGGGCACCTACAAGCCATCCGGCGTCAAATCCTTTGAAGGTATCGAGCAAACCGCAGGGGAACTGGGTGGCCCAGCGCAGCAGGCACAACTGGCGATGAGCAAGGTCAACCAGCTTGAACTCATCGAGTCTGTGAAAAAAGACCCTTACCAGACTGCCCAGGTGCTGCAGAGCTGGCTGAAGCAGTCGGAACATTAAACCAGCTTTATGTAGCAGGATGAGAGTTTCAGGCTTAAAGAAAAATAGTTAAACTCCCAAACACTCCAGAGGTTTTAGATGAACGGATCCGATAAGGCCGCGATATTTCTTCTTTTCATTGGCCCTGATGCAACCAGCAAGGTTTTCGACCATCTTGAGGATGACGAGATCAAAAAGATCGGCCAGAGTATGGCAGGACTGGGGCACGTCACGCGCCCGGTAATCGACACGGTCGTGCAGGAATACTCTGGAATGACGGATCCTGCCTCCGGATTCTTTTCCCAGGGAGAGGAATTCGTCAAGAAGGTCCTGGAAAAGGCGCTCGGTCCTCAGAAAGCGGAAATCATCCTGCAGGAGCTTTATTCTTCCAACGGCGAAATCATCGATATTCTCGCCAACATGGATGGGAAGACCATCGCCAATTTCCTTTCCCAGGAACATCCTCAGACAATCGCGGTCGTCCTCGCAAAGCTCAAGCCGAAACAATCCGGGGAGGTGATATCCCATCTTCCCCAGGAACTGCAGGCGGATGTGGTAATGCGCATCGCCGATGTCGACCAGGTTTCTCCGGAAATACTTGCGGAAATCGACGAGGTTATAAAGAGGGAGTTTACTTCCATGGGGGGGGTCCAGCGTTTCAAGGTGGGAGGTGTTGATAAAGTCGTGGAGGTGTTCGGCCATCTGGACCGGAGCAGGGAAAAACAAATCCTTGACGCCCTCGATGTACTCAATCCGCCCCTGGCTGAGATTATCCGGAAGCACCTGTTTACCTTCGAAGATATTTTCGCCCTGGATGAGCGCTCTATCCAGCAGATCATGCGGGAGGTGAGCACTGAGACCCTGACCCTTTCCCTCAAGACTTGCGCGGATGACCTCAAGGAAAAGATTTTCCGGAACATTTCATCCCGCGCTGCGGAGGTAATAAAAGAAGACCTGGAGGTAATGGGACCTGTTCGCCTTTCGGACGTGGAAAAGGCTCAGACCGAGATAGTCAAGGTGGCCAGCAGGTTGGAGGAGGAAGGGAAGATTGTCATAGTCGGGCGTGGGGGTGACGATGTCCTCGTCTAGGATCATCAAATCGGGAGCTTGTCCGGACCAGCCGGTCGCCGGCTTCTGTTTCAACAGCTTTCAGAAGAGGCAGGGGCAGGCTTTGCTTAGTGTAAGTGACGGGTTCATGCCATTTTTCCACGACACAGCACCCAGGTTTCCGGAAAACGATGATAAGGATTTGCCTGTCGAAGGATCATCTTTGGAAGAAGAGAATGAAATATGCGGCATGATCCGGATTAGTGAGGAAGAGCTGCAGAGAAAAATGCAGGAAGCATTTGAAAAAGGAGCCGAGGCGGAAAGAAAACAAGCGGATGAAGATCTGGCCGGCATTTGCAGCGCACTTACCGAAGCCATCTCGGTTGTCTCAAGGCTAAGGGAAAGGATCTTCAGGGAGAGTGAAGAGGAGCTCCTGAAGCTCGCCTTCATGGTCGCGAAGAAAATTGTCCGGCAGGAGATCAAACATGACCGGCAGATCCTGGTGCAACTGGTAAGCGAGGCGTTACGGGGATTCCCCGAGCAGCATGATATTGTCGTTTCCCTTCATCCGGAGGATTACAAAGTGATAACGTCAAACCGGGAATTATTCCTTGCCGGAATCGGCGACGATCGGCAAATCACCCTCAAGCCTGACGAAACTACGACCCTCGGGGGATGCGTCGTCGAAAGCTCGACCGGAGTGATTGATGCACGGATTGAAGCCCAATTGGAAGAGATATACAAAGGTCTGGTCGAGGAGAGAAGCAGGCTGTGCGAGATAGCCGATACTAAGGCATCGGCATCCATTATGGACAAGGAACTGTCGCCATGAGAGCACTTAAAGTCGATCTGACAAAATACATGCCGGCAATGCAATCAATAAGGCCGATAAGGTTTCACGGCAAGGTCTCACAGGTAGTGGGGCTGGTAATCGAAGGGTTCTGCCCGGATACGGCGGTCGGTTCCCTCTGCGAGATCCACCCGCAGAGCGGCCCTTCCATTCCTGCCGAAGTAGTCGGTTTCCGGGACAACAAGACACTCCTCATGCCGCTCGGTGAGTTACGGGGAATAGGGCTTGGCAGCCTAATCTCGGTACGCCGGCAAAAATCATCCTTAGGTGTCGGCCACTCCCTGCTGGGGCGGGTAATAAACGGCCTGGGAGAGCCAATTGACGACAAGGGGCCGTTTACCGTCGATGAGGAGTACCCGATATATTCAAATCCTGTCAACCCCATGAAACGGGTTTCGATCAGCCAGCCTCTCGATCTGGGCATACGCGCTATAAACGGACTGATGACCTGCGGCGAGGGGCAAAGAGTCGGGATCATGGCGGGGTCGGGGGTGGGCAAGTCCACCATGCTGGGAATGATAGCCCGGCACACGTCAGCGGACATAAACGTCATAGCCCTGATCGGCGAACGAGGCCGGGAACTCCGGGAATTCATCGAAAAGGACCTCCAGGAGGAAGGGTTGAGAAAATCGGTGGTGGTGGTTGCAACGTCAGATCAGCCTCCGCTGGTGCGGATGAGGGGGGCCTATATCGCCACTACCATTGCCGAGTATTTTCAGTCCAAGGGGAAGAGAGTGCTGCTGATGATGGACTCGGCGACACGTTTTGCCATGGCCATGCGGGAGGTGGGGCTCGCCATAGGGGAGCCGCCCACCACAAAAGGGTATACCCCCTCGGTCTTTGCCGCTCTCCCCAGGCTTTTAGAAAGGAGCGGGAATTTCTCAAGGGGAAGCATTACCGGGTTGTACACGGTGCTGGTTGAAGGGGACGATTTCAACGAACCGATCTCCGATGCCATGCGCAGCATCCTGGATGGTCACATTGTCCTCTCCCGGGATCTGGCGGCCAGGTCCATATACCCTGCCATAGATATCCTTTCCAGTACCAGTCGGGTAATGAGCAGCGTTACCGACAAGGCGCACCTGAAGCTAGCAGCAAAATTCAGGGAAACGCTCGCTATCTATCGTCAGTCAGAAGACCTGATCAATATCGGTGCTTATAAACCGGGAAGCAATCCGCGGATTGATTATGCCATTGCCAAGATTGAAGAAATTATCGCCTACCAGAAGCAGGAAGTCGATGACGGATGGGGTGTCGAGGCTTCCATTGACATGTTGCGGCGGATTCTTGATGACGGTGTTCAGCCGTAACACGATTTTTTTGTCTGACATCGTCATTCGAATGAATTGAAGGAGCGAAAGTATGCGGAAAAAGGAGTTCAGGCTTGATACGGTGTTGAACTATCGAAAGGAAATGGAAAAGGTACGCAGGCTGGAATTTGCCGAAGCCGAACAAGAGCTTAAAAAAGCAAGTGTCCGGCTTAAATGCGAGGAAGAAGCGGTGGACCGCCTCAACCTGGAATTTATGGATCGTCAGCAGGAAGGGATCACCGGACTGGACCTCCATCTTTATTCTTTTTTCTTCCGGAAAAAAAATGCGGATTTAAGGAAGCAGCGTACGAATGTCTCACATCTGGGCAACGAGGTAACGGAAAAACGGGAAATCCTCATAGACGCCGCAAAGAGTAAAAAAGTCCTCGAATCGCTTGAGAAAAAGAGTCACATGGCATGGCAACGAGAGATAGCGGAGAAAGAAAAGGCGCATATGGAAGAAATAGCCCTCCGGGCCAACGGGCACAAAAAGTAACCGGAGAGCAAAATGCTTGATTTCCTTTCGCCTAAGCCATATGCCCTTAGCAATTTAAAAGTTAGTTACACACAACAATTGAGTGATAACAGGAAGGCCTAAGAAAGCGAGTTCAATCATGCTGAGGAGCTTTCGACGGGCCAATAGCGGGTTGCGACGAATTATGGCGTTGTGAAAGAGTCGATAGAGAAAGGAGGTGAGCAAATGGAAATTGCAAAGACAATATCGTCACCGTCGCAGATACCGCAGAGTTTGGCTGAGATCACCCCGGCCGAGGAATTGGGAGGCATACAGGGCAAATCAGCGCAGTCGCCCAGTTTTGGCCTGCTCTTTGACCAATGTGCCGGTATGACTCAAGGAGAACGATTGCAAAATGAAGCGGGGAGCAACAATCTTTCTCAAGCGCAGCTTAAGGGGGAATCTCCCGCTGAACCAAAAACGGGCGAAGCTAACCTCGATGGCCCGTTTCGGGGACCGTTACTCAGGGAAACGAGCTCATATTCTGCGGATCTGTTCAAAATGGCAAAGGCAGCGCCTGATAGAAACTCCCTGCAGCTGCCGGAGCAAACAACGGCGGATTCAGGAGCGTCATCCCCTGGAAAAGGGGTAAATTCTTCAGCAGGGCCAACTAAAGGAGATAATAGCGTAGCGGAAACGTCGACCCCTAAGGTGCTTCCCGGGTTTCAGCAAAAGATCGGGAAAGGCGGCATTACTGGAGTAATCACAACCAAAACTTGTGTAGGATTGCGAACAGATGGAGCAAGCAAAGAGCAAACCCCGCGAGAAAACCTCACCGCACTTGGGACTACTCGGGAATTCTCAAATTTAGCGGCAGAAGGGGGCCAGTCAGTAGATCCCCCTCTGGCGGAAAGACCGCGTGAGGCGAGTGCAGAAGGAGGGAAAACAGATGCAGTTTGGACTCCCCTGATTGTTGTGGGCAATCATTTAAGCGAAGGTAATTTTGCCACTTCTTTGCCGGGGTCTTTTGGAGAGGTTCAACAACAGGGTGATGCACAACCGGAGAACAACGCGGGTCAGGCCGCAATGCAGCCGGGCGATTTCCTCCAGACGGAGGTTGGTGCATCAACAGGATACGGCTTCAAGGAAACGGTGAAGGTTTCCGATACCTTGCTGGCGTCCGGAACCTTGTCCCAGCTATCTATCTCGAAGGGAGCGGAGCTCTCGCATGAATCTCTTCCCGGAATCGACGCACTCCCTGGAAAGTTTGGGGGAGACACGGAAAGCACGACGAAAACAGGAGGAGGTGCGGTGAATCCAGAGGCAAGAGGAGATATCCAGGCAAGTCAAGACAATCTCTCTTCCTGGATTAAGGGAAAGTATAGTGAAGCAGTTGACATTTTCCGTCCGGAAGCGGCGCCGGCAAGCCAGATGCAAAGCCGGGCGAGCAGCGATTCAGCGGCAAATGCATACCAGGCCTCGAAAGCTGTCGCCGAGCAGCTTGGAAAGAGCGATGTTTCATCCATGCCCGTAAACGTCGCACAGGGGAAACCTGCGGCAACCCCGGATTCAACTACCGCCTATACGGGAATGTCCCCTGACCAGGTAAAGATCATTTTCGCTGAGGAGCCGGGAGCGAATCGGAAAGATCAAGGCAAAGCGCTTTCCCTTGAGTCAGGAGATAGTAAAACGGCCGACAACGCGTCCACTCCGGCTTTTGCTACGAATCCGGCGGAATTGCGGACCTCGGGAGAAAGCAGTGTTGCGACCCCGTCACCTGGCGCAGAGAATCCCCTGGGAGATCATATAGCCAACCAGATAAGGGAAAAACTGGACGCCGGCGGTCTTGGTTCCGATAACGGCCAGATCACCTTGAAACTGCATCCGGAAGAGCTTGGCGAGCTGAAGATCAATATGCGGATGGAGAACCAGCATCTCAAGGTAGAGATAACGGCGCAAAACCCGTCGGTGAAAGATGCGCTGATGCAGAACCTGGATACATTGAAGGAGACCCTTTCCCGGCAGAACATTGCCATGGACCGGTTTGACGTCTCCGCAGGCATTCAGCAGGGGTTACATCAGGGGGGAAGGGACGGGAAGCAGATGACGCAGGACAACAGGGTAAACAATAGCGGTATCCAGCATGCCGAAGCGAAGGAGGAGGATGTGGCCCCCAAGCTTCAATACCGCTGGGAAAGTGCAGATTCGCTGGTAAATCTGGTGCTTTAAGGAAAGGAGAAATGAGTTATGAGTGTAAACGCGGTTTCCACTACTCCATCGACTGCCGCAAGCGCAGCAGCCACGCAAGCAACTACGGCCTTGACATCGGCCGACTTCATGCAGATGCTCGTTGCCGAACTGAAGAACCAGGACCCGACTAGTCCGCAGGACAGTTCGGCGTTTGTCACACAGTTGACGCAGATTACCCAGGTGGAACAGACTGCCGATATCAACACCAATCTGCAGAACCTATTGAGCAGTCAGAATAAGGCCGGAAATCTCTCCTCGGTCTCACTAATCGGTCAGCAGGTCACGGCCCCGGGCTCTCAGATATCCCTGACCTCAGGCAGCCCATCCACCCTCTCCTTCACCCTCCCCTCGGCGGCGGCTGGGGTATCCGTGCAAATCACAGATGCAAACGGCAAGACGGTCAGTACATTGACACAGGGCGCAACCGCCGCGGGCACCAACAGCATTACATGGAACGGCTTGGACGCTTCGAACCAGCCCCTTCCTTCCGGGACATACAGCTTTACTGTTTCCGGGATTGATGCATCCGGACAAACGATACAGGGGACACCGATGATTCAGGGGCAGGTGACCGGCGTAAACCTCTCCGGCACAACTCCGGTCCTTACCGTAAACGGCCAGAATGTGCCGCTCACATCAGTAGTACAAGTACAATGAAGGGGTGATCCATGTGAACGAGAGTGTATAGTTGCCCACTCCTTTGAGACGCGGCCATTCAAAACCCGGGACCTCGGCCTGCCGGTTCCGTAAAAAGCGCGAATGGCTATGCCGGAGTTCTTGATTGCAAACTGAATGAAGCCATTGCGAATTTTTCCGGTCATGCCCTGAAAAGGCTTAAGGAACGAAGCAAAGCTGGGTGATGCGGAGCTTACGAAACTCAAAGGGGCCGTGTCAAGCATGGCCGCGAAGGGGGAAGGAATCCCTTGTCATGGTCGGAGATGCGGCTTTAGTTGCCAGTGTCAAAAACCGGCCGGTCATAACCACCTTCGAGCGGAAACCTAGACGGAAATGTTTTCACCAGGATCGACTCAAGAGCTGTTTTCTGATCCTTGCGGCGACTGACATTTATTTACCAATCCAAGCGGGCCGGACCTTACGAAGGAAGGCCGGGATTGCCTGGCGAAACGGGCGTAAAAAGAACCAAACAACATATCATCGTTCAAACCAGGGGTTATACAGGCCTTGACTGAACAAAAAAGGAGGCAGGAAATGAGTGTTACATCGGCAATGCAAGCGGGCGTCAGCGGTCTTTTATCAAGCGGTGAAGCGATATCCGTAATAGGCAATAACCTTGCGAACGTCAGTACAACCGGTTTCAAGGAAGGGAGGACACTTTTCTCCAACCTGCTTTCTTCGACGATCAACAATGGGCAGATCGGCGATGGCAGTCAGGTCCAGGGCGTGCAGAACATGTTCAGCCAGGGAACCCTGGAAACCACCGGCAGCGCCACGGACCTTGCCATCCAGGGAAACGCCATGTTCGTCCTTAAAGGCCCGAATAGTACGGAACAGTACTACTCGCGGGCAGGCTCATTCGCTTTTAACAGCGACAACATTCTCACCGATCCCAGCGGTAACGAGGTACTTGGCTACGGCATGACAGACATGATAAAAGGTACCTCTAACGGGGTGTTGGGGACGATCGATCTTGCCAATTTCAGTACAATGGCGCCCAAAGCCACGACCACGCTTTCAGTAACCGCCAATCTCGATTCGTCTTCGTCCCCTCCTGCAACCACCTGGGACCCAAGCCAAGCCGGTTTCAATCCAACTACAGAGTCCAATTTTTCGACCAGCGCAACGGTTTACGACGCCCAGGGGAATGCGAAATCCCTCACCCTGTATTTTGCGAATACCGGGGCAAACACCTGGGATCTCTATACTTACGATGGCACGACCTATACCGCCAAAGGGGCCGGCACACCGCTTACATTCGATGCATCCACCGGCGCATTGAAAAGTCCCAGTCCCGCCACCATTAGCACCAACGGCCTGACCGTTGATTTGACCGGCACCACCCAGTTCGCTACCGCATCCGCCGTATCTTCCCAGACTCAGGACGGCTATGCTGCCGGCAATGAGACAAGTGTCTCGATAGATTCACAAGGGGTTGTCAATGTTGAATATTCTAATTCCCAGACCCAGAAAGTCGCCCAGGTCGCCCTGGCAACGTTTGCCTCCCCCACCGGCCTCAATAGTGTGGGCAATAACCTTTATTCTGCAACCACGGCATCCGGAGCGGCAGTGATCAATAATACTTCCAATCTCAGCAACAACACGATCGCCTCCAATTCCCTAGAGCAGAGCAATGTGGACCTGGGGGGTCAACTGACCCAGTTGATCACGATTCAGCAGGCCTACGAGGCAAACTCCAAAACCATCACTACAGCCGACGAGATGATGCAGGATGTGCTGAGTGTCATCAAATAATTCTTGATATGGAACGGGGGCGAAGTGGATCCATCATGCTTCGCCCCTGCCTCTGCCGTCGTTCCCCGCCACCAACTCCTTTGTCAAAATCTTGACCTGCCGGTCCAATAAAACGATCTTGTTTCAACCGTTTGACACGCGCCTTACCTTGATCCGGTTTTGCTTTAAAAGTCACGATGCCCTGATTAACCGACTCATTAGGGCTTTAGGGCTGTTTACAGGGATATGGCGGATTGAATGGCATTGCAGTTGCAATGAGGGTGGTGAAGCAGTGAAAAACTGTAAAAGTTAAGGAGGAACAAGTGGCAGTTAAAGACGAACCATCCAGGGAAAAGAAGACAGCTGATGAGAAGCCCGTGGCTAAATCCCGCAAAAAACGCTTAATCATTATCGGGGGCATATCAGTTTTAATCTTGGCGATAGCGGCAGTCTCTGTATTTCTCTACATGAGAAACAACAGTGGCGATGGAGATGCCGCGGAAGCCGGGGCCGAAAAAAAAGAGGCATCGACTGGCGCCAAGAAAACATTGGCAATTTATCCGCTCGAGCCTTTTATCGTCAACATTCACGACAAAACGGAGTTACGTTACCTGAAAGTCAAGCTTGAGTTCGAGATCACAAGTCCTGCCGCCAAGGAGGAGATCGACCCTTTCCAGGCGCCTCTGCGGGATGCCATATTGGTGCTTTTGAGCGGCAAGAACCTTGATGATATCACCGAAACCGATGGCAAGAACAAGCTGCGGGAGGAAGTCATGGCCAGTGTGGCCAAGGTGGTGCCTCCCGGTAAAATTAATCGCGTTTATTTCACCGATTTCGTAGTGCAATAGCGAGGGGGTATGAAAAAGATACTCACGAGAGAAGAGATTGACGCCCTGTTAAGCGATGTGGCGGAGGGACGCATCGACCCGGAAAAAGAACTGGCCAAGGAACGGGGTGGAGTGGCGAACTACGACCTGTTCAACACCATGACCCACAAGGGGATGATGCCCAATCTCGATATCGTCTATGACAGCTTTATAAGGTCTTACAGGGTTACAATGTCGAACCGGCTGCGCCGGATAGTCGAGATCAAGAAGGTTGGGGCGCGCCCTTTCAAATTCGATGATTTTCTGAAGTCCCTCCCATCGCCGGTCTGCATGGGAATTTACAAGATCGATCCGTTGAAAGGGGCAGCAATGCTCGCCATGGACAGCAAGCTGGTATTCGCGATCATGGACAGTATCCTGGGGGGGACCGGGACTCCCCGTGTACCTGAAAGCAACCGGCTGTTCACTTCCATTGAATTAAGGATCATGCAAAAGATCGTGAAAGACGCTCTCCTCGACATGGAAAAGGCCTGGGCCCCATTGCATGCGACCAAAATGAGTCTTTTGCGCATGGAGATGAACCCGAGGCTAGTCAACCTAGTTCCTCCCGAATACCATGTGGTCACCATGCAACTGGAGATTCAGATCGAAAATACGCGGGGGACCATGGTGTTTGCCGTCCCCTACATGACCGTCGAGCCTATCCGGGAAAAGCTGAAGAACGGGGTCCAGTTCGATCTTGTCGCCGTTGACCCGAAATGGTCGTACAGGCTTTCAACGGAACTGGCTGAAGCGCCTTTGGAGATAACTGTAGAGATGGGCAATACCATGATCACTTTGCAGGAACTCATGAATCTTGCCCAGGGCGACACGATCATGCTTGATAAGGACTGCCGGAGCGAATTGGTGGTTAAGGTCGGCGGGATAAGCAAGTTCCTGGGGGCTCCCGGCGTACGCGGCGGCAACAAGGCGGTTCAGATAACCGGAATCATAAAAAGGGAGGACGAAAGTGAGTGAAAATACCATAAATGAGTTGACGAAAGAGTCTGCTGTGGATGCCAACAAGCTTGATTTCATTCTGGATATCCCCCTGAATGTAACGGTCGAGCTGGGACGGACCAAGCTTCTTGTCAAAGATATCCTGCAGCTCAACCAGGGAGCCGTGGTGGAGCTCTCGAAAATGGCGGGAGAGCCCCTCGATGTTTTTGTCAATTCAAAGCTGGTGGCCCGCGGCGAAGCAGTGGTGGTCAACGAAAAATTTGCTATCAGGCTGGTCGATATTGTAAGCCCCAACGAGCGGATGGAGAGGATGTTATGAGGTTTTCCGCTGTCTGGGTCTTACTGTGCGCTCCTGCCATGGCGTATGCCGCAGGCGGGAAGAGCGGTGAGGGGGAAAGCATGATGACCGCCGTTTTCCAGATGATGGCGTCTTTGGCCGTTGTTCTCGGAATAATCTACCTTCTCTACTATATTTCCACTCGCTGGCTCAAGAGAGTTGCAGTGGGGAAAACGCGCTTCGGCCTCATCCGGGTCGTCGAGACCCGCTATCTTGCCCCGAAGAGGCAGCTTTTGATAGTCGAGGTCGGTGGCGAATACCTCTTGCTAGGCAATGGAAGCGATGGAGTGCACCTGATCAAGAAACTGGAAAACGGGGATGGGTTTGCAGCCGACAATGCTGCATCGCCTTCCCGGCCTGCACCGGAGGTTTTCCGGAAGACGTTTGACGACCTGCTCAAGAAAATGCAGGGAGGCTTTGCCGTCATGAAGAGAAACGATTTTGCATTAAAAAAAATCTGGACTTTTGAGAGCCAGGTTGAACCAATAACTGTTGAACAAATGATGGAACAGATGCAGCCCCATAAAAGCATATCTGATTCCAAGCCACCGACAAAACAACTCAAGGCAAAGATAATTGGGGAAATCTGTTGATCTTAACAAGCTCAATTTTTTCGGATAAAGGAAGGTGTTTGAGAATGATACGAGGGAAAGGCCTTGTCCTGAAAATATGCCTGCTCTTTTTCATGACCGCAGGTGTGGCATGGGCAGAGCCCCTGGCCCTCCCTACCGTCAGTATCGGGATCGGGAAGGTTTCCCAGCCGGGAGATGTATCGACACTTCTCCAGATATTCTTCCTGATGACGGTACTATCGCTCGCGCCGGGTCTTCTTATCATGACGACTTCTTTTACCAGGACAGTGGTTGTCCTCTCTTTTCTCCGCACCGCCATGGGCACTCAGCAGGCACCTTCCAACCAGATTATCATCGGGCTTTCTATGTTTCTCACCTTTTTCATCATGGCACCTGTCTGGCAGCAGATCAATAGCGATGCCCTCACACCTTACAAAGCAGGAACCATAAGCCAGGAAGCGGCCTTGAAAAAGGCCGTGGCGCCGGTCAGAAAATTCATGTTCTCGCAGACCAGAGAAAAAGACATAGCCCTGTTCGTGAGCCTGTCGAAGCTGCCAAGACCTGCAAATGCCGATGATGTTCCGACAATGACCCTGATCCCGGCATTCATGGTTTCGGAACTTAGGACTGCATTTCAGATCGGTTTTCTCATCTACATACCATTTCTGGTTGTGGACATGGTGGTAGCTTCGGTACTCATGTCGATGGGGATGATGATGCTGCCTCCGGCCATGATATCGCTCCCCTTCAAAATACTTCTGTTCGTTCTCGTGGACGGGTGGGGACTTCTGATCGGCTCACTTTTGAAGAGTTTTAGTTGAAAAAACAGGTTCAGCTATAAGCCGAGAATCAGATTGAAACGCACCTGAATCTTATCCTGAGGCTGAACTTATACATGGAGGTCCAATGAACCCTGATCTGGTCATACAACTGGCCCGTCGCACTTTTGAAACCATCATTATGCTTGCGTCGCCGATTTTGCTCTTCGCCCTTGTGGTTGGTCTCGCCATCAGCATCTTTCAGTCGGTCACCTCCATAAACGAGCAAACTCTCACCTTCGTGCCGAAGATCGTGGCGGTCATGGTGGCGATTATCATTTTTTTCCCATGGATGATGACCTACATGTGCGATTTTACCCGCGAGATATTTGCTCTTGTCCCCCAGATGAGACATTGAGCGATGCCCGGGATATTGCCATTTCTGACGATAAATGATTTCGCCTGTTTTACCCTTGTGCTGGCGAGGATTGCGGGTTTATTCGCGGCCATTCCTCTTTTCGGAGGGCATAGGACGCCCCAGATGGTGAAGGCCGCAGCAATCCTGGCAATGACCCTGGTCCTTTTCCCGATTGTGCGCGCCAACATACCGCAGATGCCCACTGATACCATCTCCCTTGCCATCCTCGTCATCCGCGAGATTCTGGTCGGGTTCTCTCTAAGTCTCCTTTCCCAGGCAATTTTCTCCGCCGTCGAATTCTGTGGTCAGCTGGTCTCGATGCAGATGGGCCTTTCCATGGCCTCCATGCTCGATCCTGACGCAGGACAGCAGACCCCGGTCTTAGCAACTCTTCAGGGGCTTCTTGCCATGCTGCTCTTTATGACCCTTGGGGTCCACCATTTATTCATCAGGGCGATAATAGAGAGCTACGACTTGATCCCGGTAGGCGCATGGCATATGAGCGGTGGGCTTATTCATTTCATTATCACCGCGATTTCCGGGTTGTTCATTCTGGCAGTGAAGCTGGCGGCGCCCGTAATGGTCTCAATTCTGGCGGCGGACGTAGTATTGGGTATCATGGCGCGCTCTTTCCCGCGGATGAACATTTTCATGATCAGCTTTCCCCTCAAAATTGGCTTGGGCTTCCTGGTTCTCGGCTTCTCGATTATGGTTTTCAGTCAGACACTATCCGATGCATTTGGCGTTCTTTCACCGCAGATCAGGACGCTCCTCAAGCTCATGGGCTGATCGGTGATCAGGGAGCTGGGACCGGGAATAGAATTCGCCAGTCACCAGAACCGGGCTTTCAGGATTTAACACATGGCCGACGAAGACAAACAATCCAAAACCGAACAACCAACAGCTAAACGCCGTTCAGAATCTGAAAAGAAAAGCGGGCCTCCCCGCAGCCGCGAGTTGACGTCGGCGCTGACTCTTCTTACTTCATTCCTGTGCCTCTATTGGACAGGAGGCTCGATGTTCGGCAAAATGAAAGAGATAAGTGCCGAACTCCTCGGGGAGGCCGGAACCTACACGCTGACACGTACAAGTGTCTACAGCCTCATGCTCAAAATTATAGAGTCACTGGCATTCATACTCGGCCCTTATTTCCTTGTCGTTTCGACGGTCGTGATGTCAGTCACAATTCTTCAAGGGGGGTGGTCATTCTCTCCGGAGAGGTTAGCCTTAAGTCTCGACCGCCTCGATCCCGTAAATGGCATAAAAAAGTTATTCAACAAGGACGCCCTGGCCGAACTCGTCAAGTCAATCCTGAAGCTGGCAATTGTGGGGTACGTGGCTTATCGTACCCTTCGCCAGGAAACGGAAAGCCTAATTTTTCTGGGAGCCCGCGACGTACCTGACATACTTGAAACTTTTGGTCAGATTGCCTTCAAACTGGTTCTGCATACCGGAGGGATTCTACTGGTCCTCGGGATCCTGGATTATTTTTTCGTCAGGTGGCGATTCACCCAGAATCTCAAGATGAGTAAGCATGAGGTGAAAGAGGAGAGCAAGGAATCCGAAGGGGACCCGCAGGTGAAGCGGAAAATGCGGAGCATTCAGTTGATGCGGGCACGGAAAAGATATAGTAAGATCATTCCCACCGCTGACGTGGTCATTACCAACCCGACTCATTACGCGGTGGCGTTGAAATACGACCGCGACAGGATGTGCGCGCCGGTGGTAATTGCAAAGGGAGCGGACTATCTCGCCCAGAAGATCAAGGAGATAGCCAGGGAGCATAATGTGATGCTTGTTGAAAACCGTTTTCTGGCCCGGGAGCTCTATGCCCAGGTGGAGGAAGGCGCGGAAATACCGGAGGCCCTTTACGCCGCGGTCGCGGAAGTTCTCGCCTATGTCTATGGCCTCAAGGGGAAAATATAACAAGGAACGAGGAACGAAGCGGGTGTATGGCCCTTTCCCCATTCCTCGAACCTCATTCCTCGGGCAGGTTTAACTCAGTGAAAGACCAGCATTGTTGCGGTCTGATTGATATGGCCTATGTATTGCTCGCCGTAGGTGCTGAAACCGACTGTGGGTGCCGCTTTAAACAAATTCCCATAATCTTCGGTCAGATTTTTCTGGCCGAGTTCCAGGGTGCGCAGGATACAGTTGAAGTTGATGACTCCCGAAATGCCGCCTGGTTCCTTCCGTGCGTTTTCGAGCGCCTTTTTCGTGCTGGTGATGATATCGGTTGATTCCAAAAGGCTCAGTTCCATCCCTTCCTTAACGCTGCAATAGAAGACCATCTTGTCGCCCTTGACCTGTTGCGGGCTGCGTACGAACGGCTCCCCTTCAAAGACGAGCCCGACCGGATTGTGCATAAAGCGGTTCGGGGCATCGTTAACGGAGGTCCCCACCGCTTCCGCATAGGCAATGGCAGCGGGTTGATTGTTGAATTCCAGGACTTCCCGCGTAAACTCGTTCGCCTTGGTGACCAACAGTTTTTTCGGCAATTCGCAGAAACTCTGGGTTTTGACGAACGAAAATTCTACCCCTGGTTCCAGGATGGCCAGCACTGCCGCATTGGCGTAGCTTTTGCCATTGGCGTAGACGTAGGTGTTGGCAAATTTCAGATCGTCCCCAGCTGAGCCGCCGATGAAAGTCACGTTGGTCAGGTCCCCCATCCGGTCCATGACCAGCTCTTCCTTGCCGCTCAAGCCGTCGATGAGGATTATTCCCACATACTTTTGCGGGTCCAACTCCGCCATCGGTTTGCCGAAATGTCGCTGAAAGGCATTGAAGGCCCGGAAGCTCTCTTTGTTGAGATTTTCTATCACCTCTACCTTGGAATTTTTTATGGCCTGCCTGTTGAATGCCATGGCGACAACGGATTTCGTCAGCATCTTGCCGGTGACTATTTCTCCGGCAGTCGAACAACCGAAGGTTTCTGCAGCGGGAAAAGCCGCCTCCATGCGTTCGGAGATTTCAATCGGAGAGAATGCGGAAGAGGCGAAGAATACGACCAGTTTTGTGTCAAAATCTTCCAGTTGGCCCTTGATATCCGCAACAACCTCTTGCAGATCAGTTTTTACGGAAAAAGCGGTTTTAATGTTCATGATGTCCTCCAGTTAGATATTTACTGTTTACAGTTCCTTTATCAACGCTTCCAGCTTGCCGATCACTACCGGGTCGTCGGCGGATTGCGGCGTGAACTTGCTCGGGTCGATTCCCTTCAACATCAGTTTGGTCTTGATTATCCCCACCAGCATTGCGTTGTCCTTCGCCCTTTGATTGATAACAGTATCAATCATCTGCTTGATTTTTCCGGCCATATTCGTATACCTCCCCCATGTGATTGGTGTTGCCATCCTCTATCATTGCCTTGATGCATGTGAATGATCGCAAGTTTTCGGGGCAAACCGTTTTAATTACTGAATCGTCAATATCCTTTAAAACTTTAATAAAAAATCAGCGTGCCCATGGCGGACGATCCAAGTCAAATCCTTGACCGGCGATCGTTCAAAATTCCGTCTTCGCAGGGGATCATAGCCGTGCTTTATTTTGAAGGCTTTGCATAACGCCGCAATAAACCTGGGTTCGTGGCAAGAAATATCTTCCCGAAGAATTGCGGCGGAACTGGCATAGCGGTTGCAAAATAAGGGCAACACCATTAGATTCCGCGACTTACCGGGAGAATTTACCTATGCCAGGACAAAAGACGGAAACAGTTGAAGCTCCGTTCTTCAGGAAGAATTCAGATATCTTCATGGCCGTTGCCCTTATCGGTATACTGGCTCTCATGATAATTCCTATCCCCTCTTTCCTTCTTGACATATTTCTGGCCTGCAACATGACAATCGCACTCGTTATGCTGCTGGTAGGGCTCTATACCGAAAAACCGCTCGACTTTTCGGTATTTCCGTCTCTCCTTTTAGTCACGACCCTTTTCCGTTTGTCCCTCAATATCGCATCGACCCGCCTCATTCTCCTCCACGGCAACGAAGGGCCTGACGCCGCCGGTGCGGTAATCATGTCCTTCGGTCAGTTCGTGGTAGGGGGGAATTATGTGGTGGGTGGGGTCATTTTCCTGATCCTGGTGATCATAAATTTTGTGGTCATTACCAAAGGCGCCGGACGGGTGGCCGAAGTTTCCGCACGCTTTACCCTGGATGCCATGCCGGGCAAGCAGATGGCTATCGATTCGGACCTCGCGGCCGGGATGATTAACGATAGCGAAGCGCGGGCACGCCGGACAAGGATCTCCCGGGAGGCCGACTTCTACGGGTCCATGGACGGCGCCAGCAAGTTCGTAAGGGGAGACGCGGTAGCCGGCTTGCTGATCATGCTCGTCAATCTTTTCGGCGGCTTTATAATCGGGGTGTGGCAAAAGGGGATGCCCTTTGAATCAGCCCTGACAAATTATTCGCTCCTTACCGTTGGTGAGGGGCTAATGGCCCAGATCCCGGCGCTGATCATCTCCACCGCCGCCGGTATTATTGTTACCCGCACAGCAGACGAGAAAAATCTCGGGCATGAAATCACCGATCAATTTCTCAATTATCCGAAGGCATTCTACGTCTCATCCGGCTTCCTTTTCGTCTTGGGCATGATTCCCGGGCTCCCTCACCTGGCTTTCTTCCTCCTTTCCGGCGCAATGTTCTTTGGCGGGAAAATAGCGAAGGAAAAATCAAAATCCTGCGAAGAGGTCATGGAACCAGCGGGGCGAAAGGGAGATGGCGGCCAGGAGCAGATCGGTTCCATAAGACCGCTCGACATCCTGGAACTCGAGGTGGGATACGGTCTGGTGCCGCTGGTTGATGCCTTGAAACAAGGCGAGCTTCTCGAGCGGATCCGCTCGATCAGGCACCAATTTGCCATGAAGATGGGGTTTGTCGTCCCCCCTGTCCATATTCATGACAACCTGCAGTTGAAACCTTATGAATACAATATTCTTATCAAGGGGGCCAAAGTTGGCGGCGGGGAACTCTCCGGGCAACTTCTGGCGATGGATGCCGGGGTCAAAACGGCCGAAGTGGAAGGGACCAGCACGATCGAGCCGGTTTTCGGGCTTCCGGCGGTCTGGATCAAGCCGGGCGACCGTGAACAGGCGCAGCTTTACGGTTATACGGTGGTGGATAACTCGACGATAATTGCTACCCATATCAGCGAAATCATAAAAAAGCATGCTCCGGAACTCCTTGGCAGGCAGGAATTGCAGGAGCTTCTCAACAACCTTTCTGCAAGTTGCCCCAAGGTTGTCGACGAACTGGTCCCCTCGCTCCTCTCTCTAGGCACGGTACTGCGCGTCATCAAGAACCTCCTTACAGAGAACGTGTCGATCCGCGATTTCCGGACAATTCTGGAAACCCTCGCCGATTACGCAGCGCTTACCAAGGACCCCGAGACGCTCACCGAATTCGTCCGGCAGGCCCTTGGCCGCAACATTATCGAACAGTACAAACACGGAGACGACACCCTTTATCTATTGAGTATGGACAGGAACGTCGAGGAAATCATCTCCGACGGGGTGCAGAACTCCGGGCAGGAAAGCTTTTTGGCCATTGAGCCGGGGATCGCCCAGAACATCATTGCCGAAATCCGCCAGGGTGTAGAGAAATTCAACCAGACAGGGAGCAGCCCGGTGCTGATTGCATCGCCATCGATCAGGCGCCATGTGAAAAAATTGACTGAGCGCTTCATGCCCAGCCTGGCGGTAATTTCTCACAACGAGATACCGCCGAATATAAAAATCCAATCGCTAGGAGTGATAAATCAAAATGCAAGTTAAGAAATTTCAGGCAGAGAACATGCCGGAGGCACTGAAGATGGTCAAGGCCGAATTCGGCCTGGACGCGATGATCCTGAATTCGCGGCAGGAGCGACGCAAAGGGATACTGGGTTTCTTCCGCAGGCCCTATGTGGAGGTTACCGCAGCTATCGACAGGCCTACGGCCGAGCGCAACGCAGGGGATACGCAGCCGGAAGAGGCGCTAGCAAATACCCGTGAAGAGTTCCGCAATGCCATGCTGGAGCCCCTGGTCCGGGAAATCAAGCAACTTAAGGATAAGGTGGAAATTCTGTTCGATAAGGAATCGGGCAGCGTAAAGACCTCGCGGCGCCTTCTTGGGGATGGGCCAGGGGAATCGGAGAGCGACCACTGTCCTTTGGCCTTGGAAAGTGAAAAGCCGGCGGGATTCGAAAAAGTCCAGTGGCAGACCGGCGACTTCCAGGCAGATTTCCCGGTGCGGACTCCTGCTGCCTCAACTTTACCAAGTGAAGGAAAAAGCGCAAAGGTGAAACAAACGGCGCTTGGCGCTTTTGCCGACGGTTTGCGGCAAAACGGTGTTGACACGGAAATTGTGGGGACACTTCTCGAAAAGATTGCCCCTCTGATCGGGCGGAAACGGAAACCTGCGGAAATCGGCAAGGGGCTCAGTCAGGCGCTGGAATCTCTTGTAGATTTCGCCGGATCGGCAGGGACCGGAAGTGACGATCGGCGGGTCATTGCGCTCTTCGGTCCGACCGGGGTCGGCAAAACCACAACCATTGCCAAGATGGCGGCTAGCGCAAAAGAACAGGGGAAGAAGGTGGCGATAGTGACCGCCGACACGCTAAGGCCGGGCGACGTCGAACAGCTGAAACGTTACGAAGGCTTTGACGAGATAGCTATAGATAGCGCTGTAACCCCGCAGAAACTTGTCAAGGCCATAAAAAATCACCGTGGGAAAGACATCGTTCTAATCGATACAGGCGGGGTCAGCCCGAATGACCACGAAGGGATGGAACATCTGCAGAAACTGTTAAACGCCTCTCCGGGAATCGAGAAACACCTCTGTCTGGCATCCACCACCAGAGACAGGGAACTCGACGAAACAATCAAACGGTTTGCCAGACACTCTATCGACCGTCTTATATTCACCCGGCTGGATGAGAGTGCGACTTTCGGTTCAATCATCAACGTCCTGTTACGGAGCAATCTTCCCCCTTCATTTCTGACCACCGGCCAGAAGGTACACGGGGACTTCGAGATTGCGACCTCCGGCAGGCTGGCAGAGTTGGCAATGGGGGGGAAATAATTATGAATTTGTATGCCGGAACAATCGATCAGTCCGAAGGGCTCTGTTTTTTACCCTCCTTTTTTAACGATGGGCAAAGGTGTTGGCCAGAGTCTGTTGCGGGAAAAGAGGGGAAAAGCGGAATACGGGTCATTTCGGTCACAAGCGGTAAGGGAGGCGTCGGCAAAAGCAACGTGGTGGCAAATCTCGCCATGGCCATGAGCAGGCTGGGAAAGAAGGTCCTGATCATCGACGCGGACCTTGGGCTGGGAAACATCAACGTTCTGCTCGGGCTTAGGCCTGCTTTTACGCTTAATGATGTTTTAAGTGGAGAAAAGAGCCTCGGGGAAGTTATCATCAGCGGCCCAGGTGGAATAAGACTTATCCCGGCGGGCTCGGGAATGCAGAAATACACCAGACTCTCCCGGGAAGAGAGGCTCCGGTTGCTGAGTGAACTGGATGCGCTCGAAGAGGAGTTCGATACATTCATCATCGATACCGAAAGCGGCATCTCCGATAATGTCGTCTACTTCACCAGTGCCGCCCAGGAAATAGTCGTGGTTGTCTCTCCCGAACCGACCTCCATTACCGACTGCTACGCACTTATCAAACTACTCGCCACAAATCACGGTGAGCGCCATTTCAAGGTACTGATCAACATGGCGTATGACAGCGATGAAGCCCTTAAGAGCTTTCACCGGCTTTCCAGTGTGGTAGGGCGGTTTCTGGATATCTCGCTCGACTATCTGGGATGCGTGGTCAGGGACGATTTGCTGGTAGATTCGGTCAAGAGGCAGAAAGCTGTCTACGATCTCTACCCCGATTCCGCGGCCGCGCGCTGTTTTGGCGTCCTGGCCCGGCGGATCTGCCAGACGCCTTCTCGTAATGGGCAGAAGGGGAATATACAGTTCATGTTCAGAAAATTTTTCAAACATCCATTGGAATTGAGGTACGTATGAACTCCCTTTTCAAGGGTTATATGGAAGAGTCTCACCGAGGCGCTCTGTCAAGCAGGGATGAACTCATCGTTTCCCATCTCCCTCTGGTCAAATACCTGGTGAAGAGAATAGCCGCCAACCTTCCGTCTTATCTGGACGAAGATGATCTGATAAGCGTGGCAGTCATTGGGCTCATAACTTCCGCCGAACGTTTTGAGCCATCCCGGGGAATCAGGTTCAAGACTTTTGCCGAACAGCGCATCAAGGGGACCATTTATGACGAGCTGCGTGCCCAGGACTGGTTTTCCCGATCGGTGCGGGAGAAATACAAGCGTCTGGAACGGGAGATGACGTCCCTCTCCCATAAGCTGGGGAGGGACCCGGGAGCCGAGGAAATCGCGGCAGCCTTGGATATGGAACTGGAGGAGTATTTCCAGATGCTTGCGGAAGTCCACTCCTACGCTTTCATGAGCCTGGATGAATCATGGCAGGATGACGAAGGGAATACCGTCAGCCTCCTTGACATGCTCGAAGACACTACCGCCTCGAATGCGCAGAACCAGTTGATCAAAAGGCAGGTGGTCGAGTCGCTGGGAGAGGCGATCGATCTGCTCCCGGAAAAGGAAAAACTGGTCATCACCCTTTACTATTACGAAGAGTTGAACCTGAAGGAAATCGGCGAAATAATCGGCCTTACCGAGTCACGGGTCTCACAGCTTCACAGCCAGGCGATACTCAGGCTCAGGTCGAAGTTGAAGCAGCACGAAGGGTAGGCGGCCCCACTAATCACTGGCATAATCGTTGCATCATTACTGTCAGGGTGAAGGAGAACCAGCCAAAGGTTCAGGGGGAAATCAAAACCTAAACTTTGGAAAGGGGTTTCGAAATGAACAGCGGCATGTATTCAGCGGTTTCCGGCAACATCGTCTTGATGCAGAAGATGGAGGTCATTGCGAACAACCTGGCCAATATAAACACGGTCGGTTTCAAGAAGGACCGGATGATTTTCGACACCATGCTGAACTCTGCCAAAAATCCGACACAGCCTGCCGGAACGATGACAGATGGCCCTGTTCTCTCCGATGGCACTGTTGACACCGACTATTCGGCAGGGCCCCTGACACAGACCAGCAACCCCCTTGACCTCGCATTGGACGGGAGCGGCTTTTTCGTGGTGAATACGCCCCAGGGCAAGGCTTATACGCGTCAGGGGAATTTTCATCTCGACAGCAGCGGCAAAGTGGTAACCGCTGATGGTTATGCAGTGCAGGGGGGAGGAGGGCCGGTCACCATTAAAGGGGGAAAGGTTGACATTAATGAAAAAGGGGAAGTTTCCGTGGACGGGCAACAAGTCGCCACCTTAAGCATTGTTGATTTCCCCAAACCTTACCAGCTGCAGAAAATCGGCAGCGCAATGTTCGTGCCTTCCGATCCGCAAATAAACGAACTGCCGGCCACTGGCACGAATGTCAGGCAAGGGACGCTGGAGAACTCCAATGTCCAACCTCTCACGGAGATGGCGAATCTCATCGAGACGAACCGTTTCTACGAGAGCTGCGTAAAGACGATTCAAAGCTATGATGCGATGGCCAATAAAGCGGCCAACGAACTGGGCAAGGTATAAATAAGATAAGTCTCAAGGGAGAGTTATTATGATCAGGGCTTTATGGACGGCGGCATCCGGGATGCAGACCCAGCAACTCAATATGGACGTGATCGCCAATAACCTGGCGAACGTGAATACCAACGGCTTCAAGAAAAGCCGGACGGATTTCCAGGACCTCATGTACCAGAACCTGAAGACGGTCGGAGCTCCATCCACCAATTCAACCCAGATTCCATCCGGAATCCAGGTAGGTCTAGGTTCCAAGGTGGCGTCTGTTACCAAAGACTTTAGCGCGGGCACTCTCACCCAGACTTCCAATAATCTGGATCTTGCCATTGCGGGGGAAGGCTTCTTCCAGATTCATATGCCAGACGGCTCCACCACCTACACCAGGGACGGCTCCTTAAAGCAGGATAGCCAGGGGCACCTGGTGAATTCCGATGGCTATCCCCTTACCCCCGAGATTGTCATTCCCAACAACGCCACCAACGTGACCATTGGCAACGACGGCACCGTGTCGGTTCTCCAGGCGGGGCAGACCACACCGACAACCGTCGGCACAATACAGCTGGCGTCATTCTCCAACCCGGCCGGACTGTCGAGCTTGGGGAACGACCTGTACCAGGCAACCGATTCATCCGGAACCGCCACTACCGGCACTGCGGGACAAAACGGCCTTGGCACCATCAGCCAGGGTTATCTCGAGATGAGCAACGTAAGCGTGATGGAGGAGATGGTTAACATGATTACGAGCCAAAGGGCTTACGAAACCAATTCCAAGGCCGTAACGGCCGCCGATCAGATGCTGCAGACAACCAACACCATGAAGCAATGACAGTCGCCATAAAGCGGAGCGTTCAATGAAAAGACTTTTATCTATATCAATTCTGGCGGCCGCGCTCATCACCCTGGGTATGACCTTTCTTCCGGCGAATGAAACGAATGTGCTGAAGGAGGCCCAGGTCCGGCAGATCGTCACGGATTATCTGCAACAGAAAACCGGGCTTGCGGGTGGGGCCATCCAGTTGAAGAAGCTCAGTTTCAGCGGCGAGATCGTTCTTCCTGCGGGAAATGTAAGTTATGAAGTGGTCGCGCCCCAGGAGTGGGAAGGGTGGGGAAGAGGCGCCCTGGCGCTTATCGTCAGGGTTGACGACAGGTTGATAAGAAACATTCCCCTCAACGTGGAAGTGGAAGCTTTAGCCGATGTGGTGGTCGCCACGAGGGCCCTGGAAAGAGGAATGATGGTGGAAAAAGGAGATGTGGCCCTGCAAAAACGCGACATGGCGACAGTGCCGGCAAGGGCCTGCCGCAATCTCGATGAGGCGATCGGCAAACGGGTGCGGGTGGGATCGCGCGCCAATGCCACGCTTCGGAGTGATTATCTGGAACGGCTTCCTGTCGTGAAAAGCGGTCAGTTGGTGACAATCGTCGCGGAGAATGATAGATTCCGTATTACCGCAACTGGCAGGGCAAGAGGGAACGGGGCCGAAGGTGAAACGGTGCTTGTGCAGAACCTGAATGCGCAGAAGGAGATTCCTGCCGTGGTTTTGGACGCCAAGACTGTACGCGTGGAGTTTTAGCATGAAAAAAATCTTGGCTCTTATCGCGTTGGTTCTGGCGGGATGCGCCCATGAGCCCGAGCAAGGCAAATTCCCGGCCTTGCAGCAGCAACTGGAAAAGCCCCAGATGAACTATGCCGGCGGCTCTCTCTGGCAGGGCTCTTCCAGCGGCCTTGCGGAGGATTTCAGGGCGCGGGGCAAAGGGGATGTCGTTACGGTGGTGATCACTGAACAGGCGAGTGCCAGTAAACAGGCCACCACCGACACTGTGAGGACGACGACGCTTTCCGCCGGCATTCCTAATTTAATGGGGCTTGAGACCAGCATGACCGGGATAAAGAACTGGATGGATCTGAGCAATCTTTTGAACGCCAATACAAGCTCCAAGTATGACGGCAGCGGTTCAACCACTCGCACGGAAAACCTTAACGCCACCATCACCGCACGGGTGATCGATGTCCTGGCCAACGGAAATCTTCTCATTGAGGGACGGCGCAATATAATGGTCAACCATGAAGACCAGATTATCGTCCTGGAAGGGACGGTGCGGCCCCAGGACATATCCCCCGACAACACGATCAATTCGGCGCAGATTGCCGACGCCAGGATAACTTACAGCGGCAAAGGGATAGTCAGCGACCGTCAGAGCCCGGGGTGGCTCATGAATATAATCGACAAAGTCTGGCCGTTTTAACAGGCAAAGAAGGGTAGATATGAAGACGCTTCTTATTACAATCTTTTTTTTCCTGATTACAGCCAGTGCTGCACGCGCTGTTCGCATCAAGGATATAGCAAGTTTTGATGGGGCGAGGGATAACCAGCTCATCGGCTATGGCCTGGTGGTGGGGCTGAACGGCAGCGGCGACAGCGAGCAGACAAACTTCACGGTACAATCATTGGCCAACTTGCTGGAGCGGATGGGGGTATCCATCAACCGCGCCAACATCACGGTCAAGAATGTTGCGGCAGTCATGGTGACAGCCACCCTTCCCCCGTTCTCCAAGCAGGGGACCAGCGTGGATGTGCTGGTCTCTTCCATGGGTGACGCCAAAAGCTTAGCCGGTGGCACACTCCTGATGGTCCCGCTCAAGGGGGGTGATGGCCAGGTCTATGCGGTGGCGCAGGGGGGGGTGCTCACCAACTCATTTTCCTATGGCGGCCAGGCTGCGTCGGCCCAGAAAAACCATCCCACCGCGGGACTGGTGCCGGGGGGCGCCCTGGTTGAGCGCGAACTCCCCAATGTTATGGCCGGCAAAAGCGCACTCAGGCTTAACCTGCACCAGCCTGATTTCACCACTGCCACCCGGATAGCATCGGTCATCAACGACAAGTTCCAAACCCTGATCGCCTCATGCAGTGACCCCGGCGGGGTGATCCTTTTGATACCCGCCGCTTACCAGGGGCGGACCGTGGAGTTTGCGGCGGACCTGGAGCGTCTTGAGGTGCAGCCGGACAACGTGGCCAAGGTGGTGCTGAACGAGCGGACCGGCACGATTGTCATGGGTGAAAACGTGCACATCGCCACGGTGGCCGTCTCCCACGGCAACCTTACCCTCTACATCAAAGAAACCCCGCAGGTCTCGCAACCTGCCCCCTTAAGCAACACGGGAGAAACCAAGGTGGTGCCTCGCACCTCGCTCAAGGTGAATGAAGGGGAGGGGGGGCTGGCTCTTTTGCGGGAAGGGGCCAATATCGGGGATGTGGTGCGGGCCTTGAACGCGCTCGGGGTTACCCCCCGCGACCTGATAGGGATAATGCAGTCGATCAAGGCAGCAGGCGCCCTGCAGGCAGAACTTGTCGTTATCTGATTCTAATTGAAATAAATATTTCTCAAGTTTGGTTAAGTGAGGCCGATAAAAATAATGACTATACAATCTTTCACAATCCCGACCGTCCCCGAAAATGATCCTACAACGCTTAAGTCTTTGCTGAAAAGCGGCATGCAGGCCGGGGGTGATGCAAAGAAGGCGGCGATACGGAAAGCCGCTCAAGAAGTCCAGTCGATCTTCGTCGAAATGATGCTAAAGTCGATGCGTGATACGGTCGGCCAGGACAAGTTGACTGGCGGCGGGCATGGCGAGGAAGTATATAGTTCTCTTTTAGACCGGGAGTATGCCTCCGCTGTTTCACGGCGTGGCGGCCTAGGCCTGGCGGAAATGATCGAACGGCAACTGCTCGCGCAGGAAGGCGGCAGTACAAAAGTCATAAAAGGCAGTGTCGGAATTTCAAGTGATGAAAAAACGGCCAAAAACAGCACAATTGAGGTTTCCCATGAAAATCAGCAATGATCAGCTTCCCTCTGTCGTAAACCGCTTCCAAAACGACCCTGTTGAAACAAGGAATGGAACTTCCCAGAAAAACCCGGGAAACGTGGCCCAGGGGGGTGACCGGGTCGAGCTCTCAATCAATAGCAGCGATATAGAGCAGCTCAAGCAGACGATGCAGGGGATGCCGTCCAATGTTAGTGCGGAACGGATTGCATCTCTAAAAAGCTCGATTGCGGATGGCACTTATTCAGTCAGTGGGCAAAAAGTTGCGGAAAAGATGCTAGAAAACTGGAAAGCGCTAAATGTCGACAAATAGCCTGTCAGATCTGATGTCGGTCCTTGCTGAAAAGGTCTATGCCCTGGAATCGATGCAGTTTTTCCTGGAAGAGGAAGAGCGCTGCATCATTGAACATAAACCGAAACAACTTGAGGAAAACACCCGCCAGACAGAGGAACTCATGACCAGGCTTAATGCAGTTGATGACCGGCTCAGAGCGCTTCTCTTTCAGGTAGGGAATGAACTGGGGCTTCATGAAGCAGGCACACTTTCTTCGCTTTTTCCCCGAATTGACCCTGAAATCCGCGTTCAACTCCGCAACTCACAGAAAAAATGCTTTTCCGCCGCCACTGAGATAAAACGTCGCCTTGCAATAAATGAGGGGTTGATAAAACAGTCACTTCGCGTTATCGACCGTTCAATGTCTCTCTTCATCAGGGCCCTGGGGGGAAGTGAGACCTATGGGCCCACCGGTCGCATATTGAAAGGGAAGGCCGCCAGCGGCATCCTCTTCCGGGAGATCTGACCATGAGTGTATCCAATCTCTTCCAGATAGGCGCGACAGCTCTTTCTGCACAAAAGACAGCGCTTTCTATAACCGGCGAGAACATAGCGAATGCCAGTACGACCGGCTATTCGAAGCAGACGGTGAATATGGAAGCGGGAAGTACAATTCTGGAGAACGGCATTCCTGTCGGCAGCGGTGTACAGGTGGAGTCAATCAGCAGGGTTTACGACGCTTTCCTGCAACAACAGCTTGCCAGCGCCAACAGCTCTTATGGCGGTTACAATTCGCAGCAGACCCAATTGCAGAGCGTCCAGCAGCTCTTCAACGGATCCTCCACCAGCGGGCTCGGCACAGACCTCAACAGTTTTTTCAATGCCTGGCAGGATCTGGCCGACAATCCGACGGGGCAGGCTGAACGGCAGGCGGTATTGACGTCGGCGCAGACGGTGGTCAGCGACTTTCACCAGTTGAACTCAGGCCTCACACAGGTGCAAAGCGGCGCCAACCAGTCACTGCAAGGGATAACCTCGGATATAAACGGCCAGTTGCAACAGATTGCCACTCTCAATGCCCAGATTAGTCAGACGGGATCACAAAATGGGGCGGACAACACATTGCTCGACAGCCGTGACAAGCTGCTCCAGAACCTGGCAGGCGAGGTGGCGATAACCTCCAGGGTAAATTCCGATGGTACGGTCACCGTCACCCTTCCCCAGGGTGCAACCCTGGTTGACGGCAATAGCGCGGCAACCTTTTCGCTTAAGGCCGATTCAGCCAATTCTGGTTTCTATGATGTTATGCTGACCCCCCCTAACGCGTCCGCCCCTCAGAATGTGACCTCGATCCTGGAGGGCTCCGGCGGCAATCAGGGGGAATTAGGCGCAACCCTTGCGGTCAGGGATACGTTTGTCGAACCTTTCCTTAATGGACTGGACGAACTGGCTTCTAATCTGGCGACGCAGGTAAACAGCCTGCAATCAACGGGGTACGATCTTAACGGCGGCACGGGGACGAATTTTTTTACCCCCCCGTCCGGGTCTGCTACTGACACGCCGGGTTACAGCAGCCAAATCAGCCTGAACATAACCAGCGGCGACCAGATTGCCGCTGCTGCTAAAAACGACGGAACGGGGGACAATGTCAATGCCCTGAAAATCGCCGATCTGGCAAATGCCTCTATCCCCATGAGCGGAGGAGATTCGACGCTCGACGGATTTTACAACTCGCTGGTGGCCCAGTCGGGTTCGGCGGTGCAGAGTGCGCAGACGGGGGCGACGCAGAGCCAAAGCAGCATTACGCAGTTGCAGCAGATGATTGCTTCGGTTTCAGGTGTCTCCCTGGATGAGGAATTGACAAATCTCACCAATTATCAACAGGCTTACCAAGCGGCGGCCAAACTGATAACTGTGGGAACTGAAATGATGCAATCGGTTCTCGGTCTCATCACATAACTGAAAAGCATGCACGAATATCGTTGCTAGGAATCTGAAAGAATCGAATTTGTAAATCATCTGAGTATTGTATATTGAATTTGTTCAGGATTTTCGATATCAGGACTCCGGATTGCCTTGTTGTTTTTAAATGAGGTTGCGAGGTGATTAACCATGCGAGTAACCCAAAATACGACAATGAACATGGTGCTGGCAATGCTCGATCAGCAGCAGGAAAATATAAATAACCTGGAGCAGCAGGCCTCCAGCGGATTACGGATCAATGAGCCATCGGATGATCCGGCTGGCGCCCAGCAGGTTTTGAATCTGCAGGGGCTCATGGCTTCAGCGAACCAGTATTCCCAGAATATCCAGACCGGGACCAGCTGGTTGAGCCAGATGGATTCCACGATGACCAACATGAACAATGTCCTGATAAGTGCCAAGGAACTGGCCACCCAGATGTCAAACAGCACCTATGGCGCCAGCGACCGGCAGAACTCGGCCGCCGAAGCCACACAGCTTCTGGACGAGATGATTTCCCTCGGCAATACCCAGGTCGCGGGGCAATATATATTCGGCGGTTTCGTCAGCGGTCAGCCTCCATTTGACGCGAGCGGGAATTATAATGGGACCAATGACCAGGTCAATATTGAGGTTAGTCAGGGGAGTTATATCCCCATCAACTACCCCGGCGGGACACTCCTTCGCGGCGTCACCCCGCAGGGCAAAAGTGGCACCGATGTCATCGGCGTCCTTAACAATCTTATTACAGCCTTGAACAACAACGATGTGTCTGGTGTTACTTCGACAATCTCCGGTCTGGACAGTTCACTTAATCAGATACAGGCGGCTCAGGTGGATGTCGGCGCCAGGGAAAACCGTCTGCAAAATGACGCAAGTATCCAGACCAGCACCAAGGATTACCTGACCCAGGCCGTTTCGGCCAAGCAGGACGCGGATTATACGCAGGTCCTGAGCGATCTGTCCACGCAACAGACTGTCTATCAAGCGACATTAGCGTCTTCAGCGAAAATTTCACAGTTATCGCTACTCGACTATATGCAGTAGATTTTACATAACGAGCCAGGAGGGCATTCGTATGCTGGTGCTGACCAGGAAGGTCGGAGAGGAAATTTACATCGGCGACCATATATGCGTCAAGGTCATGGAAGTTTCGGGTGGCAAGGTGAGACTGGGGATAGATGCCCCAATAAGCCTGCGCATTTATCGGGAAGAAGTCTTGGCAAAGGTAAAAAGCGAGAACCGCTTCGCTGCAGAGTGGGCAATGACGGATTTCCAGAGAATCGTGGAGATAATTCCAGGGAGTGATGAGCGTGAAGGTAATAACTAGCCGTTTCGGCGTGGTTGAAATTGACGATGACAGGATCATTGAGATGCCGGACGGTATGATCGGTTTCGCGGAGCGGCGCTTCATTCTGCTCTCACCTGACAATAACGGCCGGTTTTTCTGGTTCCAGTCAGTGGACAACCCGGACCTGGCTTTTGTGGTTACTGATCCAACGGAGTATGTCCCCGGCTATGCAGTGACTCTTACCCCTGATGAGTATGAGAGGCTCGAGCTTGATCCGGAATCAGCGGATGTAATCTTTTTGGCAGTGACAAACATTTCCCATGGATCGAGGAACATTACGATAAATCTGCAGGGACCAATCGTTGTGAATCCCGTAAAAATGATGGCGAAACAGATTGTCCTGGAAAATGGGAAATATGGAATCAGGCATCCACTTTTTACCGCCCCGGCGGCGGAACCCTCCCTGAAAAAGGAAGAGGAGTGCGCGGCCGTCTCCCCTCAGAAAATTACGGCGAACTACAGCACCCTCTAGCATATTCCCATCTTTCAACAAGCATACTTAATTTCCTCGTTTCACTTCTTACGTCTCTTCCAACATCTCGCCTCTTGAGAATTATCAATTTTTTTCTGAATCGAAAAATTCTTTAAAGTTTTTTCTCTTGCTGTCGATAAAACAAGTAAAGGAACTTGTTGACGCAAGAAAGGAGGCTTACATACCCACTCAAAAGGCCAGGTGGTTAAACTTTGGTCCATAACCAACCAGGGTACGGAAACCCTGAATTAAAAAATCACGGAGGAAAAAAACATGTCACTCGACATCAACACCAACATCGCATCAATCGACGCTCAGCGCAACCTCTCCAACACCCAATTGTCCCTTAACCAATCGATGCAGAGACTGTCATCCGGTCTTCGCATCAACTCCGCGGCCGATGACGCGGCGGGCCTGGCCATTTCCGAGAACATGCAGGCCAACATCGGCAGTATGAACCAGGCGGTGCGAAACGCCAACGACGGCATTTCCATGACGGAGACAGCTGAAGGAGCGCTCACCGAGACGAGCAACATCCTGATCAGCATGCGGCAGCTGGCCACCCAGGCATCCAACGGCACCATGTCCAGTTCTGACCTAAGCAACATTCAGGTCGAGTTCTCCGCCCTGCAGAGTGAAATCACCCGCATCAGTAATGTTACCAGTTTCAACGGCATGAGCCTCCTCAACGGCTCCCTCTCTGCAGGCACCACGTTACAGATCGGCGCTGGGAACACGTCCGACGACAAGCTCACGGTCAAAATTACCAGTGCCAGCGCCGCCACTCTGAGCGTTGGCACCACAGCAGCGGCTGTTAGTACTCAAGCGGCTGCCCAGGCATCACTTGCTTCCATCGATTCTGCGATTAACTCGGTATCCACCATGCAAGGCAGTCTGGGTTCGATCCAGAACCGCCTCCAGGACGCCATCAACAACCTGCAGGTGGCGGTCGAGAATACCGACGCTGCCAATTCCCGGATCGTCGATGTGGACGTGGCGTCAGAAACCGCGAATTTGAGCAGGGCCCAGGTTCTCGAGCAGGCGGGCGTTTCTGTTCTGTCGCAGGCTAACCAGCTTCCGCAGCTGGCCCTCAAGCTGCTTGGGTAAGCCGGCCCGCATGCTTGACGATAACATAGGCAGTGTCGAAGAACCTTAAGTGCGAGACAGACGGCATCCGCAGCCAAAAAAACTAATCCGGCAGCGGATGCCACCTCGTTTCTTAAACTGCGTCGGAGGCAAAGCCGAAATTGTTAACTACTAATATAAAAGGGTTGATGGGGAGACCTCTGTCTTCCTTTTTTTTACGGCATAAGGTCAATAACCCGACCAACTCTCCAAAAACTCTGTCAAGGGTTTGACAATAAGGCCAAAAATTATGGTGAAATCGTGGGTTAGAACGATAACTCTGCGATGTTGTGAATGAAACAATCATGGTCCGAGTCTTGCAATTGATGCATCAGGAGGTGCATGATGGCGGCTACCCAAAGCATTTCTTCAACTGGGACAATTACCTTCAGCGGGCTTGCGTCAGGCATAGATACGAGCAGCATCGTTTCCCAGCTCATAGCGTTGGATGCAGCTCCAGAACAGGTCCTGAACAGTGAAGTGACGACGAATCAAAATAAGATCAGCGCATACAACCAGCTCTCTTCAGCACTCGGCACTCTCCAGACCCTGATGGCCGGGATGAATACCGCCGACACCTTTGCTGACAAGACCGCTTCCATAGCGGACGGTTCGGTTGGCAGCGTGACCGCATCCAGCTCCGCCCAGGCTGGCACTCATTCCCTCTCAGTGACTTCACTGGCACAGTCCCAGACCATTGTCTCAGAGTCATCTACAAATTCAGGATACGCCAGCGAGACCGCCCAGAATTTCGGGACCGGCACAATCACGATCGCCAACACTGCCGATCCGCAGGATCCCTTCACCGTAAACATAGGTAATTCGAACAACAGCCTCCAAGGAATCGCCGCGGCGATCAACGCCTCCGGGGCCAATGTTACCGCCAGCGTCGTCAACGACGGCAGCAGCACCCCCTACCGTCTAGTGATCAACGGCAATGATACCAGCACCTATTCGCTCACCTCAAACCTGACAGGCGGGAGCTATGATGCCCCGACATTCAAAACAGTGGTCAATGCGAGCCAGGCAGTCTTCACACTAGACGGCATCAACATGACCCGGACCAGTAATACAGTAACCGATGCGATACCTGGTGTTACACTGACACTTACGGGGACTACGAACGATTCCTCGGGGACTGCGACCGATTCCCCGGGGACAACCATCACCATAGGGAACGATACCAGCGGGGTCACCTCCGAGATTAATAAATTCGTCTCCGATTACAATAGCGTAATGAACCTTATTAACACGGACACTGCCTATGATTCCACGACGAACACAGCGGGGGTTCTTTTTGGTGACCCAACGGTTCAAACAATTCTCAGCTCGCTCCAGAGCGTTCTCACCAACCAGGTCTCCGGGGCAACTGGCAATTTCACTACCCTGGCCGACATAGGCATCTCGAGCGACAAAGATACGGGGCTCCTTTCGGTTGATTCCTCCCAGTTGACAAGCTCTCTCAGTACGGATTTTAGCGGCGTCACCTCTCTCTTCACCCAGAATACTGGCACACCGGGACTGGCCCTGAACAAGTATGGTATCGCAGAGCAGTTCAACCAACAGGTTGGCTCCCTGATCAATGCTTACAGCGCGGATGGTTCTGAGAACGGGATAATCCCGACCGCCATACAGGGGCTAAACGACAATATAACCGGTCTCAACAACCAGGTTTCCGCCATGCAACAGAACTTGAACACCGAGGAGAACACCCTGAACACGGAGTTCGCCGCAATGGAAACAACGATCAGCAACACCCAAGCATGGGGGAATGAATTACTCGCCGGACTTGGTGTATCAACTTCATCTTCATCTTCATCTTCATCTACATCCGGTTGATTGCTTTCAGTAATCTCATGCAAAGCCATTTCAGGAGGAAATAATGCAAACGCAGCTCAAACAGTACCAGCAAACCCAGATCAGCACGTCCAGTCCCGAAAAAATACTGCTGATGCTCTATGATGGTGCGATCAATTTTTCCCGACTAGCAATGGAGAAGGCTGCCAAAGGCGACAGGAGTGGACGGGCAAAGTATATAAGCAAGGCCCAGGCAATCGTGGGCCACCTGATGGATACACTGGATCATAAAGTCGGAGGCGATATCACCAAACGGCTGAAACAGCTCTACATGTATATCATCTATGAATACGTCAACGCCAATGTCAATAATTCCGTAACTTCCCTGGAAAATGCCATCAAAATACTTGGCATGATGCGCGAAACATGGACAGAGGCAATCGAGATAGTGAAAAAGGAAAGGGCAGCGGGTACCATCCTCCGGAGAGGGATGTTTCAATGAATAGCGCCGAACTAGAGAAGGAGATCAGTCGCGGCAAGGGGTTGCTTGCCGAAATTGTCAGGGTATCGTCGGATTTTCTCGAGAGATTCACGGACCTTGACCCGGCTGCAATCCGTGAGTTCGAACGGAAACGTCAGTCGCTTTTGGAAACCCTCCTTGGTTTTTATGCCGAACTTAGGCAAAAGCTCCCGCTTGAGGAAAAGGATCTTCCCCTGGAAATGACAAAGCAACTCGAAGAATTCAGGATATTTCGGGAAGTTTTCGTCCATATTATCATGGAGAAGAATGCCGGGATCATCTCGCAGGCGACCCGATCCCGCGAAAGGCTGCGCGCCGAACTTGCCGTCATCGGTCGGGGAAAGCGGGCGTTGCGGGGCTACAACCAGAAAAAATGCACACCTCAGAATTACCTGGATAAGACCGCATAAAAGGCAAGGGAATATCCGTTATGCCCATGAACGCACCGTTTTTGAAACGCTGCCTCGACTATCCTAGGTTAAAGGCGCCGCCTTACCGGATAATCCTTTTGGAGAGCGGGTACTTTACGGTAGCTGAATGCAAAAAGGGGCTGGAAAAACTTGGCCACAAAGTTTTTATGCTCCCTTTGGGAGACGATTTCATAAAAAGGCTCCTGTTGCTTCTGGTTGAAGTAAAACCGGATTTTCTCCTGACCATCAATCATCTCGGTTTTGATGTGGAGGGAAAGCTTACCTCCCTTTTGACCGAGTTAAAACTTCCCTTTGCATCATGGTTCGTCGACAGTCCGTCATATATTCTCTACAAAGATGACCGGCAGGTAAGCGATTTCTGTTCGCTCTTCAGCTGGGAAAAGAGTTATCTGTCGAGAATGGAGGAAATAGGCTTTAAATCGCCGATGTTTCTTCCCCTTGCAACAGACCCTGATACATTCCGGCCTGTTGATTTTCCGGCTCCGCCACGATTCAGGGCAGACATTGCATTTGTCGGCAATTCGATGACAGAGGCAAACTGCAAATGGGCAAAAAAGATTCCCCCGGGAAGCATGCGCAAGTTCTCTTCCTTGGCCCTTGCCAGCCAGTTTGCAGAAAGGCGGAAACCAATGCGCGAAATTCTTGGGGATTTGGGTGCTGATGGCGAAGCTGCCGGGTTTATCGACATTGAGGCGGCAATGGTATGGAAGGCAACCCAGGAATACCGGCAACAGCTTGCCCGCCGTCTTTTTCCGCTGGGACTGGTGATTTACGGAGACAGTGGATGGAGGAGTCTTCTGCCTTGCTGCCAGAGGCTCAGACCGGCGGTGGATTATTACCGGGAACTCCCCCTGGTTTACAACTTCACGGCGATTAGCGTGAACACCACCAGTTTCCAGATGAACAGCGCTGTCAACCAGAGGGTTTTTGACAGCGCTGCATGTGGAGGGTTTTTGCTGACAGATCATCAGGCCGACATGGACCTCTTCTTCGAGCCGGGGAAGGATGCTGTCTGTTTCGAATCGCTGGGGGAAGCGGTTGAGCTTGCAGGATATTACCTGAAACATGAGAAGGAGCGGGAATTGGTAGCTCGCGCCGCCAGGAAAAGGGTTTTGTCCGAGCATACTTATGACAGGCGGATGGCGGCGCTGGTTTCCGTCATGGTCGAGAAATTCGGATCGATTAAGCAGCCGATGCTTCGAGCGTAAGCAGGTAACTTAGGTTAAGGAGGAATTTATGCAGAGTTGCGTAATAGATGGTCAGATAAAAGATTTCAATTTGAGCGGTGCCGACAGTCTGGAAAGTATGCTGACCAGCCTGAAAGGCGATCTTGTAAAAAATGGCAGGTTCATCGCCTCCTTGCGGGTAAACGGCAAAAAAGTCGCCGATATCGACGAAGAATCGAGCCAACGCTTGGAGAGAATCGGTTCCATCGAGATAACGACAGAATCACCTTTAAACGTTGCAAGGAATATCATTGCCGAAGGGGAGGAATTTATCGAGGGACTACAGGATTACCTGGTCCAAACAGCTGGGCAATACTCGTTGGACAGTGAGCGCGCCGGCCGCTATTTCAGTGAGGCGGTCCAGGGTCTGCAATGGTTCGTCCAGATGATCGGTTTCATCGAACAGACCCTGCACCTAGACTACAACCAACTCTCCTTTGACGGTAAACCGGTAACGGAATTCGTGCGGGGACTCAATTCCATTCTCCTGGAAATAGTGAATACCCAGGAAGAATTAGACCCGGTGCTCCTTGCCGATATCCTGGAATACGATCTTGTGCCCCACCTGGAAGAGTGGAAGGGAATTTTCAATCTGTTCGCGGCGGAATCGGCGAAGTATCCCTGCTAGGAATCGTATCATGGACGGTATTACAGTTCCATACGAAGAGTTCTTCAAGATTGGCAAGCCGGTCAAGGTCGGCATCCATCTTGCCGAGAACATTCTGCTTGAAGACCATGCCGCAATAATGTCGCTGGAAGGGAACAGGTTGAAACTGGAGCTTTGGGGGGCGGGCCTTGCGGAAAAGGGGGGGGCTAAAGCCGGGGCCGATGTGACCATTGTCAGTGACTCCGGATATTCCGTATACCGCTGCTCGGCTTCACTTGAAACAGAGACATTTGGCAGGATCGTCACTCTGGTACTGTCGGGCGGCATTAGGGAAAAGCAACTGAGGGAGCATTTTCGTTTTGACGTGTCACTGCCAATTGTTTACTCGATACCGGAAAACCAGACCCTCATCTCGGTGAAAAGCGAATGGCAGATGAACAAAATCCGCCATCAGGATCTACCTCCGCCGTTAATGGAGAGGCATGAAAACGGCTTCAAGGTTATGAAATGGAATGACCTGGAGAATCTGATGCCGGAAAGGGTTAACCTGAGCGGCGGTGGTTTAAGGTTCAGAATGCCGGAATTTATGGAACCAGGGACACTGATGCTTGTGGACCTTTTTCTTCCGCTTATCCCTCCCCGTGTTATCAGTGTGGTAACGGAAGTCCTCCGCTGCAATGAGATGATGCTCTTCTGGACAAGAGGAAATTTTTATTCCACGGCAATGCGCTTTCACTGCATAGAGGAAAAAGACCGGGAAACGATCATTTCCCATATTTTCATGGAACAGAGACGAAGCCTGCAGGTGGTCACCACTTTATAACTCCCCTCCTTCGCTCTCTTTTGCCAAAAGGACGATATCGACCCGCCTGTTCTTGGCCCTCCCTGCAATTGTCCCGTTATCGGCCATTGGGCGAAACTCACCATAACCTACGGCGGAAATTTTCCCGGGCCGAAAGTTGTAATTATTTATCAGATAATGGACGATGTTTGTTGCCCTTGCAGTCGAAAGCTCCCAATTTGACTGATACTTGCCGGAATTTATGGGGACGTTGTCCGTATTCCCCTCGATCCTGACCGGATTGGAATAGCCGGCAAGGGACCTGCCAACCATTGCGAGGAGCTGCAGCGATCCTTGCTTTACCGTGGCGTCTCCCGAATCAAAGAAGCCGGCTTCCTTGAGGCTGACCACCAGGCCTCTTTTGGTGATATCCACGTTCACCTTGTTCTGCGCACCATACTTTTGCAGGCTCCCCTCAATGTTGGCCTTGATCTCCCGGAATTCCTTCAATGACGCATGATTGAGGACCGGGCTTTCCACTTTCTGGGAATGGCGCAAGCCGGGAGTTAGGACTTCCATGCGTATGGATGGAATGGTCCTAAGATCGGTGCTTTCCGTCAGATTCAACTTCTCGGAGGAGGCGCCTGTTTTCACGTATCCGAATGACTCCCGCAGGGAGGCAACCAGTTGATCCATCTTTCTCTTGTCGGTCTGGGACATGGCATAGAGGGTGACGAAAACGGCAAACAGAAGCGTGATGAAGTCGGCGTATGAAATCAGCCAGCGCTCGTGATTTGGCTCTTTCTCCGGTTTTTTATGTCTCTTGCTCATTTAGCAGGTTCCTTCTTTGCCTTTTTTTCGTCACTATGCTGCAGATACGATCTGAGCCTCTGCTCTATGAAATGTGGGTTTTCACCGTTCTGGATGGCGATCAGCCCTTCGATTATCATCTGTTTGATCTGGGTCTCATCTTTCAGGCGATGCTTCAGCTTGCTTCCCATGGGGAGACAGATGATGTTGGCGGTTATCAGCCCGTAGATCGTCGCCACGAAGGCCACTGCGATCCCCGCGCCGAGTTTCGAGCTATCTGAAAGATTTTCCATAACATGGATGAGCCCCAGCACGGCCCCGATAATCCCTATGGTAGGAGCGTACCCACCCGCAGCTTCAAACACCTCGGCGCTTATCTTGCTGTGTTCCTCGAATGCCGCGAGCTCCGTCTCCATTGTTTCCCTGAGCTTCTGCGGGTCAATGCCGTCAACCACGAGGGAGATCCCTTTCTTGATAAATACATCTTTTATGTTCTGTGATTCCTGTTCCAGGGAAATCAGTCCGTTCTTTCTCGCCTTTGCAGCATAGCCGATCATATCCTTTATGATGCTTTCATGGTTCGTCTGCGGCGGGAAGAAGGTCTTTTTGACATCTTTCAACGCCTGCAGAATACATTTGATGGGGAAACTGACAAAAGTGGCCCCCACTGTGCCGCCGAAAATGATGAGGGCCGCGGTGGGCTGCATGATGGCGCTAAGATGCCCACCCTCAAGCAACTGGCCGCCGATGATGGCGCCAAAACCGAGTATAAGTCCTATTATCGTGGAGATATCCATTAAGCGCTTCCTAGCGAGCGATAGCCCCTCAAGGAGAGAGGCGCATTACTCTGCGTTGCTGGGTTTTTCCAGGCCGTCGTGAGCTCCAACCCCTCATTCACAGGGCTTTTTGAGGTAGTGCGGCCTTGTCATGGAAGAAGAGCGACGGATGATCTTTGCCTTGAAAGAAATGATCCTGTCCGTGATGATCCGCATTTTCTCCAGGACCAGAAAATGGTTGCCGTTTATGAGAGTAATTACTGTATCGGGTGTTTCCTCGATAATTTCGATAAGATCGGGGTTGAGATAAAATTCGCTTTTATCGAGTCTGGTCAGCTTTATCACGACACACTCCTCCCAAAATGATTTTATTCTTTATATTACCATTCGGTTGTTGATGAAAAAACTTTAGCGATGCAAGCGTTATGGCGGGATTTATTCGCATTGCTTTACAAAGAGGGATCGAGTGTTATGATTGAAATAAAAGCCCAATTCAGCAAATCAGGGGGGGGGTAGCCATGTACGGTCAGGACAGAGTCTACAAAAAGGTGGAAATAATCGGGGTTTCTAAAAACAGTATTGAGGATGCCATCAAATCAGCGATCAGCACTGCCCACAAAAGCCTGGAGAAACTCTCCTGGTTCGAGGTTGGTGATATCCGTGGCCATGTGGGAGATGACGGCGACATCTCGGAATATCAGGTGATCCTGAAGGTCGCTTTCCAGCTTAAAAAATGATCCTGAAAAATAGCTGACCTTTGACCTTCAAATTTTGTGACACTTTATCTATCCGGCTGGCTCAGCACCTACGGGGATACGTAAACTGTGATACTCCCAAACTCCACTGTGACTTCGTGAAAGACAAAGGGAAGGTGTAGGCAGATTACCGTCACATTGCCAAAACGTGCCCATAATCCCATCCTGCGTGCAACAGAGTGGCATGGCATGCCCCAGGTACTACCCTGCTGGATAACGGCCAAGCTGATACTCTGGCTTAAGTGACATACCAAGCTTGGATGTCACCCATTTAGACGGATTTAGATTGCGCGAAAATCGGTGTTGGATTGTTTTTATAACAATGACAGGAGCTTAAGAGACAAGGCTCTGCCTTGCCATTTTAATTTTTAATACTTAACCTTTTTAAAGCTAATTCGTAGTTCCCGCATTTTTTGTAATAGTGCACTGCTTCCTTATACTTATTTAAACATTCGTATATTACGCCAATATTATAATTAGCCAGGTATGAATTTACCCCCTCTATTTTACCCTTTTTATTATTTTGACACGCTAAGAATTTTGTCACAGCTTCCTGAAACATTGCATTATTCATATAAATAATTCCCATTACGAAGTTAAAGTCTGGTTTATCCTTATATGTATCTTCATATTTTTTTAATTCCATAGCTTCCTTATATTTCCCCGAATTAACAAGTGCATATCCATAGCTTTCAATTAAGTCCTGAACATATTCATACTTTGTGTGAATTCCAAGCCTTACTGCAGTTCCAAAATTTACTTCAGCTTTTACATAATCTTTTTCTATAAAAAAGGTTTTGCCAAGTTGATAATATAAATAGGGATCATTACTTTTTGCTGCAATAGCTCTTAGTAGTAATTCCTTGTTCCTATTGATTTTGTTTGTTCTACTGAGCACTTCGTTTTCATAACCAACGTGATCAGCTGATATTTCAATGTCTACAGTATCATAGTCTTCTCCTGCTATAGCTACCACTTGTTCATGTATTATGCCCTCATATTTAAAATGTTTTCTATTAAAAAGTCTGTTTATTCTTTGGAAAAGCCTTCTCTTACCATTTGCATCTTCAAAAGTATCAATTCTTTCTATTCTACCTACTTTTTCATTTGTAGATATAAATTTGTTAACCGTTTGTTTATTAAAGTAATTAACTACTTCGTCCGCATCCAAGATTAGAACCCAATCATTTTCTGCCATACTTATGGAAAAATTTTTTGCCTTTGCAAAATCATCACACCATTTAAAATCAAAGATTTTGTCAGTATACTTATTTGCGATTTCCTTAGTGTTGTCGGTAGAACCTGTATCGACTATTATTATTTCATCTACCTTATCCTTAATATTGCTTAAGCACCTGGTTAAATTATGTTCTTCATTTTTTACAATCATACATAGAGAAATCATAAATATATACCAACCTCTTGTTTGGTTAACTTATTCTTTTATTCGTCTTTTAAAAGTGAGGAATTAAAACTTATATAATGCCATTGGAAATTTAATTTTTGTTGTAAAATTCTGTACCTTCAACTTCAATAGCCAATTCCAGATGTTATGACGTATTATCGGGGAGTTACACGTTGAGAATAAACATCTTGTGCACACAACCCAACCTTTTGAGCAAGTTGAGGTTGTGAGCCTTCAACCTTTTTTGAGTTATAAAATCGTTAAAAACAGCATAGTTACAATTGCCAGGGGTAAAAAATATACTCCGTACCTTTGGAAAAATACAGGGTGACTATTAACCGTTAACCATACCCGCCCATATACTGCTTGTCTGCATGACCTTGTACCTGACGCCATCTATCGGAGAGAGCCAAAGGTATTATGCTCAAACAAAGGATCTGGCATATTTTTAATGTTGTGCTAGACCTGGATTTCATGAAGAGTGGCCCTTATCTCTTTCGCTTTTTGACTTCCAAAGACCATTAGCCACAATGGGTTGGCTGCCTCCAAAGGTCTCAATTGAATATGCAAATAATATGCCTTTTGTTGTCCGAAAGGAAACGACTGCTTTGTAATGTGCCGATTTCCAAAGGTGACATAACTGTTCTGATAATAGCCACGTGCACTTTGATTGCAGCAGGTTTTCACAATACCGAAGTCCCGATTCCATGGCTTCAAGATAAACGCCTTAATATTATATTAAGCTAATGTTGTGCTGCGTGGTGTTAACTTAAAAAAACTAACGCGGGAATCTGATCTAGGTCATGACACGCAGGACTTTCAGGAGCTTTTAAATGTTTTCCCCCGCTCGAACCCTAACATCTGTTCGGAGCTTAAGCTCACGGCTCGTAAAAACATTGCGACAAGCAGCGTTATCCGGCGGATAGTTGAGTCATCGTGGCCTGTGGAATGCGTGAGGGAAACGTCCACACAGAATGGCGCGATGAAAAGGACTTTCCACAGGCATCAGCACATTATAAAAAGCATCGGGACATAGAGTTTACTGGGTCAAGATATTTGGATGGAATATTTTTGGCCACTCTGTTATAGTTATTTCGTTAACACTAAACAAAAAGCGAAAGGTGGATTGATAAATGACACAGGCAAAAGAGGGAGACAAGGTTAAGGTCCATTATACTGGGAAGCTTGAGGGGGGGGAAGTATTCGACTCTTCCGAATGTACTGAGGATGACTGCAGCTGCGATTCTGGCCCGCTGGAGTTTACCATCGGTAAAGGGGAAGTGATCCCCGGTTTTGAAAAGGCGGTTATTGGCATGAGCGAGGGAGAGGCGAAGACCTTTATCATTCCAGTCGAGGAAGCATACGGCAAGCGGAATGAAGAAATGGTCGTGGCTGTTGAGCGGAGCCATGTACCTGCGGACCTGACGCCGGAAGTGGGGATGCGGCTGGAGGTCACCCAAGAGGACGGCCAGGAATTTCCAGTGGTGATCATGGAGGTAACGGAGACGCACGTGACGCTTGACGCCAACCATCCCCTGGCGGGAAGGGACCTAACCTTTGATATAAAGCTGGTGGAAATCGGCTGAACGAGCTGAATCCACCTATATGGAAACAAAAGGGAGACATGGAGATGTCCCCTTTTTTTTACACTAATTTGGGAAAAAAGCTCCTGACGCAAGGCTTAACGCAGCAGATGGACTATTCGAATTCGTCAGTTCTCGGGGAGGAAGTGCTCCTCGTACATATTCTCCAGTGTCTGTAGGTGGCGGCTCTCATCCGCCAGCAGACGCTCGAAAAGGGAGGCCATTGGTGCCCCGGCGCATCCCTGTGACATCCGCTTGTAAAAATCGATGGAGACTTTTTCCAGGTGGATGGCATAGATTAACGCTTCGCGGGCGTCGGAGTCGGGACTTAACTCTATTTGGGCCAACACGTAATCCAGGTTCATGGTCGGCACCGTCCTGGTCATCTCTTCAGGATTTGTCATATTCCCTTCCACGAGTGCCTTTTCCAGATGGTGTTTATGTTCCAGTTCATCTACGGCCGCTTCCTTGAGAATCTCCCGGGCCCCCTTGTTCCGCACCTTGCGAATCGCCTCCAGGTAATGCCTGAACCCGTCATTCTCCATCTTTATGGCTAACTCCACTGCCGCTTCAAACGTATAACAGACATTTTGCCCGTTCATATTTTCTCCTCTCTTTAATTGGACCTTAACATTCCGTCAGTCGTTCCTGCACCGGCAGGATTCGCGACGTTCCTAATATGTAGACAAATATATCATTACCAGGGAATATCGTCCATAACACCATCCGTGCGGTTCGCGCCGCGGGATCTCACAATGAACACCGGGACATCTCTCTCTGCAGGTTTTGACGGCTTCGGAAACTGTCAATAACTTTGAGAGACTTACCATACGATATCACTGTTGCAAAAATCGGTTTCATCTAAACTGCTTTATCCACAAGGGGACAACACGACGAGCGCACCTACCAGTCGATGGTGCCGCTTGCCCTGTCACGTATCACCCTCATCACCCACCTCCTGTTTTTAGCAGGATATTGAAAAACTATTGTGGGGCTTGACTGTTCTGCTACCGCCCTCTCAAAAGCACAATGCACTTCTGTTAACGCTTCGCTTTCCGCTAGCTTAAGCCGTGCATACCAACCTCCTCATGGCGTGTTTCATCAGCCTGTTAGTGGTCATCCCGGACTTAGAATTCCGTACAAAATCCGCTCCTATAAAGCAGGGTGTTGATTGGCGCAGTGGAGGGCCATAATATCAAAGCTAAAGTGGCTACGGAAAAAGCTTACAGATTCAAAAGTTTTGATGTCATTAAATATACCCCCAAATCACACGGTTGGGAACTTGCCTGAACCGAGTGCTACCCCCTAATTCTGCGGATGTGGCGTAGGAAATGCCGGTAAGTATATCGTGACCATTTATTATTTACGACTGCAGGGGAGTAGCCTACATAGATCAAGCTTCCGACTAGAGTATTGCGCAAGAAGGAGGTAACGCTTCTCCGATTGCCTTCGAGGAGCGTGAACGGACCAAATAGCGACGGACTATCTGTGATCGACACAAATTGTGAGTCTAAATTCCCTCCTGAGCTAAGAAAACTGAGCTTATCGTGGATGTCGCATGCGATCCTGACAGTATGCACATTGGTACTAGGATAGTCCAGTCTCGCGGCTACATCAGCGATCCGAAAAGTCCCGCCTGAAATGTCAGACCAGTCAATAGATGATATAATGAACATCTTATCAACATCATGAGGCTGTACTTCGCAAAGGAACCAAGTCAGATCCTCCGGAAGTGAATAGCGTATGTCTGAGCGGAAGTCAGGCGAGAGATGTTTTTCTACACGCTGCCAGTGCTCCCACACCTCTTTCTCAGCCACAAGTTTCACAGGGCGCATTTAATTCTCCTTTTTTCGTCTAACAAATTCGCTCCATAAGAATATCTGAGCTGGATAGCTGAACCTCACCATGGCTAAAACCATCGGGTTCCTGAACCGCTCAGTTCTCTTCGATCCAGCATGGATGATGCCGGTTGTCCTGCTCACAATATGCAAGGAAGGCAGAGGCAATGTACCTCTGCTATACCGCTGCCGTCTTCCAGGACATGCCAGCTTTGCCCTAAAGGCTTATTGGTGCAGGTCCCGGTGATATGGTTGCACTGTAAGATTCAGGTACCAGGTGTTCAGATCGACTGTTTCGCAGTCGGCAGCCTACGCCAGTCTCCACAGACTGTGTCGATTAGCCATGGTAACTAATAATACAATAAATCATGGCTAAGGTTGCAAATATTTTCAGCCGACAGGCAATCTTGTCAATGTCAGGATGGTGGAGAGAGGAAATAATAAGTTGTTTTGACATTCTTGTCAAAAACTTGAATTAATTTTCCTGATGAACAATCAATCTGCAAGGTTTCGGGGGGATGTAGATTCACCTTCGACATGGCTAACTACATAAAATTACAACTAAATACATTTTCTAAAACGAATTGGCAATGATTTTGCTTTTATGTTGCTGGTATAAATCCGTTTGGAATAACCCTCAGACATTTTTTGTGTCTATTTAAGCGAGAGAGTTAATCCAGAGGAAGCCGATGACAAAATTGCTGCCAACCTTTTTAATTGATCTTTTTTCTCTCTTCTTACGGGTTAATTCTATTCATAACCATAACGATCTTTTTGATTGTTATAAATGTTCATTCTGTCTAAATGTGCAGGATATCCCTTGAGTGGAAATTGCCCCACAACCTGTACTGATCATATTCCAGGCAAAGGGAGCTGTATTCAACCCAGAAAGATGTAAGAGTCTTAAAACGAGATGTCCATTCCCGTGCTTCTCTGGCTTGTTTCCGTAATATGAACAATGCTGCACAACATGATATGGCTTTTGGGCATATCGACACAATCCATGACAGCCTTCATGTCAAAGGAGATCATCCATAACAAAAACCGGTATTTCATTTAACAACAGACAGAACCAAATTTACATGTCTGCCAAGATTGCTCAACCCACGCAAGATTTCCAGAGGCTTGCCAATACACTTAAATCAGGGATCTGGCCGACGCGCAAAAGGCCTTTGCCTAATTCCAGAGTTACGGCTCAAAATAAGCCAGACCCTGGGCAGGAATAGTAAATAAAGCAGGCAGAACAGCTCTCTACAGCCGCGCTGGCCAATGTATAGCAATTTCAGGCGCACAAAAGGCTTTCGCGCAAATTCAGCAGAGCATGGACGCAATCATCACCATTATCAGCAAGGGGCTGGTTCTTCTCAGGCAAACAGCAAAAGTCAGGTGAGCAGCTCCACTGGCATTGGAGACAGCACGTTGCCTACCTGCGGGCAGATCAAAATAGCTGCCGGATAAGATAATCAAGGTAAGGGTGAAGGTTGTTTCCCTCCAAGCTTTAGCTCCGAAAAACTCTATGCTGACACAGTGGGTAACACCCGGGAGCAGGGTAAAAACGGGAAATGAAAAGCCCACATCCAACGGCATGAGAAAAGATCAGAATTCAAAGAAGATTGAAAAGGGGACGAAATGAATGAGCTTGTCGAGGGGCTGTCGGTTGTGATGATAGCGAAAAACGCCAGCAGATATCTTGATGAATCTCTCTGCTCTCTATCCGGGTTTGCAGATGAAATTGTTTTTATTGACACCGGATCGACAGACTCATCCGTTGAAATCGCAAAAAAATATGCCTGCAGGATTTTTGCATTCAACTGGTGTGATGATTTCTCCATGGCAAAGAACTTCGGCATTGAACAGGCACGGTACCGCTGGATAATGAACATCGATGCGGATGAGGTATTGGACGGCAACGGGGCAAAGGCCATTCTTGGTGAGGCCTTACTGAACAGCTCAGTGCCAGCCTACATCATATATCAGGATAATCTCTGTGATTCGGGTGAAGTGAGACCGAACATGCTGCTTCGGTTGTTTCAAAACGACCCACGTATCAGGTATACTAATCCCGTACACGAATGCATCTCCGAAATGTTGCTTTTATACTGGCCCGGCTTTTCCCCTCCCATTCTTAATGTTCATCTGAAGCATTACGGCTACCTGTCGATAAATGTTCGTGGAAAGCATAGACGGAATATTGCCTTACTGCAGAAATGGGTCGAAGCCGAGCCTGATAATATTTTCGGCAATTACAAATTGGGGAGCACATTCTTTGATATTGGGCGGAAAGAAAAGTCTCTTCTCTATCTGGAAAAGGCCTTTGAGCTTTTTGTTGCTTGTAAGGACAGGTACACATTTCCATTTCTGCCTGTATTTGCGGTAAATTATCACAAAGCACTGGTTTCAGCAGGTTTGACGGAAAAAGCAGAAAAATTTGAGCAGATTGCCTGCGTCTGGGTAAAAGCTTTTAACGAAAGAAGACAACTCAATTGCTGACAACGCATTAGAATTGCGCTGGAATGGAGAAGGCGAAGGATGCCTTGAGAACGGCTGAAAGGGTTCCTTAGCAATTGCCACAAAAGGATGGGTGTTTGTACGCCCTGTTCGGTTGATCTGCGGTTAGTTGTTCTCAAGGATTTTGATACCGGCAAGCGTCTGGGAATTTGCACGAACAATATGGCCAAGCCGGTTTACGATATCGCCTGGTTCATGCCCCAACGCTGGGATAAATCCGAAAACGTCTCAGCAAGAGAGTTGATGGCGAGCTTAAACCTCAATCACCATCCCGGCAACGGCATCAAGGAACTGGAGAAACAGCCTCTTATGGACAAACCTGATGATCAAAAAACCGTTCAGACGCTGAAAATGAAGCCATTGTGCTTGAGCAGGAGATAGAGATCAGCAAAGCGTTACACGACTGAATTCATGGCAAGAAGTTATTCAATAAACAGTCGCAACTGCAAACAGAGTTGGAAGAGAACAAGCAAGAAACCGCGGCATTAGAGCAATAACTAGCTACACTTCCTGACAAGGTAGCCATCATTTTGCTATTTAAATGGCAAACCGATGAGTAGTTGTGGCTGGAAAAGCAAAAGCTCTATGCCCTCATGCATTTCATGGCGTATCATCCCCGATAACGGTTGGTGGAATTGTTCGAGGGGTGTTATAACGACCAAAGGGCTATAAAATCATTTACCCTCTGTTGGCACTTATCGAATCGCGCGGTAAAATTTTCTTATATCCTGCGAAACGGGAATCTCCAACAGGGGGTCCGGGATGAAGATATTCTTGAGCGGCGGCACTGGCTTTATCGGCAGCCATGTTCGGCAGGCCCTGCTGGAGAAGGGGCACGAGATCAGGCTCCTTGTACACAATAGGAAGGTTAGTTACGAGGGGGGGGTGGAACAGCTTGAGGGCGACATCACTATTCCCGCGACGTTTGCCGGGGCGCTCCGGGGGTGTGACGTCACCATCAACCTGGTGGGGATCATCCGTGAATTTCCCCGCCGCTTGCTAACCTTTGAAAAACTGCATCTGGAGGCGACGCGCAATGTGGTCGATGCAGCCAAAGCGGCCGGGGTGAAACGGCACATTCAGATGTCAGCCCTGGGAACGGGGCCTAATGCCATTTCCCGATATCATCAAAGTAAGTTCCGCGCCGAGGAATATGTGCGTGCCTCGGGGCTTGACTGGACAATCTTCCGCCCCTCCATCATCTTTGGGCCGGAGGACGCTTTTATTAACAAGCTGGCGGGAATGATACGGAGCTTTCCAGTTGTCCCGGTAATAGGTGACGGATTTTACCGTCTCCAGCCGGTCTCAGTAAATGACGTGGCGTGCTGCTTCGCCATGGCCTTGGAGATGCCGGAAACCTTCGGCGAAATCTTCGAGGTGTGCGGCCCGGACCGGCTCACCTTCAACGACCTCCTCGACACCATTGGCAAAGTGCTCGGCAAGCCCCGCGTGGCGAAGCTTCCCAACCCTCTCGGCCTCATGAAGGTGATAGTCCCCATTTTCCAGGGGTTCTCTTTCTTTCCGCTCACCATGGACCAACTGCTCATGTTAGTGGAGGAGAACATCTGTGACGGGCGCTGGCAAGAGACGTTCCATTTCGAACCGGAGCGTCTCGCGGGAGGGATCGCACGCTATCTGCGGCGATGAAAATAGGTTCAGTTGACTGTGACATCCTCTCGGGGTCAAAGACGCCGAGCATCCTGGTAATGTCCACTGAGGCAAAGGAAAGCAACGCCCCGATTTAGGTAACACCGAAAAACGGGCAAAGGGGCTTTGGGCGCGCGGTGTTTCGAGAGCTGAACTTGTCGCCGGGCTCAGAACCTAATACCTGCGGGAAAGGCATCGGGACGAGGCTGTAGAGAGAACCTTGTGAGGTGTGGTACATGCGGGCCAACGCTTGAATTTCGCTACGCAAGGGAAGGCCTGCAATCGGAAAATGGCTTGCAGAGCCGGGGCCAGATGCGGGAAATCCGCAGTCCGGGTTCGCAGGGAGGTTTGTGGAAACGTGAGCCATAAATAGAACTGAAAGAGGGAGGATGGGAAGCCTCAACCACCTGAGGCTGCGCACACCGCTTTTGTCCCGACAACCGCATGCTGCTCTCGACGTGGCGGGGGACTGGAAACTGGAACGGTTGGGATCATATGACTCTAACACCGGCTTACTAAAGTGCGGCTGAACTGAAAACATAATCGGACACAAACCGGCTAGCCGGTTCTCGACCTTACTGTTGAGGGAGATTGGGTTGGGGCCTGCTCTCTAAACGTACGACATTGACAACCTCAAAACTGTCCTATATAATTTCATTTAAAACACACATTCAAAACACAAAAAACCCAATAACGAATAAAAGGCCTGACGATACGACAGGCTCCCGGATGAGCGGGGAAGACACTCTGCCAAGGTGACGAGGAGAGCGAGTGGCGATTGGGCCACGTATTTAATCCCTGTGACGGTGTACAGGAGGGTTAGTGTTGTAGGAGGGTAATTAAATGAAGATTGCATCCATTCGTATTTCCAAAGTGCTGGTCGGGTTCCTGCTTGCCCTTACTGTCGCTTTCGGTGGAGCGCCGACTCCGTGTTCATCCGCTCCCATCCCTTCCCCGGTAAGAATGCGCGGACATGTCCCCAGCTATGCTCTGGCCGCCGCAAAGTTGCTGGGGGGACTTGCTCCCGACACTCAAATTTCAATGGCCATTGTTTTGCCGCTGCGCAACCAGGCAGAGTTGCAGGAACTTCTGGGGCGCATATACGATCCGGCTGATTCGCTATACGGCCACTACCTTACTTCACAGGAGTTCACGGACAGGTTTGGTCCCACCCAGGCCGATTATGATGCTGTTACCGCCTATGCGCGCAGTCTGGGACTTACGGTAACAGGGACTCATCCCAACCACACCCTTTTGGATGTGTCGGGCCCCGCAGGTACTGTTGGAGCCGCCTTCAACCTCCACCTCCAACGCTATCAGGCGCCGGACGGCCGGGAGTTCTATTCACCTGACGACGACCCCGAAGTTTCTGATTACATTGCCTCCCGTATCGTGGGTGTGGTAGGCTTGGACAATGCAGCCGTCTGGCATGCGCACAACCGTTCCGTGTCGGCGGCGGAGATGGAACAGAGTTCACCGTTTCAGATCGGCACGGGCCCCGGTAGCGCCTTGACCCCCAATAACGTCCTTACGGCATACAACCTGCTGGGCGTGGCGGCCAACGGCTCCGGCCAAACCCTCGGCCTGTTCGAGCTCGACGGGTACAACCCGAACGATGTGGCGAGTTACGTGAGCTATTACAGCTTGCCCTCCGTCCAGCTAAAGAACGTCCTGATTGATGGCGTCTCCGGCAGTGCCGGGAGCGGGGCGGATGAGGTGACCCTCGACATCGAGCTTCAGATAGCGCTCGCGCCCGGGGCGAGTGAGATAATCGTCTACGAAGGCCCGAACTCTGGCACGGGTATCGTGGACACCTACAACAGGATTGCTACGGAAAATCTGGCCAAGCAGATCAGCACGTCCTGGGGGTTGAGCGAAGGGGAAAGTAGCTCCGCGATATTAAACAGCGAGAACGCCGCCTTCCAGCAAATGGCGATGCAGGGGCAGTCGATCTATGCAGCCTCGGGTGATAGCGGGGCCTACGACAATGGTTCAACGCTCAGCGTCGACGATCCCGCCTCCCAACCTTACATGGTCGGTACGGGGGGGACGGAGCTCTATGTCAATTCAGGAGAGACCTACAATGAAGAAACGACCTGGAACGTCAACGGCACGGTGAGCGGGGGGGCAGGTGGAGGCGGCATCAGCTCCGTCTGGTCAATTCCCTCCTGGCAACAGGGAATTTCGACCTCGGCGTCAAAAACCATGCGGAACGTTCCGGACGTTTCGCTCAACGCTGACCAATACACCGGCTATTCGGTCTACTACCAAGGCGGCTGGTGGATTTTTGGCGGTACGAGCTGTGCCGCTCCCCTCTGGGCGGCTTTCACCGCGCGTGTCAACCAGCAGCGTGCTGCAAATGGAATATCGCCACTCGGGTTTGCCAACCCTGCGATCTATCAGATCGCTACCGGGGCAAAGTATGAGACTGATTTTCATGATGTAACGCAAGGAACGAACCTCTATTATGTGGCTGGCTCGGGCTATGACAACGCCACCGGATGGGGCTCTTTCAACGGAGCCAATCTGCTGGCAGACCTGGCACCCACCTCCAAGGCCCCTGCTCCGCCGCCCAATCTTACTGCCAGCGCGGGCAACGGGACCGTCACGTTAAGCTGGACTGCAAGCACCGGGGCGACAAGCTATAACGTCTATCGCGGCACGACTAAGGGAGGGGAGAGCTCCACACCAATCGCGAGCGGGATCACGGCAACGACCTACACGGACGACACCGTGACCAACGGAGTGCTCTACTACTACAAGGTGTCCGCCATAAACAGCTTTGGCAGTACCTTTTCGAACGAGGTATCGGCAACACCCGTTGCACCAACATTGGCCATCACCGGTGGACCTTCTGCCACTGCGAGCAGGACCTCTGCGCTGATACAGTGGTCAACCAATGTGGCCGCCAACTCGGTTGTTAGCTATGGGACCAGATCAGGCAGTCTCACCCAGACTGCATCGAGCAGCACCCTGGTTACCGCGCATTCACTGACTCTGTCTTCGCTGTCAGCCCGCAAGACCTACTATTACAAGGTCTCGTCTACGGCAGGCAGCACCACTGTTATGTCGGCAGTCAAGTCATTCACGACCACGACCAGGTAAGGCGAGGGCGCTATCCATCAAAGGGCAAAAAGAAGGCGCCTGTGTGGCAGCTATGCTGTTACTCAGGCGCACTTCACATATTAACAAAACCTGCGCAAGTTACAGCCGTCCCCAGTTTTCTCCTTGTTTTGCTCCCCAAGCGTGACGCTCAGCGAAACTTTATTTGCTTACAATTATGGTTTTCTGAGGGACCCAATCAAGAAAAACCATCCGGGAGCAGAATATCTAATATCCCGATTGTAGACGCTTGGTTTTCATGCGACCAGCCAGCTCGAGCACCGCCTTTAGCTGGCCCGGCCCTCCGGGCCTGCAGATTTTGGCGACCGGTGTCACTGCGAGAAAGCGTAGGTTGCCGAACAGCTGCAAGAGCTCCTGGCCGACATCTTGGGCGCTCCGCCCGTGCACAGCGTAGCCGGTACGCAGGGTGAGCGCCAAAAACTCCGCATCGGTTAACGACTCGGAGCCGCGTTTCAAAAGCTTTTTCCTGGGACGCTCATTCTCAGGCCACTCCTTTATTCCTTTCAGCATGTGCACTCCTTTGTATTGTTTTCGTTATATTTCAGAGAAATGGCTGCGGGATTTCCCAAGCCGGCATGGTTGGGCGGCTGGAAAAAATAAATCCGAGCAGACCACTCCCAGTCAGGAGCCGATACCAGGCAAAGGGGTAGAGTGAGCTGCTCTGAATGGCCCTAAGCAGGAAGGGGACGCCGAGATAACCGGCAAAGGCGTTAGTGGCACGAGTTTAGCTGATGGGCCACCAAAAAAACTGAATGACCAAATTGACCCGCCCAAAGGGTCGGCTGACAAGCGATAGGCTATTTCTATAACATAGAATCTAATATTTAGTTAAATAATTAGTTATTTTGTAGAAGTTATGTTATATTTCAGTTAGCTGGGAGGTTCCTATGCACCGCAATCCCTTCTATTATAAAGCATTACCTGAAGATGCGCCCTTTTGTGATCGCACTGATGAACTGAAATACCTTGTCAAATATGCCAAATCGAAAAACGATCTGGTACTCTACGCCCCAAGGCGGTTTGGGAAGACTTCGCTTGTCAGGCGGGTTCAGAAGGAACTTGCCAAGCAGGGTGTCGTTGCAATTTACGTCAATTTTTTCGGAATCGGCTCGGTAAACGAGGTTGCCGCACGACTTGCAGCTGCAGTATTCAAAATTACCCACGGGAAGGAATCCCTCTGGAAAAAGGCAATCCGTTTTATCTTTTCGTTTCGCCCTGTGCTTCGTCCTACCCTGGATGGCTATGTCGAGATTACTGCAGAACCAGCCAGCAGAGATACGGGGATGCTCCTACTCGAAAAGGTGTTGAACGAGTTGGAGCAGTTTATTGTTGACTGTGATCATCTTGTACAAATCAGCTTCGACGAATTCCAGGAAATTGTTACACTTCCTGAAGCTGAACAAATTGAAGCCGCAATGCGTACCCGTATCGAGAGTTATCAGGCTTCCCACTTTTTTATCGGTTCGCGCCGGCGCGTGCTTCTGGGAATATTCAGCGAAACACAAAGACCTTTCTTTCAGAGCGCCCATATATTCCCCTTGGGGCCTCTTCCAAAAGATGAGTTGGCAGAATTCATATCTAGCCGATTTGCTGAAGGTGGCGTCTCATGCCATGTTTCAGTAGGACTTGAAATAGCTCGTCTTGTCGAATGTCATCCGTATTATTCGCAACGAATTGCGTTTATAGCTGCTGAAGAGGCTAAAGATAATGAAGTTGATTTAGACTCCGTACATAGTGCATTTCGGAGCCTTGTAAAAGACGTTGAACCTGTATTTGAAGCCATGCTTCAAGGGTTGCCTCCCCAGCAGCGACTTGTGCTCAGAGCCCTGGCGCGAGAACCAGTACGCCGAGTAACGTCAAAGGATTATATTCTGCGGCATGACCTTGGGTCAGTAACAGGCATCAACTATTCTCTCTCGCAGCTAGAGCGCCTTGACTTTATTGATCAGGAGAGGAATAGCAAGGTGTGGAGTGTCGTGGACCCAGTATTTGCGGTATGGCTAACAGATTGATAGACGGTTTACCTTTCTGGTCGAGTAGCTACTTTCTGAGAGGCGGTGTCGGCAGGTACCTCAACGAACGCGCAACATTTTTGTTCAAGATGGAAAGACTTGAATGGTTAAGATAGAATGGCAATTTCGAAGATACGATCCAAATGCCGCCGCCTTGCCAACACGGATACGTGATATTTGACGATTAAGAATGTTGTTTCTGTCCAGGGAAGCTTAGAAATTGTGCCTATTCAAATACACTATCCCACCGTTTATAATACAATACCTATAATTGGAAGTCGGTCTTGCTGGAGCGGGTGACTCAGGAACTTCGCAAGAAGGGCAAGCCCAACGATGGCATCCTGCTGCAATACCTGTCACCGTAGGACTGGGACCACATCAACCTGACCGGTGCTTGCGACTAGCGGCAGAGCCGGAAGGTCAAGAAAGGGCAGTTTCAGCTACAACGCATTCTCGGAAAGTTTTTGGCGCTATTTTTGCCTAATTCCCCGATCGCCCCATATTAGGCTTAAAGGTCACAACTCTTCACCAAATATGAACTGCCTCCCAACTTCAGCCAAAAACAGGACGACCTGCAAAGGCAGGCCGTTTTTTCAGATAATGTATTACGAACAGTTACATTTTCCGTTCGGTCCGTTCGGGTGATTTTTCCTATAATATCCGTACTGGATCGCAATTACCGCTATCAGCAGGCTTCCCAGGGAAATTATTAGGCTTGTCATCTTTTACACCTCCTCTTCTTTGAGTTGATATTAATTCAGATCTCCCTTCTTATATAAACATATTATATTCCATTTTGCATTTTATCAGTAAATTTTGATTCCCTTGCTGGCATCGTGGCAAAGTGCGTTTTATTATACGGCAGACGACAACTAAGCCAGTAATGTTGGCGTTTGATGCGGCTTCGTTTGAAGGGGCCGACAACGTTTGCTTCATATTAGGGCCATAAGGCTGCTGCACTCATGTACATAGGGATATGCTTGAGCAATGCAAACAGTATAAATTTAAGTTGAGACAGAGGGATGGGGCAACAAAACCGCCCGGATGGTCATTTGCCACGTCTGCGGCTGGACAATTCTCGAGGGAACACACATGGAAGGATGGTCAACCACACTTGGTTTAACGATGCTAGAGCCGTGGCTTCGGCGCCTATCGGCTGGTGCCGCCGGGCGGTTTTTCAGGTTACAATGCCTTCCACTCCATCCCTGAAGAAGAAGTTGCCGCCCGGATCAAGGAGCTACTGAACGTCAAAGGGTGGAAAGGGTACCAGACCCTTTGGGGCGAAACCATCGTACACACCCGGCTGGTGAGGGCTTCTGCGGAAAAACTTTTCGACTGGGCTCTCCAGGGTCTTGCCGACGATGGCTGTTTGAATGATGTCGGCGAGGATGTAGAAAGGTCACCGGCTTGCCGTTGTGTTCTACCCCTTGCCGGAAAAGGCGTTGAAAAAATTAAAGATCAATTCGATGATGTCCCGCCAGAAGTAGAGTAGAGGGCTATGAGCGTCCCCAGGTGGAAGGCGACATCGAAGTTGAGGCCATATTCGGGCCGGTTGAAAAACCACGTGAACAGGGCCAGGTGGGCGGAACCGCTGCTGATGAGGACGTCGGTCAGCCCATGGAACGAGCTTAGAATGGCCGCGTGCAAATGGTTCATCGATATCTTTAACCGCATAATATACGGCCAGTGCAGTATAGGGGACCATGCGTGTTAATGCAGACTAAAAAAGAATCTAGGAAGGCATCCTGGAAGCGGAAGAAAAATTTTGTGTGAAATTAATAGAAATTATGCTATTTGTTACAGGTTTGTTAAGAATTCGGCCTGTGGCCGATCTGGAGGTTGCCATGTTCGGTCTGACACCCAAGGATGATAAATTCTTTGCCATGTTCAGGGAGATGACCTGGAATATAGTCGAAGGAGCGGAGTTGTTGAAGGATATGCTCGATAACTACCACGACCCGGAAAAAAGCCAGTTGCTGATCAAGGAGGTGGAGCACAAGGGTGATTCCATCACCCATGAGATCATCAAGAAGCTGAACAAGAGTTTCGTCACCCCCCTTGAGCGTGAGGACATATATGCCTTATCTGGGGCCCTGGACGATATTCTTGACCTGATCGACAGCACTGCCCAGAGGTTTGTAATGTATCACGTTGAAAATCCTACCCCGCAAGCGAAAGAACTGGCTTTTCTGATTCTCAAGTCCTGCCAGGTCATCAGCAAAGGGGTTTCCCTCCTTGGCGGCAAGCTTGACCATATCAGCGAATGCTTCGTAGAAGTGAATTCCCTAGAGAACGAGTCGGACCGGGTCTGCCGCGAGGCGGTCAGCCGCCTGTTCCACGAAGAGAAAGACCCGATCCAGCTCATCAAGTGGAAGGAAATATACGAAACCCTGGAGCGGGCTGTCGACAAGTGTGAGGATGCAGCCAACATACTGGAAAGCTTGGTATTGAAAAATGCCTGAAGCACTCCTGGTCATGCTGGTCCTGGTCATTGCCGCAGCGCTTCTCTTTGACTATGTCAACGGCTTTCACGACACGGCCAACGCCATTGCCACCTGTGTCTCGACCAGGGCCCTGTCGGTAAAAAATGCGATCATTATGGCAGCGGTGCTTAATTTTACCGGTGCGATGATCTCCACCAAGGTCGCCTCCACCATCGGCAAGGGGATCGTCGACCCTGAGAACGTGACCCAGATGGTGGTGCTTGCCGGGATTATCGGAGCGATCATCTGGGACCTGATTACCTGGTATTACGGACTTCCTTCATCGTCATCCCACGCAATTATCGGCGGGATCATGGGGGCGGTCATTGCCCATACGGGGATGGCGACGCTTCATTGGAACGGACTGGAGAAAATCATCCTGGCCCTGATCATTTCTCCGGTTATAGGGACAACCCTCGGCTTCTTTTTTATGGTTGTGATGATGTGGTGTTTCCGCAACAGTTCCCCGTACATATTAAACAAGAGGTTCAGGCGCATGCAGATACTGTCTGCGGCGGTCATGGCCTTTTCCCACGGCACTGCCGACGCCCAGAAATCAATGGGGGTCATTACCTTGGCACTCGTGAGCTACGGTTACCTGAGAGTGTTTCAGGTGCCCCCCTGGGTGATGGTCATCTGCGCGACAGCCATGGCGTTGGGGACGGCAGCCGGCGGCTGGCGCATCATAAAGACGGTGGGAAGAGATTTCGTGAAGCTGCAGCCGGTGCACGGCTTTTGCGTAGAAACGGCTTCTGCGGGAGTGATCCTTGGGGCAGCTTCGTTCGGCTTGCCGACAAGCACGACCCATGTAATTACTTCCGCCATACTTGGTGTCGGACTCTCCAAAAGGATGTCGGCGGTCAACTGGGTAATAGCCTACCGTATTCTCGGTGCCTGGGTCTTTACCATTCCGGCATCCGGTATCATGGCTTATATAAGCTATATAGTGATAAGCCCGTTTCTTGGTAAGTAACGTTCTCCGTTCCGCGTGCGGCTTACTTCGTCAAAAATACAGATTATCAAAAGATTAAGGAGAATGACCGATTCCCCTTAAACTCCCGCAAGCTACTCTTCCAGATCTTCACCAACTTCTTCCATTTCCAAGGTGCGCTCAAAAAGTGACTCGTCTTTCCGGCGGAAGCGTACCACCAGGTAGTAACAGAGAAAATAAGCTAGAAATGCTGCAAACAAGCCGATGATGGAGGTGCCGAGGAGAATATAGGTCCCTTGTTTGTCAAGCAGTTTCAAGGCGTAGTGCCACGATAACTCATTCCTTATATGCAGTTCCTGGGGAGAGCGGCCGAGGAGCACCCTGCCGATCTTGTAACTGACGACCAGAACAGGAGGAACGGTCAGGGGGGTGTTGACCAACGAGCCGGTGATACAGGTCAGCTTGTTCAGCCTGAAGAGAAACGCGGCTACTAAGGCTATCGTTGTATGCAAACCGAAGAACGGGGTGAAGCTTATGAAGACCCCGACAGCAAAGCCAGCGGCGATATGCCCGGGATGGTTGTCCAGGCTGAGGATATGCTTTATGCGTTTTTTCCATTTTACCTTATCGATCAAGCAATCACCTCTACTTTTCTGAGGTTCACAGTCTAAAAGTCATCGGTTGGTTTGTCAAATCATTTCACACTCAATCCAGGTCAAGACCTTTTTCAGGATAAGTGTCTCTTGAAACAACTTCCTGCAATTGATTAATTTGTCTTGACAATGCGGCCATTGCATATATAATACAATATATATTATAATTAATATTATATTCCAGCCAGTGACGGGGGAATAAAAAGAATTTTGAGATAAAAGGAGAAACCTATGGCTAAATACCTCATCGTGGGGGGAGTGGCGGGAGGCATGTCGGCGGCAACGCGGCTAAGACGGCTCGACGAATCTGCGCAGATCATCGTATTCGAACGCGGCGGCTACGTCTCGTATGCGAATTGTGGCCTTCCCTACTATATCGGTAACGCGATAACCGAACGCAGCAGATTGCTTGTGCAGACTCCCGAATCATTCAAAAAACTCTTCAATATCGAAGTGCGCACTGGAAACGAGGTTATTGCAGTTTTTCCCGATAAAAAGAGTGTGCGGGTGAAGGCGCTTGAATCCGGTCGCGAATACGACGAATCTTACGACAAACTCCTTCTCGCGCCAGGCGGCTCTCCTATAAAGCCTTCTATTCCGGGTTCCGACCTTCCCGCAATCCATACGCTCTGGACAATCCCAGACTCCGACAGAATCCGGGCGATGGTCGATGCCGGGAAGGTTAAAACCGCCTTGGTGGTGGGTGCCGGATTCATCGGCCTTGAAATGGCCGAAAACCTCCACTCCCGCGGGATCAGGGTCTTGGTTGTGGAAGCGGCGAAGCAAGCAATGAATGTCATCGACTTTGAGATGGCGGCGATGGTTCATCGCGAGTTGCAGATGAAAAAGGTCGCACTGTATTTAGAAGACGGAGTCTCGGCGTTTGAAAAAGGAGCCGATGAAAGCATCGTTGCCCGCCTCAACAGTGGCAGATCTGTTACGGCAGATCTCGTGATGCTCTCTATCGGCGTCAGGCCGAATACCGGTTTCATTGCGGGTTCAGGAATCAACCTCGGGCTCCGAGGGCATATTGTCGTTGATGAATACCTCAATACCAACATCGAACAAATCTACGCCGTGGGAGACGCCATCGAAGTAATCAATCCGATTACCAAAAAGATGACGGCGGTGCCGCTGGCTGGCCCGGCCAGCAAGCAGGGACGAATTGCCGCCGACAACATGCATGGCAAAAGGAGGTGCACCTACGATGGCACCATGGGAACCGCCATTGCCAAGGTCTTCGATCTCACCGTGGGGATGACGGGAGCCACTGAAAAACTGTGTAAGGCCGAAAACATACCGCATGATTCCGTCATCGTCCATCCCAACGACTTTGCCGGCTACTACCCTGGTGCAACGAGGATCTGCCTGAAACTGCTCTTTTCACCGGAGAACCGCAGGGTGCTTGGAGCGCAGGCAATCGGCTACGGTGGTATCGACAAACGGATCGATGTGATCGCGACGGCCATCAAAGGGAGCATGACCATCGACGACCTTGCCGAGATTGAGCACGCCTACGCGCCCCCCTACTCGTCGGCCAAAGACCCGGTCAATATGGCCGGATTCGTGGCGCAGAACATACTTGATGGAGTTGTCAAGAGTACGAACTGGGAATATGTTCATAAAGCCGAAAAGTCGCGGTATTTCCTCCTCGATGTACGCACCCCGGCGGAATTTGCCGCGGGAACCATCGAAGGGGCGGTTAACATCCCGCTTGACACGCTGCGCGAACGGATAAAGGAGATACCCGAAGACAAACCAATAATTCTCTTTTGTCGGGTGGGTCTCATTGCTTACAACGCTGCGCGTATACTTGAAGCCAAAGGGATTACTGACTATGCCAATCTCTCCGGTGGCTATGAGACCTACCAGATTGCCACGGCAAAGCAGGACTCGACCGGAGAATCGGCAAAATCGCAAACCAGTGAAGGGACCAAAACCGTCATGTTGGAGATTAATGAGAAAACATCGAAAATAAGAAGTGTCGATGCGTGCGGCCTGCAGTGCCCAGGCCCTGTGATGCGGCTCAAACAGGAAATTGACAGCATTTCCGCAGGTGATGTGATCGCCATTACGGCAAGCGATCCCGGATTTTTTAACGATGCGGCTTCTTGGGCGAGATCAACAGGCAACATTGTTCGCGATATTAGCAGCGAGCGTGGAATTGTGAAGGCGGTTATCGAAAAGGGGAATGCGGCTCAGCCGAGCGCCGTTGCCAGCGGTAACGACAAAACATTAATAGTTTTCTCCGGCGACCTTGACAAGGCGATCGCAAGTTTCATAATTGCCAACGGCGCCCTGGCAATGGGGCGCAAGGTGACGATGTTTTTCACCTTCTGGGGTCTGAACATCCTGCGTAAACCTGAAAAGATGGGTAGACTGGGCAAGAACATTATCGAAGTGGCCTTTGGCTGGATGATGCCGCGCGGCGCCAGAAAGCTTACCCTTTCAAAGATGAGCATGGGCGGACTCGGCGGGATGATGATACGCGGAATCATGAAGAATAAGAACATTCCCGCCCTTGAGGAGATGATTTCCATGGCAATCAATGGGGGTGTAAAAATAGTGGCCTGCCAGATGTCGATGGACCTGATGGGAATACGCAGGGAAGAACTGATCGACGGGATTCAGGTCGGAGGTGTCGCATCCTACCTTGAGGCTTCCGAGCATGCGGATAACAACCTGTTCATTTGACCAGATGCCATAGTAAACTAGCTCCTGACTGAAGTCAGAAGCTTTATGGCGCGCTGGTCCCCTGGCAGCAGACGACGTTGGACTTCTGCTTGATGATTTCCCATATCACCTGTAAAATATTATTCAAGTCAATCGGTTTGGAAATATAGGCATCCATGCTGTCGGCAAGAGACCTCTCCTCGTGCTCTTTAAGGGGCTGACGCAGCATTCGGGAAAAATAGGACGCAAAGACTTGCCAATGATAAGTAGTCCCCTTTACTGCCCGTTCTCAATATTCTGGCTCTGCCGCCAGACTTAATAACCGGTCAGGTTTACCTGCTCCCAGCCCAACGGCAGCAGATATTGCAGCAGTGCGTCATCCTTGGCTGGCCGTGGCCAGGCAAGGCGTTAGGGCACGCTCCAGATAGACCGTATCCCACAGCATGTTGGCAGCCGTGGCCAGTTTGAGGCCGCTGGCGCGGTAGCGCTGCTGCTCAATGCTGCGGTCGCGAATTTCACCTAGCCAGTGGATGAACACCTCCCTTGCCGGCGCAATGCGCGCTTTGCCCTTGCTTAGCTCGCCGTGAATGCGACGGTGCCATTCTACGCTTTACAGGCGTAATCTCACCACTATGTGAAGCCAATTGCATTTGCGGACAATTGTCCCAAGATTACCATTGAGTTGGTGAGTGAGCAGATGCCATTAATTTTTTTTACGTCTATTTAATTCTATGTGCAAATCAGAATCATATCATGCAAAACCCGCGTCTCTGCAAAATTAAGCAATTGCATGTCTCCTAAATATATAATCTATGAATTGACATGTTGGGCCGATTTGATCCTTGGTTACACGAAGTGTTGGTACTACCCCAACACGGGGTAGTACCAACTGCCACTGGGGGAGGAACGAAAACGGCTTAGGCCTCGCATACGAGGTGAACGGTTTGTACACGCCGCACAAGAATTATCTGACAGCCGGTGGAATCGGCTTAATCTTGGGAGGTCACCGCCGATTTCCAGTTCATACAGAATCCAGGGCACAACAAGGACCGATGACCGTTGGAGGTCTATGGTCTGCGCTTGCACATGAGTATTTAAGAGGTAGAATCCTGGGTATCGGGTTCAAGAGGGGAAATTGTGTGCTCAATAATGGCTTGTAAAAATTCCCAGAAAAATATCAGGGCGTTTTGTGGATAAAACCGACATAACACAACACAAAAAGACAAGCGATCGAGGGACGGTCGACAATGCCATGGAGGTTCTGAACGAAAGTGGCAAGAAAGGGTGGCTGTTTCGCATTCTCCCCTTTATGGGTCCGGCTTTCATCGCCAGTGTCGCTTACATCGACCCCGGCAACTTCGCCACCAATATCCAGGGTGGAGCCAAGTTCGGATACACCCTCCTCTGGGTCATCGTTGCCAGCAACCTGATGGCGATGCTTGTGCAGTCTCTGGCGGCAAAGCTTGGCATTGCCACAGGATTGAACCTAGCTGAACAATGCCGCAATCATTTTTCGCGTCCTGTTGTCATTATGATGTGGGTGTTGATGGAGATCGTGGCGATGGCGACAGATCTGGCCGAATTTCTAGGTGCGGCTGTCGGCTTCAACCTGCTGTTCGGCATTCCCCTCTGGCTGGCCGGGATCATAACCGCCATTACAACCTTTCTCATCCTGGGTCTTGAGTTTTATGGCTTTCGGCCGCTCGAAGCAGTAATCACGATTTTAGTAGCCATTGTAACGGTCAGCTATCTGATTGAAACCATCCTGGGCAGGCCGAATTGGGGCAATGTGTTATACTGCTCTTTCATACCACAATTTTCGGGAGCAGAGAGCGTTTTGCTAGCGACGGGTATCGTGGGCGCAACGGTGATGCCCCATGCAATCTATCTTCATTCCGCCCTCACCCAGGGTCGCATTGTAGTTAGGGAGCCACTCCAATTAAAACGGTTGTTCCGCTATGTGATGGTGGACGTGATCGTCGCCATGGGGCTGGCAAGCATGGTCAATATGGCGATGCTGATCATGGCTGCATCAACATTCTTCAAGCATGGGCTGACCGAGGTTGGAACCCTTGAGACAGCGCATCGCACTCTGGAACCATTGCTGGGCAGGGCATCAAGCTGGATCTTTGCCGTTTCCCTTCTGGCTTCCGGGCTATCATCCTCTGCTGTAGGGACAATGGCTGGCCAGATCATGATGCAGGGATTCTTGCAGCGGCAAATCCCTGTATGGATACGCCGCCTTGTTACGATTATTCCATCCCTGGTTGTTATCTCCATTGGACTGGACCCGACCCGAACCATGGTTATCAGTCAGGTAGTGCTCAGTTTCGGACTTCCATTCGCGATCATTCCCCTGATCATGTTTACCAGTCGCAAAACAGTGATGGGAGTATTGGTTAACCGATCTGCCACAACAGCGTTGACCAGTGTTGTGGCTGCACTAATTTTATCCTTAAACGTATATTTGGTTTATCAGATAATTGCAACGGGGTTGTAAAAATGTTCAAACATCTATTAGTCCCTCTTGACGGATCACGAATGGCGGAAGCACCACTTTCTGCTGCCGTTTACCTTGCCAGAACCTTGGGAGCGCTGGTCACCCTGTTCCATGCAATTGAGCACGGTGCAAAGCAGGAAATTCATGGGGAGCGGCATTTGACCGACCCCAAAGAGGCCAGTGATTATCTGGATGGAATTGCTGCTCGTGCCTTTCCTGCCGACATCCCTGTGGAACGCCATGTGCACACCATCGAAGTCAACGATGTAGCGCGTAGCATCGTCGATCATGTGGGGGAATTAGGTCCTGACCTGATCGTGATGTGCACCCATGGTCGTGGAGGTCTGCGCGACTTTATGTTTGGCAGAATTGCCCAGCAGGTTGTCGGGCTTGATAGAACGCCGGTTCTGCTAGTACCTCCTGTCGCTACCGGGGTCCCGCCCACATTTTCATGTAACAGGATGCTGGTGACATTGGACGGAAACCCCGCACACGAAGAGGGCCTAAAGGTTGCGTCAAGTTTGGCAAAAATATGCGGGGCTGAGTTATGTTTAATTATGGTGGTTCACACATTCAACACCTTGTCGGGGGAGAAGGCTGCCACAGCAAAGATACTGCCCAGTGCAACACATGCTTTGCTGGACTTTGCTGAGCAGGATGCGAAAGAATACCTTAATCGTCATATTACTGCATTGCAGGCTGAGGGATTTACTGCAACAGCCCAAGTCCGTCGCGGCGATCCTGCCGTAGCCATCATCAGCACCGCAGAACAGACGAGGGCTGACCTGATTGTTTTGGCAACCCACGGGAAAATCGGATTGGATGCCTTCTGCTCGGGAAGTGCCACGCCGAATGTGGCCAGCCGCTCCGACATTCCGCTGCTACTCGTGCCAGTGCGGGGCGAAGTGTCCGTATGCTGATTTTGCAGAGCATTTCTTACATTCATTATGTAATGCACAGGATTGTCGGCCCATGTATTATTTGGCCGGTAGGGATACCAAAAGTGAAGGTCCATGCAACAATCTACGGGCTATGAGTGTTGCACATGCGTCCAAAACGGTCGTGCGGAAGGTACCCACTAAGCTCGAATGCTTGAATCAGACTGGAAATTGAACCCACCATCGGCTTAGAGTTTGACCAACCCCCAATATTACGAGGTTTTTAAAATCAATAAGTCAAGCTTGCTGAGTAGGTCAGGCTTTGGCGCTTTTTGGGGGGCATATCTGTCGATTAACATGGTTAAGGAGGCTATGCCCTAAATACGACATGCTTAAGAGCATTTCAGGCAGGCATGGCATGCAGTCCGAACCCTGCAAGCAGGAATTACATCGACATTTCGAAATGTTAACTGAATTTAAGAACTTGGCATTAACTATGCTGCAGGTACTATAAAATTTGGCAACGATGGCTTGTTACTCAATACGTACACGTTCAGTACGGCAGCTAACCAGGTAAGGGGGAATAATGAGAATATTAATAGCGGTTGCATCAGCAGTGGTTCTATTTCAGACAGCTTCAATTGCGCAGGCGGCTAACATTTCTTTCAGCATCAATGTGGGAGGGCCGCCGATCGTCATCGCACAGCCACCCGAATTTCTCTATCCGACCGAGTTGGGCTTTGGCGTGGCTGTAGGCGTACCCTACGACATGTTTTACATCTCCGGCGTATACTACGTTTACAGGGGTGGCGGCTGGTACCGTACATACTCTTATGGCGGTAACTGGATAAAGGTGCGGCACCATGAACTCCCTCCCGAACTCAGCAGGTACAACATTGCAAAAATCCATGAATTCCGCGACCGGGAATATCGCGTTTACGCGAGAGACCGGAATCACTACCGGGGAAAATACTACCGCCCTGGAAAGGAAGTTAATAAAGAGCACCGTGAGATGAGAGAACCGGGACATGACGGGCAGCGGGACATGCATGAACAACACCCTGGTGAGCATGGCGGCGAACGGTGAGAGCAGGAACACGAACGATAGGCTGAACGTTAACCGGCCCTCTTGCGCTCTCACTGTAGTTTCACTTTACTGATAAAGGATAGCAACCTTCAACGACCTTGGATAAAAATATAGCCGGAAATAAAGAAAGATAACCTTTTCTTTTTTGATGTAAATCATTACTTAGTGGGAACACAAACGTTTGTGCAATTAGGGGTCATTTATAGGGATTCCGATGTAAAAACAATAGGTTCCACATCATCAACGCGACTGCAATAAACTACACTATTTGGGCGATCAGGCGGCAAAAAGTTGCCGCCTGATCGCCTAGGTAGTAAAAACAGTAGCGAAATATAGTGGTTGCATTGACTTTTGAAATTTGATACCTGGTAACATAAATGTTGGGGGCCCCCTAAATAGAATAAACTTCAATATATAAATGACGGCATACTCCCCTATTTCTTCCTACTTCAGCGCACGGAATTTTCGTCCATCCAGATCAAACCCTTCGAAAAGCGCCCTAAATTACCTATGTTCGGTTGTTGCCTTTGGAAGGCTAAATGTTTATTTAAATTGACATCATTAAAATATTGAGCTAAATATATAAAATGATCCGGCGATGGAGTTCGCCGAAAACCGCTTCTCTGCCGAAGCTGATGACTCCTACCTTCAAAAGAGGGTAGGGGTTTTTTTATTTCCGGGAGGTGATTATGTACGAAGTCTGGGGAATTGCCGCTCTCTGGCTTGGGTTGGCCCTTGTCGCCACGCTCCTTTCCATCTGGTTTCGCATCGCTACCGCCCTTTCGGAGATCGTGGTCGGCACCGTGGCGCAACTGATTATCGGCGCGCTGATCGGCACCACAATAGGGTCGGACCAGCCCTGGATAAAGTTCATTGCCGGCACAGGTGCGATCGTCCTCACATTCCTGGCGGGCGCCGAGATTGACCCAGTAGTTTTCCGGGCACGATGGAAGGAAGCCATTGCCATCGGCTTCATATCTTTCTTGGGTCCCTTCCTCGGCTGCACCGCTATCGGCTACTATTTCCTCCACTGGACCGTGAAAGCGAGCTGGCTTTCCGGCGTCGCCATGTCCACCACCTCGGTGGCTGTGGTCTATGCGGTCATGCTGGAGTTGGGGCTGAACCGTACCGATTTCGGCAAGGCGGTCCTCGCCTCCTGCTTCATCACCGATCTGGGGACGGTCCTCGCCCTTGGCCTAATTTTTGCGCCGTTCTCACTGAAGACCCTGATCTTTGCCGTAGTGGGCATCTCTCTCTTTTTCATCCTTCCATATCTCACCCCATGGTTCTTCAAACGCTATGGAGGGAGGCCGTCGGAACTGGAGGCCAAGTATCTCCTCTTCATTCTCTTTGGTCTCGGCTCTCTGGCGACTTGGGCCGGCAGCGAAGCGGTCCTCCCCGCCTATGTTGTCGGGATGGTCCTCGCCGGGACGGTGGGGAAGGATCACCTTCTCATCCGGCGCTTGCGCACCCTGACCTTCGGTCTCCTTACACCGTTCTATTTCATCCGGGCCGGCTCGTACGTGTCGATCCCTGCCCTTGTGGCCGCACCGATCCCGCTTCTGGCCATGTTTCTAGGCAAGATGGCGACGAAGATCATCGGCGTCTACCCCACAACCAAGGCATTCAAGTATGCGCAGAAGGAGGGGATATACACCACCCTCCTCATGTCGACTGGTCTCACCTTCGGCTCCATCTCGGCCTTGTTCGGCCTGACCCACGGCATCATCGACCAGACCCAGTATTCCATCCTTATCGCCGCTGTCATCGCCAGCGCGGTGGTGCCGACCCTCATCGCCAACGCCTTCTTCTTACCCAGGTACCTGCTCCCCAAACAGGTGCCGGAGCCTGCAGAATAGTTGTAATTCAGGTTGATTGGCTGAAGAGTGTAAAGAATAGATCATGCGCGATCACATCTTACTCGATGCTTGATTTGGCTGGTGAAGTGGGGCTGGACAGATTAATATAATTAGTTTCCATCCGGAAAGTCTAACGCGTTGAATTTTATATAAAATCTCTAATTTTTTGCTTTGGTTTTTTGGCCGCAATGTGGTATAATTCGAGCCCAACAAGCTGATATCATTCAGTAAAATGTT
>Ga0326727_10001896_pt1 | contig 74730 bp, 65 predicted proteins | sample MB2enrmetagenome_FD_207643 | JGI IMG/M metagenome (GOLD analysis project Ga0326727, IMG submission 207643) | Lab enriched peat soil microbial communities from McLean, Ithaca, NY, United States - MB29MY | ecosystem: Environmental > Terrestrial > Soil > Wetlands > Peat | place: USA: New York... | reverse complement strand
CCCTGCGACGCGGTCATGCGACCGCAACAATTCACGCTTCCAACCTGATATCCGCTTCTCCATCGCCTACGCCGGAGAATCACCCAGAGCAAGTTCAGACTACTACTATCTACAACTGTAGTACTAACACGGCGAAGACTCGATAGCCGTTTCACGGCCGAACCCGGATGGGTTGTCCAGCGCCGATGTACGGCAGCGCGCCGCCAGTGCCGCTCCGGCAAGGAAGCGGGACAGCACCGGCCCTTGCAACTGTGCTCGAACGAATCCTAACCGGTGCATTTGCACGTCCACACTCGATCCCGTTCCGCGCCGCGCTGCAAGCGCGCAACAGCGCGCGCGGAGGAAGGCAGCGAGTCATCACCATCAACGGCAGATCAGCGCCGGATTCCCCGGCTTCCGCGCGGCAGGATATCTGGTGTTAAAATCAACAAGTGCCGGGTCCTACGCGACGTAATCCCGCCAACCCCGCCAGGTCCGGAAGGAAGCAACGGTAACGGGCTAGTACGGGCGCAGTAGGTCACCCGGTACTTTTTTGGGCTTCTTTATATTTTGCGTAGTCGAGCGGCCGTCCGCCGGTTCCTCCCCGGACCGAAACGCCGCAGGGAGAGAGAAATTGAGCCTGACCGTTCGCCCCGTAGTGGGCCACCGCGCCAAAATCACCGCGCTCGGCACCTACGTTCCTCCGGATATCATCACCAATCAAGACCTTGAGAAGATGGTCGACACCAACGACCAGTGGATCATGGAGCGCACGGGCATCAAGACGCGTCACCGGCTTGCCGCGGGACTTGGCGTCAGCGACATGTGCACCGAAGCCGCGAAGAAGGTGATCGCGCAGCGCGGCATCGATCCCAGCGAAATCGAATGCATCATTGTCGGCACGGTAACCCCGGACATGATGTTCCCCTCCACCGCCTGCCTGGTGCAAAACAAGATTGGGGCCAAGGGTGCGTGGGGATTCGACGTCTCCGGCGGCTGCTCGGGCTTCGTCTATGCCCTGCAGGCCGGTGTGAAGATGGTAGAAAGCGGCGCACACAAGAAGGTTCTGGTGTGCGGCGCTGACGCCAACACTCGCATGACCGACTACACCGACCGTACGACCTGCGTTCTGTTCGGCGACGGCGGCGGCGCGGTGCTGATCGAGCCTGCCGAAGAGGGCGAGATCGGCTTCCTCGACTTCTTCCACGAAGTGGATGGAGCGGGCGGCGTAAGCCTGCACATGGAGGCCGGCGGCAGCCTGAACCCCGCCAGCCACGAGACCGTCGACAAGAAGATGCATTACATCTTCCAGGACGGCCCGGCGGTCTACAAGTTCGCCGTCCGCAAGATGGCCGAGGCCACCACCAAACTGCTGGAGCGCAACGGCGTGACCGGCACGGACCTGGGCTGCTTCATTCCGCACCAGGCCAACAAGCGCATCATCACGGCCACCGCCGACCGCCTGGGCATGGCACCCGAGCGCGTCATCATCAACATTGAGAAGTACGGCAACACCTCGGCCGGCACAATTCCGCTGGCCATGGAAACCGCCGTGGAAGAAGGCAAACTGAAGAAGGGCGACCTCGTGCTGCTGGCCGCCGTCGGCGCCGGATTCTCGGTGGGCGCCACACTACTGCGCTGGGAAATCTAAGCGCGCAGCCGCTTCATCGTTCGCACACGACGCGACGCCCCAGGGCGTCGCGTTCTTCTTGCTACGAACTCGCCCGATCTTCCGGCCACGCAAAAGCGCTCCACCTTCCGCGCGAAGTTCCCGCTGAAGATGGAGCGCTTTCAATGCCAGTTGCGGAATCGAGTTTAGCGATGTCCGCTGCTGCTGCTGCCGCTGCTACTGCCGCCACCGGAGGCGTGGGAGGCCCCGCCGCCACCGCTGCTTACGGTCCCGCCGGAAAAACTGCCGCCGCCGGAGTAGCCCCCGCTATGCGAACTGCTGCCGCCGCTGCTCGGACTGGGAGCGGAGTGACTCGGCGTATATCCTCCGGAATTGCCGCCGCCCGAGTAAGAGCGCGGAGGCGGATTGTAGTTCTGCGCCGGCCGCGCCACCGGCTGGGAGTATGTGGGCGGCGCGGATCCGCGCGGCTGCTGCTGAACAAAACCCTGCCGGGGGCTCTGCGAAGGATTCGGCCCGGGGTTCTGCGCGGGCATTGAAACCGGCTGGCTGGTGCGTACGTAGCTCTGCCCCGCCAGTCCGCCCGTGGGCTGGCCGTAGCTGGGCCGCCCGCCGCCATTCGCATTCACCACGTAGGTCGTGCGTTCGTTGCCGAACTCCGCGCCCGGCGTTTGCTCCGTGCGCAGACTTCCACGGGTGGGCTCGGTGCGCCGCACAAAGCTCTGGACGGGCTGATTGCCGGGCCGCGAACCGAGCGGCTGCAGCGGCCGTATCGTCTGGCCGTCCATCGTGACCGGGGTGTTGCGCGCCCGCACCGGAAGGCCGTTGCCGCCGCCCGCGGGAGCACGGTTGACGACGACCATCGGTTGGGGATATCGGCCAATGGGCCGCTTCCCTCCCGGACGATTGATTGGGCGATAACCCGCTGGCGCATTCCCCACATGGACTCCACCAAAGTAGCCAATACCCCAGCGCGGACCGCAGCCCATGCCCATGGCAGGAGACCATCCCCAGCCAAGGGAGTCATAGTAGCCCCACGAACCGCACATGTAGGGCATGAAGCCCCAGCTCTCGCACGAGACCCAAACGTAGCCGAAGCGCGGTGTCCACATCCAGCGGCCGCAGCCATAGGGGTCCCAGCCTGCATTGGAGGCGGCGTAAGGCGACCAGATGTAGCCCTGTCCCGGCATGTTGTACCAGTTTCCATTGGCGTCCAGATCGTTCCAGGCCGGGCTCGGCGCTTCGCTCGGGGCAAAATTCGAGGCCGCGCCCGTCTGCGCCGTGGAGGCGGCATTCAGCGCTTCGTCGCGGTCGGAGTTCCATGCGTCCCACGAGTCCGGCTCGATGGACTCGGCAAGGCTATAGCGGCCCGCGTCGGCCGCATTCAGAGCCACGCTCTCGCCGCCGTGCAGGTCGAGCGACAAAGCGCTGGCGCGGTCAAGATGCGCGTTGCCGGAAAAGACCGCAAGTTCTCCCGGCGGCGCGTCCATGCGGATGCGCAGTACCGTGAAGCCGTTTGCTACCACTGTGCTGTCGGCAAAGTGAATGCGCAGAGGATTGTTCTGCCCGCCCTGCAGCTCAAAGTAGCCCAAGCCGCCCTCCAGCGCGATCTCCGCGCCGTTCGGGCCGTGCAGTGCGATCAGCGTCACCGTACTGTTGGGCGAGATGCGCGCAACGCTGCCGTCTTCAAACTCAATCTCGGCCTTGCCGTCCGCGCCGGTGGCAATCTGCGCGCTGTCGAACAAAGGCGCGTTCAAAGGCGCCTGGTCGGCCAGCACCTGGCCACCCTGGGAAATCTGCACCTGGCCTTCCACAAAGCTCAGGCGGGCTGCCGCTGCGTCCGAACCCGCATCCTCGGCCCGCAGGCTTGGCGCCGTCCCGGCACATGCGGCAATCAGCGCCAGCAGCAATACTCCTCGGCTACCGATCGATCTTCCTTTCAGACCCAAGCGACTCATACTCCTCCGCCTTCCGTGAACCCAATAACTATATGACACCTTTCCGTTCCAAATGTCGTGAGCGATTTCCCCGCGGGAAGAATTACATGTCCTCTTTCAGCAATTGACGCGCCCGTTTCCTCACCCGTTCGAGGACGCTCTCGTCGCCGGCCAGCTTTTCCAGAATGCCCCGGATCGCGCCAAGCTGCCGGGCCCGGCCGTCATGGGCCGCACCCACGAGGAATTCCATCTCCCGGTCGAGGCCGAGCCGGTCGTGCTGCAGCAGCATCTCCAGCCGCGCTCCTTCAATCACCGTGGCGGCCACCGCTTGCAAGTCGTCGCCCAACGACTGTATCTCCTTGTCGGTGGAGTAGTTAAATGTGCACGAGCCCTGCCCTTCCGGCCCAGTGTAGCCCAACGTCTTCCAGCCCTGGAAAGCGACCTTCAAATGGCTCTCGCAGGGCGCGCTGAACCACTTTCTGCGCTCCGCAGTGGCGAAAACGCGAGCGGCAAACTCCCGGCTCACCTGCACGTCGCGGTCGATGGCGCCAACCTCCATTGCCTCGGAGGATGCCGGGCGAACCTGTACCGGCTCTGAACGGAAATGCCCGCTCCCATCCCGATTGAGCGAAAGCGTCCAGTGCGAGGGAGAAAGGCCCGGGTTGGAGAATCCCACGGTAACCGTTCCGCCGTTCCGCTCTTCGGCGGCAGAAGGTCGCGATGCCGTGGCCAGCGACAAAATCACCGCGGTGGCAAGAAGCAAGGAAGCGCTTTTCATCGTCCCGCTCCCTGCCCGGCCTCGGTCTGGGCTGTATGAATGTGGCAGATGGCGATGGCCAGCGCGTCGGCCGCATCGGCAGGCTCGGGGACCTCCGTCAGGTGCAGCAGCCGCGCCACCATGAACTGCACCTGCTCCTTCTTGGCCAGTCCGTAGCCAACCACGCTCGACTTGATCTTCAGCGGAGCGTATTCGACCACCGGAAGCTGCAGGCAGGCGGCAGCCAGCAGCGCCACTCCGCGCACCTGGCCCAGTTTCAGGGCCGACTTCGCATTCACCGAGTAAAAGACCTCTTCAATGGCCACCGCGTCCGGTTGCCACTGCGCCATCTGTTCCGACAACTCGCGGAAGACCTGCTCCAGCCGCTGGGGCAGAGACTTCGACTTGGGCAGCCGAACGGCGCCGAACGTCTTGCAGTCAAGACGCGGCTCGCGCCCGCCCTCATCGCTCTCCACGACGCCGAACCCTGTAATCTCAGTACCGCAATCCACACCGAAGACGCGCATCGGGTCCAAGTTTACCGCAGACCGGTTTATCGGTCCGTGCGAGTCGAGCCCGCTCTGCCACATTCGCGCCAGACCGCAGGTCCTGGAAGAGGCCGCGTCCATCTTTCCGGCAGATCATTCACAAGATAGTTGCCCATTTCTCCTGACAATCCATATACCCCCTTGAAATATTTATTGCGGCTTAACTTGTTTGGAAGCAGTGAGGCAATAATAGAAGAAGGACTACTCTCACATGACGCGCGCATCGATCCGGCAACAAATCGGTCTCTGGCTTCGCCAAGGCATTTCGCCGCAGCGGCTGGCGCTGACGCTGGCTCTGGGATGCGCCATCGGCTGTATTCCGGTGGTGGGCATCCCCACCGTGATCTGCGCCGGCCTTGCCATTGCGCTGCGGCTGAATCTGCCCGCCATTCAAGCCGCCAACTACGCCGTCATGCCGGTGCAGTTGTTCATGATTGTGCCCTTTGTGCGGCTGGGCGGGTGGATCGTGTCTTCCCCGCAACGCCCGTCGGTTTCGCCCGCCGCCCTGCTGCACGCCACCCCGCTGGAACTGGTGACGCGCATGGGCGCGATGGCCGGAGAGGCGCTGCTGGCCTGGCTGGTTGTAGCCGGACCGGCTGTGCTGCTGATGACAGCGGTGCTGACTCTGATGCTGCGCCGCATTCCGGCGCTGGCAGCCATGGAAGCCGCAGCCGACTAAAAAAAGATGGCCTAAGAAATCGGCTTTGCGAAAGCTCACGCTTTCCCAGCCTTTCGACGATGAAGCTGCCGAAAGGCTGGGGCACTGCGTTTGTTGGCTGTGCAGCTTGGGTTTGAAGGCTCTTCCGCTTCTCTTGGAACCCGTCGCTCTCGGCGCGTTTGCTCGACTACTTGGCTGCGTACGGGTCCGGCACCGGGTCGGCGCTGCGCAACCATGCCGTATAGATCATGTCGCGCAACATGCTGGCGCCGGCGGCCAGCCGATCGGCGGTAAACTCCCTCGACTCGGCCGAACCCGCACCCACGAATCCGCCCGCCTTTTCCAACTGGTAGACCTTCTCCACATACGTCTGGGTATGGCGCAGATAAGCGACATAGTTGTCGAAGATGTCGCCATCGATAGCCTTTGTCGGCGTCATCTTCGCCTTCACCTCGGGCGCGTGGATGTTGGCGCCGACAAACGGCCCTTCGAACTGCCAGTGAATCTGGTGAGCGGTGGTGTAGCCGTTGGGATTGGGTCCGACCCAGCCGTTGTATTGGATGGTGGTGTGCAAGGGCTGCGAGGCATCGCCGACGTAGTGGCCCAGCCAGCCGGCATAGAACAGGATGGCCTGCTCAACCGGCTTCGTATCCTGGTGGCTGGCGCTCAGCGCGCGGTACTCGCGCATGGCCGCCTTGAGCCGCTCCCAGACCTCGGTAGCCTCCCACGGTTGCAGGCCGATCTTCTCCGGGCGCTGGCCGGCGGCAAAGACCTTGGCTTCGAAGTCCAGCCGCAGATGCGGCAAAGGTCCAAGCGCGTCGGCGGGTTCAAGATCGATAAAGTGCTCGGGGGCCTGAGCAGCCAGTAGTTCGGGCTCAGCCTTCGAACGCCAGCGGTCGGGCTCGGGGCCCAGATACTCGATTTCGTTCGCCGCCGTCTCGGTGGTCAGAAAGGCGGGCACGTCCGCTGGCAGCGCGTTGGCCGCAAGACGGTTGATGAGCCGATGGCCTTCATTGCCCCAGGCGTGAGCGGCAACGGGCTGAAGCGTCAAACAGGCCAGCGCGGCTCCAAGAAAGGCGGCGCACACAGAGCGATGGGAGATGGCAGAGGCAAACATGCAGCCAGTATACGGCGGCCTGGTTGCGATTTTCGCATCCCGGGATTTGCCTGTTGCCGTCCGTGTTGCGCCACCGAAGGGAGCTGCAGGGGGGTGCACGTTCTGGATCGTCTGACTTCGATTTGCGGAGAGAGTCTGAAATCATGGGCTTATACTACGTGCAAGCCGCTGCGGCACGGATTAGGTTGCGCCACGTTCGCAGCGCGGAGCGCGTTGGGGGATCGAAACAGTGATCGAGGATCGCCGGGAAAACAGCGCAGTCGGCGAAACGACGGAAACCTCGCCCGCCATGAGCAATGGTAAGCATCCCCTCTGGACTGGCTTTGCCGCCCTTGCATTCCTTTTGCTGTGCGCCGCCTGCACGCTTCGTCTCGCCGCCGGCCCCGGCTTCGACCCGCTGCTGATCGCGGCCTCGGTTCCTGCTTCGCTAGCGCTCCTGCTGGGAATTCTGCCGCAGCCGAAAAAGTCTTCAACCGCGCGTCCGCAGTCCGCGGACCAGCTTTCGTGTCCGCCCCTGGACTCAACTGGACCGTCTTTTGGCCTCGACCGGACCACACCTCTCCACAACGAGCAGACTCAGAGCGACGGCAACGACGCTGCGGCGGCCATTGAAACTGCCGTGGCGCCGATCGAGTGGACAATGGATCGCTCAGACGAGCACGAACGGGCCGATGAGCTCTCTCGCCAGCAGGAAGTTCTGCTGAACTCGGTGGCCGAGGGCATCTGCGGGCTCGACATCGACGGCAGGGTCAGCTTCGCAAATCCGGCCGCCGCGCGGCTGCTGGGCGCGCCTGCCGCCAGCATGGTCGGCAAGCCGGTGCACGATCTTCTGCACAGCCACGCACCAGCCGCGCATCAGTGTTCCGGCGAGTGTCCTTTGCGCCTTGCCGCGGGCCGCCAGAAAACGACCGGCGGAGAAGACAGCATCTTCCGCGCCGACGGAGTCTCCTTCCCTGCAGAATACACGCTGACGCCGATCCTCGACCACGGACGGTTTTCCGGTTCTGTGCTAAGCTTCCGCGATATCAGCCAGCGCTTCGCCCTCGACCGGCTCAAGGACGAGTTCATCTCCACGGTCAGCCACGAGTTGCGCACGCCGCTGACATCGATTCGCGGCGCCCTTGGCCTGCTCTCCTCCGGCATGATCGGCGAGATGAGCGATAAGGCCGCCAATCTGATGCGTATCGCGCTCACCAACTCCGAGCGCCTGGTGCGGCTCATCAACGACATCCTCGATCTGGAGCGCATCCAGAGCGGCCGCGAAAAGCTCACCTTCCGCAAGGTGCAGTTGGGCGACATCGTCCGCCAGGCCATCGACGGAATGGCCCCCATGGCCGATGCGGCCGGCGTCAAACTTATCCATGACGCTACCAAGGTGGAGTTGGCAGCCGACCCCGACCGTCTGTTGCAGGTGCTCACCAATCTGCTCTCGAACGCCGTCAAGTTTTCGCCGCCCAACTCGACTGTCTCGGTGATGCTGCGGCCCGGAATCAATGGCGTCACCATGTCGATCATCGACCACGGCCGCGGCATCCCCGCCGACAAGTTGGAGGCCGTCTTTGGGCGCTTCCAGCAGGTGGATGCTTCCGACTCCCGCCAGAAGGGCGGTAGCGGACTGGGGCTGGCCATCTGCCGCACCATTGTGTTGCAACACTCGGGCCGCATCTGGGCCGAACGCAATCCTGTCCGCGGCTCCACCTTCCGCGTCTTCCTTCCCTATCACCCCGCGCCGCAGGAGGCCGTTGAAGACGGCGCCGCTCCCGAACCCGGCAACGGAACCGTCCTGCTGGCGGGTGCCGGCGAAGAAGCGCGTCCGCGCATTACGGAACTGCTGGCCCGCCACGGCTACAAAGTGATTGAAGCCCGCACCGTCGAGGAGACCATCGCCTCTGCCCATCGGGGCGTGCAGGCCATTCTGCTGGACACCTCGCAGCAGGGCATGAACGGCTGGCAGATTCTACCTCTTCTGCGGAAACTCGATCCGGAAGCGCGCACGCCGATTGTACTGCTCAGCGTTGACCCGCCGGAGGGACTGGAATTCGCTCTGGACAAGGTGGCCGGATGGGTCGCCAAGCCGCTGGAAGAGGACGCACTGCTGGGCGAGCTTGCCCGCGTTCTGTGCGGCCCCGGAGAGAAAGCCCGCATCCTCGTCGTCGAAGACGATCACGACCTTGCCGGCATTATTCGCGAAGTCTTTTCGCGCGACAGCATCCAGGTGGAACTGGCCTACTCGCTCGACACTGCGCTCGAAGCCTGCCTGCTCTTCAAGCCGCATTTGCTGGTGCTCGATATCGGCCTGCCCGACGGCGACGGCTTCAACATGGTTGACTGGCTGCGCCAGCACGAATCCCTGGCCCGTTTGCCACTGGTGGTGTACTCAGGCCGCACCCTTTCGCAGACCGAGCGCAACCTGCTGACTCTGGGGCCCACGCACTTCCTTACCAAGACCCGTGTACAGCCGCAGCAGTTGGAGGCCCTTGTGCTCACCATGCTGCGCAGTTCCCGTCAGTTCGAGGAAGACGCCGCTGCAACCTCAGCCAATCCAGTAGCAAATCAGTAACCCGTACCTGACATGGAACCCGCTCTTCGAACCGTGCGCCCATTCGCGCCGCGCCCCATCGACAACTCAAGGCCGAAAGCCCACAATAGTCCCTGGAGGCATCTGCTGCCGTGGCTCGCAAGGTTCTCATCATCGACGACGAAGACGATATTCGCGAAGTAGCTGCTCTCAGCTTGGAAAGTGTTGCCGGCTGGGAAGTGGTCACCGCAAACTCCGGCGCGCAGGGGCTGATCCGCGCCGCTTCTGAAAAACCGGACGCCATCCTGCTCGACGTCATGATGCCGGGCATGGACGGCCCGACTACCTTCCGTGAACTGCGCAAGAACCCGGTCACAGCTTCCATACCCGTCCTGCTGCTCACCGCCAAGGTGCAGGGAGCGGACCAGCGCCGCTTTGCCGATCTGGGTGTGCTGGCCGTGCTCTTCAAGCCCTTCGATCCGATGGAACTCGCCAACCAGATGTCCAAAGTCCTGGGTTGGAGCTGACCGCGCCGCCATGGAACCATCGTCAAAAGCCGAGATTTCAGCTGCCCTGGCTTTGCTCTGGCAGCGCTTTCTACCCGAGATGCTCGCCCGCGTGAGCATTCTGGAGGAAGCGGCCAAGGCATGCGCCAGCGGAACTCTCATAGAAGCTCAGATTGAAGCAGCTCACAGTGCCGCGCACAAACTGGCCGGGTCGCTGGGGAGTTTTAACATCACGCGAGGCTCGGTTCTGGCGCGCGAACTGGAAGTTCTGTACAACGTCGGCGACGGACCTGATCCGCAACTCTGCCCGCAGATAACGTCTCTTGCCGCCGAATTGCGCTCTCTCATTGAAGCCCACAAGTAAGCTTGAGGGCTGGGAGAACGCCTCCGCGCTTCCCGGCGGGCTTCCCCTTTCTCTCGTATGGGAAGAGCAGCACAGACGCATCGGCTCGGCGTCCCCTGTCGCCGCGCTCGCCCACACGCCGATCTCGCTCATCCCGCCGGCAGCAGGTAAACTTTAAGACAAATGGCCTTGTTCGATCCAAACGAGCGCAAGACCGGCCTCACCCAACAGTTGGATCTGACTTTTGAGGAGCCGCGCCCGAGCCGCCGCATCTGGCTTGTATCGAGTCTCGTCTCCCAGGTTCGCGACCTGGTGGAGAGCGAATACGCCGACGTGTGGGTCGAAGGTGAAATCTCCAACTATCGGCCCGCCCCTTCCGGACACGTCTATTTCACCCTGAAAGACGCGGGTGCGCAGTTGCCCGTTGTGCTCTTTCGTCGCCAGGCCATGCTGTTGCGCTTCCGGCCTGAGGACGGCCTGCACGTGCTGGTCCGCGGCCGCGTCAGCGTCTACGAGCAGCGCGGCCAGATGCAGTTGGTAGCCGAAACCATGGAGCCGGTCGGCGCGGGTTCGCTGCAACTAGCCTTCGAGCAACTCAAGGAGCGCCTCAAAGCAGAAGGGCTTTTCGATGCCGGCCGCAAGAAGCCGCTGCCTGCCTTTCCGCGCACGGTAGCCATCGTCACCTCGCCGACCGGCGCGGTAATCCGCGACTTCCTGAACATTGTTGGCCGCCGCCATGCGGGGCTGAGCGTGCTTCTCTACCCCGTATCGGTGCAGGGAGAGCAAGCGCCGGGCGAGATCGCCGCGGCGCTGGCCGAACTCAACGCTGCCGCCGCCGCGAATCCGGATTTTGCCGACCTCGTCGTGCTGGCGCGCGGCGGTGGCTCGCTGGAGGACCTGGCCGCTTTCAACTCCGAAAGCGTGGCGCGCGCCATTGCAGCCAGCCGCCTTCCTGTCGTCAGCGCCGTGGGTCACGAAACCGACTTCACCATTTCCGACTTCGTCTCCGACCTGCGCGCGCCTACGCCCTCGGCAGCGGCCGAGCTGATCACCGAAGCGCAGCACAAGATTACCGAACACCTGGCCATGCAGTCCCACCGGCTGGACCGCGCCGCGCGCTATCAACTGCTGCAGGCCCGCCAGCGTCTGGCCCGTCTGCCCGTCAGCCGCGCCGAAGCGCGCCTGGCCGCGCAACTGCATCGCTCTGCCCAGCGCCTCGACGAGCTTGCGTTCCGCCAGGAGTCGGCCATCGCCACGCAACTGCGCCACCGGCAGACTAGAGTGGCAGAGTTGACCGCCGCGGTGTTGCGCTTCGATCCGCGTCAGAGCGTGGCCCACGCGCGCGAACACATGATCGACTTCCGCAGCCGCATCGAGCGCTCGCTGGAGCGGCTGTTGCGCTCCTCGGCCTCGCGGCTCGCCGCACTCGACGCACGCCTCCGCTCGCTCTCGCCGCTCGCCGTTCTCGAGCGCGGCTACGCGCTGGTTCTGTCCGCCGATGGAGCATTGATCCGCTCCGCCGCGCAGCTTGCGCCCGGCGATCAGCTTGTCACGCGGCTGGCCGACGGCGTCTTCACCAGCCGCGTGGAATCCACCGGCGCTGCTGCCGCCGAGCCCACTCAACCGGAACCAGGAAAACCCAGGAAAGCAGGAAAATGAGCGCATCCTCCGCACGCAAGCTCTTCGGCACCGACGGCATTCGCGCCATCGCCGGCAAGTCCCCGCTGGACCCCACCACCATCTACGCAGTCGGCATGGCCCTGGCTCACTCGCTGCACCGCGCCACAGCCGAGCCGCGCGTACTGCTGGGCCGCGACACCCGCGAGTCCAGCCCGTGGATCGCCGCCACGCTGGCCGCCGGCCTGCGCGCGGGCGGAGCAGCCGTCGAGAGCGCGGGCGTTGTGCCCACGCCCGCCGTCGCCTTCCTGGTGCGCAAACACGGCTTCCAGGCGGGCGTGGTCATCTCCGCCTCGCACAATCCCTGGCAGGACAATGGCATCAAGCTCTTCGGCGCAGACGGCTTCAAGCTGCCCGACGCGCTGGAACTGGCCATGGAAGACGAGATTCTGCACCACGCCGCGCAGATTCATCCGCCCGACCCCGCGCAACTGCCCGCTGTCCCGGACAACGCGGCATTCATCGAAGACTACATCCAGTTCCTGATTGCCTGTGTGCCCGGCCTCTCGCTCGCAGGCTTGAAGATTGTGGCCGACTGCGCCAACGGCGCGGCCGCGGCGATTGCGCCCGAGCTCTTCCGCCGCCTCGGCGCCGACCGCTCTGCCGGGTTGACACTGCTCCACATCGAGCCCGACGGCCGCAACATCAATGCAGGCTGCGGCGCGCTGCATCCCTCGCATGTAGCTGAAGAAGTGCAGACACACGGCGCGCAGGTGGGTCTTACCTTCGACGGCGACGCCGATCGCTGCATGTTGGCCGGCTCGCACAAGAACATCGTCAACGGCGACGCCATCCTGCTGGTAGCCGCGCGCGACCTGAAGGCTCGCGGCATGTTGACCGGCGACCTGGTCGTGGCCACCACCATGTCGAATATGGGCCTGGAAGCCGCGCTCAAGCGCTCCGGCATCCGCATGTTACGCGCGCCCGTCGGCGACCGCTACGTGCTGGAAGAGATGCAGAAGAACAACGCGGCTCTGGGCGGCGAACAGTCCGGCCACATCTTGCTGCCTCACCTGGCCACCACGGGCGACGGCCTGCTGACCTCGCTGGTGGTTCTCGACCTGATCGCCCGCTCCGGCAAGTCCATTGACGAGTTGGCCGCCGACCTCAAGGTCTTTCCGCAGGTCATCGTGAACGTGAAGGTGCGCGAGAAGAAGCCCTTGGACAGCTTCCCCGCAGTGGTCGCCGCCATCCATGCCGCCGAGGAAGAGCTGAAGGACTCGGGCCGCGTGGTCATCCGCTACTCCGGCACCGAGGCGCTGGCCCGCGTGATGATCGAAGCCGAAAGCGAGCAGGCCATGCGCCACCACGCCGACGCCATCGCCGACGCCATCCGCGCCGAACTGGGCGTGTAACCCTTCTGTTGTCTTCGCGCCTCCTCCCTGCGCCGCGGAATCGCTGCAAGGAGGGGGCACGGAACACCGGCCAGCATCCCCGCTGCCTGCCGGTGACCTAAGTCATAGCCCTCCCGCAGCAGCGTCCGTATCCTTCTCGATAGAAGGAACCCCATGCCCATCACTTCCCTCCGCCAACACACTCATCCCAGACCGGAAAAGAACTTCCAGCGCACGCGCCACATGGTGCAGTTCGCCTTTGTCGCGCTGAATGCCTGGTTGGGATTGCAGTTCTATCTGTGGGTGCGCTTCTACGAGCGCGGCTGCACGGGTTTCGCGGTCCCGCGCCCAGCAGGCGCGGAGGGCTGGCTGCCCATCGCCGGGCTGATGAACTTCAAGTTCCTGCTTGCCTCCGGACACATCCCCGAGATTCATCCGGCGGCGATGTTTCTGTTCATGGCCTTTGTAGCGATGAGTTTGGTCGCAAAGAAATCCTTCTGCTCGTGGCTCTGCCCGGTCGGCACACTCTCCGAGCAGCTTGCCCGGCTGGGCCGCAGAATCTTCGGCCGCAACTTCCGCCTGCCGCGCTGGCTTGACATCCCGCTGCGCGGCCTGAAGTACCTGCTACTCGCCTTCTTCCTCTTCATCGTCGGGTCGATGTCCGCCGCCGCGCTCGACGAGTTCATGCAGACGCCCTACGGCCTCATCGCCGACGTGAAGATGTTGAACTTCTTCCGCCACATGAGCCTGACGGCTGCCATCGTGGTCGGCGTGCTGGTGCTGCTCTCGTTTGTGGTGGAGAACGTCTGGTGCCGCTATCTGTGTCCCTATGGCGCACTGACGGGCCTTGCTTCGCTGCTGAGCCCGCTCAAGGTCCGCCGCAACGCCTCGCTCTGCTCCGGCTGCGGTCATTGCGCGCGGGTCTGCCCGGCAGGCCTCGCCGTTGACAAGCTAGTGCAGGTTCGCTCGGTCGAGTGCACTGGCTGCATGGCCTGCGTGTCCAGTTGCCCTGCCGAAGGCGCTCTACGCTTCTCTCTGCCCGGTGAGCCTGCCAACGGACCGCAGCCGCGCTATCGCCGCCCGGTCACTCCGCTGGCCTTCGTTGGCCTGCTCGCCTTCCTCTTCTTTGGCTTTGTGTTGTTCGCCCGGGCCACCAACCACTGGCAGACCAACATCCCTCCGGCGCTTTACCGGCAGTTGATTCCCAACGCCGATCATGCCTCGCATCCCGGCATCGAGTAGCGCACACGAGCATCCCAGGCTGGCAGCGGCGGGTGCCAGCCTTTACCATCGAGATATGCCCCCGTTCCCCCCAGGCCAAACGCTGCTGCTCGACGCCGACGACACCCTCTGGGAAAACAACATCTACTTCGAGCGCGCCATCGCTGCGTTCATCGGCTTCCTGAACCACCACGAATACTCGCCGGCCGAGGTTCGCGAAGCGCTGAACGCCTGCGAGCGCGAGACGATCCGCGCCCACGGCTACGGCCTGCCCAGCTTTACCCGTTCGCTGCTGGCCTGCTATGAAAAGCTCAGCACCTCCCCGCTGACCGAAGACGCGAAGAAGAAGATCAGAAGCTTTGCCCGCTCCATCGCCGAACAGGAGATAGAGCTGCTCCCAGGCGTCGCCGACACTCTTGCCGCGCTTTCCAGCCGCCACCGGCTCATCCTGATGACCAAAGGCGACCACGCCGAGCAGGCCGACAAATTCTCGCGCTCCGGGCTGGCCCCGTACTTTTCCGCCGTTGAAATCGTCGCGGAAAAGGACGCTCCAACGTACGCCACGGTCATGAAGCATCACAATGTGGACCCACGCAGCGCCTGGATGATCGGCAACAGCCCCAAAAGCGACATCAACCCGGCTCTGGCCGCGGGCCTCAACGCTGTCTTCCTCTTCCACAAGGACACGTGGGTGCTGGAGCACGCCACGCTGGATGCCCCGCCCGAAGGCCAGAAGTTGATCGAGTTGGACGCCTTCGCCCGGCTTGGCGAGCTGTTCTAGGCATATCGAAGCCCTCGGCGGCCCTCGATATGAGAAACTGTAAGAGCAGGAGTTCTCAGGGGCTGCCGCACCAGTGCGCGTCCCAACCAACCTTCAACCTCCGCCAGATTCCGGCCGCCTGAGCCCAGGCTTCAGTGCGGTCCCCAAAGACAGAGAAGAATAGAATGCTCAGCGTCAGCAACGTCACCATGCGCTACGGCTCGAAGGTGCTCTTCGAGGATGTCAGCGTCAGCTTTGTCCCCGGCCGCCGCTACGGTCTTACCGGTCCCAACGGCTCGGGCAAATCGACCTTCATGAAGATCCTCACCGGCGAACTGGAAGCTCAAAAGGGCACGGTGGTGCGCCCGCGCAAGTTCGGCGTGCTGCGCCAGGACCAGTTCGCCTTTGACGCCTATCGCGTCATCGACACGGCCATCATGGGCAACAAGCCCCTGTGGGCGGCTCTGGAAGAGCGCGACCGCATCTACGAGAAGCCGGAGATGACCGACGCCGACGGCATGAGGCTGGGCGAGCTTGAAGGCGTCATCGGCGACGAGGACGGCTACACGGCCGAGGCCGACGCCGCCATCCTGCTGGACGGTCTCGACATCCCCGAAGAGTTGCACGAGCGCAAGATGAGCGAGTTGCAGGGCGGCCAGAAGGTGCGCGTGCTGCTGGCGCAAGCCCTGTTCGGCAAGCCGGAAGCGCTGCTGCTCGACGAGCCTACCAACCACCTCGATCTCGAGTCGATCCATTGGCTGCAGGACTTCCTGAACAACTACAACGGAACGCTGATCGTCATCTCGCACGATCGTCACTTCCTGAACTCGGTCACCACGCACATCGCCGACATCGACTACGAAACCATCATCACCTACACCGGCGGCTACGACGACATGGTGATGGCCAAGACGCAGATTCGCTCCACCATCGAGTCGCAAAACGCGCAGCGCGAAAAGAAGATTGCGCAGTTGAACGAGTTCATCGCCCGCTTCGCCGCCGGCACGCGCTCCTCGCAAGTCACCAGCCGCCGCAAGGAAGTGGAACGCCTGCAGACTAACGACCTGGCCCGCTCCAACATCCAGCGCCCCTTCATCAAGTTCGACCAGATACGCCCCAGCGGCAAGCACGTGCTTGAAATGAAGGGCATCCTCAAGAGCTACGAAGAGCAGAAGGTCATCGACGGCTTTACCGCCAACATCCTGCGCGGCGAAAAGATCTGCCTGATGGGCCGCAACGGCGCGGGCAAGACCACCCTGCTCAAGAGCATCCTGGCCAACTATCCCGGCCTCGCGGAGAAGGACTTCTCGATCGACAACGGCACCGTCTTCTGGGGTCACGAGGCGCAGGTGGGCTACTTTCCGCAGGACGTGAGCGGCATGATCGAGCACGGCCTCACGGTGGCCGAGTGGCTGCATCGCTGGAACCCGGCCGCGCACGTGGAAGAGATTCGCGGCATTCTGGGCCAGATGCTCTTCCGCGGCGAAGAGGGCGCAAAGCCCACCAAGGCTTTGTCGGGCGGCGAGCAGGCGCGCTTGCTCTTCTGCAAGCTGATGCTGACCAAGCCCAACATCCTCATCTTCGACGAGCCAACCAACCACCTCGACCTGGAGTCGATCAACGCGCTGAACATAGCGCTACAGCGCTACGAAGGCACGGTCCTTCTGGTCACGCACGACCACGACCTGATCGACGAAGTGGCCACGCGCCTCTGGGTCTTCGACAACCACCAGATCGAAGACTTCCAGGGCCCCTACGCCGAGTGGAAGGGCAAGCACAACTAAGAGCTGACTCAATCGCTGGTTCTACAAAGAGGGCACGGCTTTTGCCGTGCCCTGTTCTCTTGTGAATTCGCCTCATGGGCGCCCCTTGCATCGGTGCAAAATCTCCGGCGCTACCTTCTTTTCCGCAGCCTTCGTTCTTTTGACGGTTGGGTTACCACGAACCTCCAGCCATGCGCTTTTGATTTGCACCCATTGCGGATTATTGCAAAAAAGATATACTGAGTCCATGCGATGGTCTGTCGAATTCCTCGATGAGGAGACAAAGGCCGCTCTCGACGCCCTTCCCCTTGACCTGCGCGCCAGCTTCCAACGCATTGTCGAATTGATTCAGGCGCACGGGCTGGACCGGGTTCGTGAGCCCTACCTCAAACATCTCGACGGTGCGCTCTGGGAGATGCGATTGAAGGGAAAGAGCGGAATCGCCCGTGCCGTTTACATCACGGCGACTGGCATGAGGATCGTCATTGTCCATGTCTTTGTCAAGAAAACCCAGAAGACCCCGCGCAAGGAAATCAACTACGCCATGAAAAGGGCGGAAGAGGTCGAATGAAACAGAAATTCATCCCCGTCGAAGAGTCGTTTAAGCAGTGGAAGAAGGACCCCAAGTACGTCGAAGCCTACAATGCGCTGGAGCCGGAGTTTTCTCTTGCCTCTGCCATGATCAAGGCCCGCGCCGAGGCCGATATGACTCAGGAGCAAGTCGCCGAAGCCATGGGAACAACGCAAGCCGTCGTTGCGCGGCTGGAAAGCGGAAAGGTCCTTCCATCCACACGCACCCTCGAACGCTTTGCCAAGGCCACTCGGACGAGTCTTCGCATCAGCTTCGCACGCGAACCTCAACGAGCAAGGGCTTCCCGCTAAAGTTTCCTATATCTGGCAAGCTTTATCACCATAATTCACAGGTGTTTTCCTGGCTCATCCAATCTGCCTCAGAACCGGAGCAGATACGAAGCCTTGATGAAGATCTGTTTGCCGGGTGCCCCAGGTCCGGATTTTCGGACCTGGGATGCCACAAGTCTCATGCCGCTGTTGGAGTCTTTGTCGTCAGCCGAACGCCCAAAGCATTCATCACAGCCAGCGTCGTCTTCAATGTCGGATTTCCCTTCGCGCTGAAGGAGCGATAGAGTTGCTCACGCGACAGACCGGTCCGATCCGCGATCTGCGCCATTCCTTTGGCGCGCGCCACTACCCCCAGCGCGTGCGAGATGTAGGCAACGTCGTTGGTGCGGAACGCTTCCGCCATGAAGGCCGCAATCGCCTCGTCCGATCCCAGGTCTTCGGCAGGATCGTACACTGTCAGTTCTTCTGAGATGGTTTTCTTAGGCACTCGTCTTCCTCCATTCTTCCGCCAGCCGCTTCGCTGTCCCGATGTCCTTCTCCTGTGTGCCAATGTCGCCACCGCAAGGCAGGAAGTCGTACTCCACGCTCATCCCCGGCGCGATGCCGCTTCCTCATACACAGCCGCGTATTCCCGCGCCGGCTGCGCCCATCCATAGTCCTTGGCCATGCCGTTGCGCATCAACCGCGTCCATCCGCTCTTGTCGCGGAAGGCAGCGAGCGCGCGGTCGATCGACGCCAGCAGATCGAGCGGGTCGTAGCCATGGAACTTGAAGCCCGTCCCTGTTCCATCCGTTGCGTTCCACTCTTCGATGGTGTCGTCGAGCCCGCCCGTAGCGCGCACCACCGGCACGGTTCCGTACTTGAGCGAGTAGATCTGGTTCAGTCCGCAGGGCTCGTAGCGCGAGGGCATCAGAAACATGTCGGCGCCCGCCTCAATCTTGTGGGCCAGTGCGTCGTCGTAGCGAATCTGCACGCGAATATTGCCCGGGCTGCGGTAGGCCCATCCGCGGAAGAAGCGCTCGTAGAGCGGCTCGCCGGTGCCCAGCGCCACCACGGCCACGTCGCGCGCTGCCAGCGCATCGGCGATGCCGGCCACCATGTCAAAGCCTTTCTGCGTGGCAAAGCGCGACACAATGCCGATGACCGGCGTGGTCTCCGGAAGCGCATCCAGTTCGAAGGCCTTCAGCAGATCGGCGCGACAGGCGCGCTTGCCCTCAAGGTTCTCCGGCGTGTAGTGCGCCGCCAGATGCCCGTCCGTGGCAGGGTTCCATTGCACGTAGTCAACGCCGTTCAAGATGCCGCGCAGATCGGCAGCGCGGGCGCGCAGAACGCCCTCCAGATGCTCGCCAAACTCCGGCGTCTGAATCTCCTCGGCATACTTGCGGCTCACTGTGGTCAGAATGTCGGAGTAGACCAGCCCGCCCTTGAGAAAGTTGAAGTTGTCGAACTGCTCCACGCGGTCCATGCGGAAGATCTCCCACGGAAACAGCAGTTGCTCGGTGGTGCTCGGCGGAAACTTGCCCTGGTACGCGGCGTTATGGATGGTCATCACCACACCCGCGCCGCCCAGCACTGGGTCAGCCGCGTACACCGTGCGCAGATAGATCGGGATCAGCGCCGCCTGCCAGTCGTGTACGTGGAAAACGTCGGGCACGCCCAGTTGCTTGGTAGCCTCCAGCACCGCGCGGCAGTAGAGTGCGAAACGCTCCGCGTTGTCCGCATAGTCGCCGCCCTTTGTGCCGTAGAACTCCGGCCGGTCGAACATCTCCGGGCAGTCCACAAAGTAGTAACGCACGCCTTCGCGCAGGCCGCCGTCCACAATGCCGACAAAGCGGTTGTAGTGGCCGAAGGGAATGGTGATGGAGCGGACGGCGTACTGCGGCTCGCCTTCGACGAACTTGCGCACACGCGCGTAGAGCGGCAGATAAACCGTCACGCGATGGCCCAGCTTGACCAGTTCGGGCCCCAGGGCTCCGACAACATCGGCCAGCCCGCCGGTTTTGGCAAACGGCACACACTCCGACGAAGCAAAAACGATGTGCATCGCGTAATCTCCCTGCCTGCAACTGAGCGCTGACGAAGATCCGCATCCCACAGCGTCTCAAAGAGAAAGTCTACTACGCCGGATTTATGCATTCTTTGCACCAATGTTCCGGTGAGGGCGGCAGCCTGCCGGGCAACGCAATTTCCTTTCCTTTTGCAGCGGAGAAAGACCGGGCTGCGGCCAGCCTGCAAGAGCGATTCGAAAGGGTTCCCCAACTACCGGGTCCGTATCCTATGATCGATTGGATACGTTTTCTCGATCCACTTCGGCCCATGCCGCCACACACCCCTGAAAGGAGCCCTGCCCCGCTCGCCGGGGCTGTCACTTCCATGAAGAACTTCCATATGCTCTCCATTGCCTTCGTTCTCTCCTCGATCTTTGCTCTTGCATCCGCCGCGCAAGCGCCGTCCACCGCCGCGCACAGTTTCCGTGTGCAAGACGGCAAGTTCCTGCTCGACGGCAAGCCATTCCAGATCGTCTCCGGCGAGATGCACTCGCCGCGCATTCCCCGCGCCTACTGGCGCGACCGGCTGCGCATGGCCAAAGCCATGGGCCTGAACACGGTTACCGCCTACGTCTTCTGGAACGAGCACGAGCAGACGCCGGGCGTCTTCGACTTCAGCGGCCAGCGTGACGTGGCCGAGTTCATCCGCGAAGCACAGGCCGAGGGACTCTACGTCATTCTGCGCCCCGGCCCGTATGTCTGCGCCGAGTGGGAGTTCGGCGGCTATCCGGCGTGGCTGCTCAAGGACCACGACATCGTTGTCCGCTCCAGCGACCCCAAATTCATGGAGCCCGCGCGCCGCTGGCTCAAGCGGCTCGGCCAGGAACTGGCCCCGTTGCAGTACGCCAACGGCGGCCCCATCATCGCCGTGCAGGTAGAGAACGAGTACGGCTCCTTCGGCAGCGACCATGCCTACATGGAGCAGATTCACCAGGCCATTCTCGAAGTGGGCTTTGACAAGGCGCTGCTTTACACTGCCGACGGCGCGGACGAGCTGCCCGCGGGCACGCTGCCCGAACTGCCTGCCGTCATCAACTTCGGACCCGGCGCGGCCAAGGGTGAGTTCGCCAAGCTTGAGAAGTTCCGACCGCAGGGCCCTTTCATGAACGGCGAGTACTGGGCCGGCTGGTTCGATCACTGGGGCGATGCGCACCACACCACCAGCGCCAGGCAGCAGGCCGACGAACTGGCATGGATACTCTCCAAGGGTTACTCCATCTCGATCTACATGTTCCACGGCGGCACCAGCTTTGGCTGGATGAACGGCGCCAACTGGGACCACAACCGCTATCAGCCCGACGTGACCAGCTACGACTACGACTCGCCGCTGGACGAGAGCGGGCGGCCCGCCGCCAAGTACAAGCTCTTCCGCGAGGTCATCGCCAAGGCCACCGGCATTGAGCCGCCGCCCGTGCCGGCAAGCGCGCCTACGGTCGCCGTTCCAGCCACCGCGCTCACGCAGTCTGCCCCGCTCTGGCAGAACCTGCCCAAGCCGATCAGTTCCGCGCAGCCGCTCTCCATGGAGGACATCGACCAGGCCTACGGCTACATCCTCTATCGCACCACGATCGCCGCGGCGGCAAAGGGCGATCTGGTCCTCGACGAACTGCACGACTACGCGGTGGTCTACGCCAACGGCCAGCCCATCGGCACGCTCGATCGGCGTCTGGGCCAGAACACGCTGGCCGTCGATCTGTCCGCCAACACGCAGTTCGACATTCTGGTCGAAAACTCCGGCCGCATCAACTTCTCGCTCAAGCTGCGCGGCGAACGCAAGGGCATCACGAAGCAGGTAACTCTGGCGGGCAAGCCCGTCACCGGCTGGCAGATTTTCTCTTTGCCGATGAGCGAGCCGGAGAAGCTGCCCTTCGCCGCGGCAGCCTGCACTGGCCCATGCTTCTATCGTGGCACGCTGCAGGTGGACACGGTGGGCGACACCTTCCTCGACACCAGCGCCTTCACCAAGGGCTTTGTCTGGGTCAACGGACACGCTCTGGGCCGCATCTGGTCCATCGGCCCGCAGATGGCGCTCTACCTGCCCGGCCCCTGGCTGCACAAGGGCGCGAACGACGTCATCGTCTTCGATCTCGACGGCGCTTCAGGCCGTGCGCTGGAAGGCAGAACCGCCCCGATGCTCGACGGCAAGGTCGCAGCGCAGAAGTAACGTCCCCTGAAAACAATTGCGGGCAGCCATGATCCGACTGCTGCCCGCACGGATCATGGCGCAATCCGAGGTCTTGCTTTCCCGGGTCCCCAATTGCGAGGGACCCGGGGGACCCTCAGTTTTCCTCCGCCGCCAGTTTCTTGCGCCGCGCCAGTTCTGCATCGGATGGGTTGTAGGGTTGCAGTTGCCCCTTTGGGAGAGGGCCAGCCGGGCGATATGTGTTCAAGAGGATGCCCTTGGTCGTGCTGCGCGACTCCACCAGCGTAAGTCCAAACGCCGGCACACCCTCTCCGAACAGCCGCTTGCCCCTGCCGAGGACTACCGGGTAGACCCAAACGCGGAACTCGTCGACCAGTTGCGCAGCGATCAACGTCTGCAGCAGTTTGCTGCTGCCCCACGTGTGAAGTTCCGGCCCGTCCGATGCCTTCAGCCGCCGCACCTCCTCAACCGCGTCCCCGCTCATGCCCTGCGAGTTCACCCAGTCGAATCTGTCGAGGCTCTTCGTGACAACGTATTTCGTTGCCTTGTTAAAGGCCTTCGCGATGGGAATATCGCCTGCAAAGGGGAAGAACGCCGCCCATATCTCGTAGGTGCGACGCCCCAACAGCAGGTCGAACTCGCGCGCCATGATCTCGCCCACGGCCGCGCCGGAATCCGCCGATCTGAAAGGCACAGTCCAGCCCCCGCAGGTGAAGTCTCCGGACGGATCTTCCTCCGGCCCACCGCCCGACTGAATGATACCGTCGAGCGAGACATGATCGATGGCGATGAGCTTTCTCATGGAGATTTCTCCTTTCGGCGGGTAGCCCCACATCTGACAATCCCAAGCATAATTGGGTGCCCCAGGTCCCGCTTCTGGGACCTGGGATCGCACAACTCCCGGCGAGATGATCTTCCGCGTGACTGAAGACTACTTTATCGGCTGCGCATCGAAGGTCAACACCTGGAACGGCTCTAACTCAATCTTCCACGGCTTGCCCGCGACTAACTGGACGGAACCTTTCGCTTCATCCGCCGCCCACGGGCTCGACAGCTTATAATTCTGCGCCGCGCCCTTGGGTAACTCGAAGGCCTTCTCCACATCAAGCGCAAACGTCTGCGCCTTGTCCGACGGATTGCGCAGGGTCACGATTCCCTTCTCCGGCGACCATGAGGCCCAGCCGTAGACTTCCAGCTTGCCCGGATCGCCGCCGATCCAGTGCGTGTCCTTGAGCACGGCTGCGTTGGCGCGCGACCACTTGGCCGCCTCGGCCAGCGCGTCCCAGTCCTTCGCGGTCAGCAGCGACGGCGTAATGTACATCTCCTGCAACTGCGTGCCTGTGCCGAAGTAGTCGCGCACCTCACTCGTAAAATCGCCGTCCGGGTCCGTGCCAAGGTTCTTCGCGTGCTGCGCATAGATGAGCCCGTGCAGCATGAGCGAGTTGAGCGGATAGAGCGGCCCGCCGAGGACGATGTTGCGGTAGGTCTGCTCGTCGCGATAGGTGATCCACTTCTGCCGCCAACTGCCCACGCCGTCGAAGCTGTGGTCGTCCCCGTCGCGCCAGATCGAATCGGCATAGCGAAGCCAGAAGGGCGAAGGAAGCGTGCCCGTGGTCAGGTTGATGAAGATGCCCGGGTCCTGCTGCCGCAGCCGCTCGATTAGATGAATGGCCGCGGAGAAGTCGCTATCGAAGAGGCTGCCGGGGAAGACCGTGCTGGCGTTGCCCGTGCCGTCGAACTTGAACTGGTTCACGCCGTACCTGGTCACCATGTCGAGGCAGGTCTTTTCGAAGAGCCCATAGTACTTCGGCGCGGAGAGTGCGAAGCCGCCCTGCACCGTCTCGTAACCGGCCTTTTCGCCGGCCGCGATGCGCTGCTTTTTCGGCGTGCCGTAGCCGCCCCACGGCGACATCCACACGCCGATGCCGAAGCCATTGCCGCTGGCGGCCTCGTGAATCTTCGTAAAGCCGTTCGGCATGCCCGCGTTGAACTGCCACAGCGTCTGCGGATCGTCCCAGCCGTCGTCAAAGAGGAACGAGTCGAGTTTGACGCCGCGCTTCTTCACCAGTTCCGCGCCGAAGGCGTTCACGCGGTCGAGCGCGCCGGCCTCGTCGAAGCGGCTGAAGTAGCCCAGGTCGTACCACGAGTTGTAATGCAGAAACGTGCGGTAGGGATGAGCGCGCTCCTGCTCGATGTAGGCCAGGAACTCGCGCCGCATCTGGCCCGGCGCGGCCACGCCCACCACCGAGGAGTAGGTAACCGCATTGCCCGGCTCCAGCGGCAAGATGCGCGCAAGCAGCGCCGTGGCGCGGCCGTCCCGCACCGTGTTTGCCGAGAGCGGAAACTCAAAACCGAAGAAGAAATTCCCGGCGACGATGGGCGAGCCCGGCACCTTGCCAACCACCTGCGCCGAGGGCGCGGCAAAGTCGAACATCCTCACTTCGGCCACGTCCACTGGCTCGGCGCCGGCCTTGAGCGTCACCTCCTGGCGCAGGTAATTCGCGCCCTCGCGCAGCGTCGCGCACCAGTGCACAGTCAGCGCGCTGTCCGCAGTAGCCAAATCGGCGCACATACGCTGGCCGCGCACATGCTCGGCGGCGCGCGGCGAAGCCGACACCGGCTCCACGGATTCCACCGCGGGCATGGCCTTCAGCTTCATTGCCGAGGCTGGAATCACCCTCCCGTCCCGCATCTTCAGGCTGAAGATTTCGCCCGGCGCAAGCTGCTCGCCGGTGGCCACGTCTTTCACCCACACCATGCGCAAGCTATTGTGCTCCGCAACAAAGCGCGCCGCCACGCGGGCCCCGTTCAGCTCGTACACGGGCACGGCAAGGCCCTTGGCCGCAAACCCCGCGCCAACTCCACCCATCATCATCAGGACCGTAACCAAGGCATTCCTCATCCATCCACTTATCTGTTTCATGCACATTCTCGTTCTCCCCCGGCACACCGGCGTCCGCCGGAATCTTCACTGGGCATCCCGGCCGGGCGCCCAGGCAATCCGACCATGCTAAAAGGATTGCCCTCTGCTTGGAAAGCTCTCTGCGAATCCCTGCGTGTCTCCGGCCGCGTGTCGTATTCTTTCAACCGGGGTGGCCGCGCCGGAATGCGAAGCATCCACTCGAGCCGACGGCCTATTCCACACTGGAGCAGAATCATGAATTTGCTGACTCGTTTCGTTGCCTTCGCCTGTCTTCCTTTCGCCGCCGCCTCGGGATTGGCGTGCATAGCCACCGCCAGCGCGCAGCCAGTTCCACAGGCCGGCTCTGTTTCCACGCTGATGCCTCTGCCGGCCAAGGTGGTTCCGCACACGGGCTCTCTGGCCATTACGCCCGCCTTCAGCTATACGCTCAGCGGCAACACCGGTGCGCGCATCACCCAGGCCGCCCAGCGGCTCATCGCGCGCATCGAGAACCGCACAGGCGTCTCGCTGGCCAAGTCGCCCGCCGCTGCCGGCGTTGCAACCTTCGCCATCGACGTGCCCGCGTCCACAACCGCGGAGGCGGTCCCGCAGCCCGATGTGGACGAGAGCTACACCCTCGACATCGACGCACAGCACATTGCGCTCACGGCAAAGACCGACATTGGCGCGCTGCGCGGCATGGAAACGCTGCTGCAACTCGTCGAGTCTTCGGGCTCGGGTTACGCCTTGCCTGCCGTGCACATCGAGGACGCTCCGCGCTTCCCGTGGCGTGGCCTGATGCTCGACTCAGGCCGGCACTTTCTGCCCGTGCCCGTGATTCTGCGCACGCTGGACGGCATGGCCTCAGTCAAGCTGAACGTGCTCCACTGGCACCTGACCGAGGACCAGGGCTTCCGCATCGAAAGCAAGCTCTATCCGAAGCTTCACGAACTCGGTTCGAACGGCCAGTTCTACACGCAGGAACAGGTGCGCGAAGTGGTCGCCTACGCTTCGGGGCGCGGCATCCGCGTGGTGCCCGAGTTCGACATGCCCGGCCACACACAGAGTTGGCTGGTCGGTTACCCCGATCTGGCCAGCGCTCCCGGCCCCTTCACGATTGACGAGCAGTTCGGCATCTCCGATGCGGCGCTGGACCCAACGCGCGAGTCCACCTACACCTTCATCGACGGCTTCCTGGGCGAGATGTCCGCGCTGTTCCCCGACCCCTATCTGCACATCGGCGGCGACGAGAGCAACGGCAAGGAGTGGCTTGCCAATCCGGCGATCAAAGCCTTCATGGAGGCCCACGGCTTCAAGAGCACCCCCGAGTTGCAAACCTACTTCAGCACGCGCGTCCAGAAGATTCTTGCCGCGCACCACAAGCAGATGGTCGGCTGGGACGAGATTCTGAATCCCGCGCTGCCCACAGATGCCGTCATCCAGAACTGGCACGGCATGGAGTTCCTGATCGACGGCGCCAAACAGGGCCATCGCGCCTTCCTCTCGCACCCGTACTATCTCGACCACATGTATCCGGCCTCAGAGATGTTCCTCGCCGATCCGCTGCCCGCCGACGCCGGGCTCACTCCGGAGCAGCAGAAGCTGATCCTGGGCGGCGAGGCCTGCATGTGGGGCGAGCATGTGGGACCCGCGACTATCGACTCGCGCATCTGGCCGCGCGCCGCCGCTGTCGCCGAACGCTTCTGGTCGCCGGCCACGGATCGTGACGTGGACGACATGTACCGCCGGTTGAGCGCGGAGACCCTGCGCCTGGAGTACGAAGGACTCTGGCACATGTCGGGCTCGGTGCGCATCCAGCGCCTCGCCGCGGGCTCCGCGCAGATTCAGCCGCTCGAAGTGTTCGTGAACACCCTTCAGCCGGTGGACTTTCATGTGCGCAGCCGCGAGCAGCGCGTTTCCACGCTCACCGTCTTCGACCGCCTTGTGGATGCCGCGCGGCCCGATCCTGCGCTGCGCCACGAACTCCCGCAGATGGTGGATGCGGCCCTCAAGGGCGATGCCGGGGCCACGGCGAAGCTGCGCAAGCTCTTCCAGTCATGGGTGGACGCAGCGCCCGCGCTCGATAGCCTCGAAGCCAACTCGCCCATCCTGCAGGAAGCGCACGCGCATATCGCGGCCTTCCCCAAGCTGGGCGCAATGGGCCTGGAAGCCCTCAAGGCGCTCGATGCTCGTACGCCGCCGCCAACAGGATGGCTCGACGAGCAGAAGGCCGTTCTGAAGGCCGCCGTGCGTCCGCACGAACTGGTGGAGTTCGTGGTTCTCCAGCCGCTTCAGAAGCTCGCCGAAGCTGCCGCCGCCGCGCACTGAGCCTTAACGCGCGAGGGCCTGTCCGTACGGACAGGCCCTCGCGCTTCGTCGCGGTTGAACCCGCTGCGCTCTACTTCCTGTCGAGCCGGAAGGCCGCGGCCTGGAAGTCGCCGCGGAAATCCTCGTCCATCTCCAGGCCATGACGCATCCACCACGCGCCCGAGGCCATCGCCGGCGTAGCCTTGTGCGGCTTGCCCTCGATGGACGTAAGTGTGTACTCGGCAGCCGGGTCAAGCCCCTTCAGCTTCAGCAGCGGGAAGCCGCGTCCTTCCTGCGTCGAGTGCACAAACGCAAAGACCACCGCCTGGCTCTTGTCCGGCTTCACTGTTTCGGTCGCGGAGAACTCGCTGCCATCCACCGGCGAGATCAGCCGGTACAAGTCGCCTTGCACAATGGTGGGCTGCACCTGCTTGTAGGCGGCGATCAGGCGCTTGACCAGCGCCATCTCCTCCGGCGTCCACGCGCCAATGTTGGCGCCGATGCCCAGCGATCCCTGCATCGAACTCAGCATCCGGTAGCTCAGCGAAGTGCCGCGCTTGTTCATCCAGTGCGGCGAGTCCGTAACCCACGCCATCATCACCTGCGGCGTGTAGGCGTAGGTAAATCCGTTCTGCAGGGTGAGCCTGTCGAAGGGATCTGTATTGTCCGAGGGCCATACCTCGTCGGTGTAGCGCAGGATACCAAGATCCACGCGGCCGCCGCCGCCCGAGCACGACTCGATCTCCACCTTGGGATGCTTGTGCCGGAGCTCGGCCAGAATCTCGTAGAGGTTGCGCGTGTAGTCCACATACACGCGCTTCTGCTCGGCGGGCGCCAGTTGTCCCCATCCGGGCTGGCTCCAGTTGCGGTTGTAGTCCCACTTCAGGAAGGCAATGTCATTCTCGGTCAGCAGTTTGTCGAGGAAGCCGAAGACGTAGGCGCGCACGTCGGGACGGGCCAGGTTCAGCACCAGTTGGTTGCGCTGCTCGATTCGCTGCCGCTCAGGAAACGCCAGCACCCAGTCCGGATGCTTGCGGTAGAGATCGGAGTCCGGATTGACCATCTCCGGCTCGACCCACAAGCCGAAATCCATGCCCAGCGCGTGGACCTTGTCGATCAGCGGCTTCAGTCCGTTGGGAAACTTCTCCTTGTTCACGTACCAGTCGCCGAGGCCGGCGTGGTCGTCCTTGCGCTGACCAAACCAGCCGTCGTCCATCACGAAGCGGTCTACGCCCAGCGCGGCGGCTTTCTCGGCCAGCGCCATCTGCCCGGCCTCGTTCACGCGGAACTCTGTAGCCTCCCACGAGTTGTAGATCACCGGGCGCGGACGCGGGCGCGCACCTGCGGGACTACCCGCCGTCCGCGGCAGAATCCGGTCCAGTTCGAAGCGATGCAGCGTGCGCGAAGCCTCGCCCAGCCCATGCGGTGTATAGCCGCCGTAGAAGACCGGCGTCTCCAGCCGCTGGCCCGGATGCAGCAGCAGCCCGAAGTCGAAGGGATTGAAGCCGCCTGTTACACGCACCGCGTCCAACTGATCCTTCTCAACGGTGATGCGCCACGATCCGCTCCAGGCCAGAGCGCCAAACCAAACTTCGCCGTGATCCTCGCTGGCCTCACCAGCCGAGAGGGCAAACCAGGGGTTCGCCTGATGGCCCGTGGAGCCTCTGCGGCTCTCCATCACCCGCGCTCCCGGGCCCAGCGGCTCCTGGTTCAGCGTCCATTCCCCGGCCCATCGGCCGGTCAGATAACTCAGCGTATAGGGACCGGCGGGCAGCATCCACGCTGCCGCTGCCGCCTGTTCCACGGTCACCGCGGTCACACCGCGATTCTCGATCGTCGCCGACCGGGCCAGGATTCCGCTTGCAGGGTCCATCGTATAGTGCAGCGTAACAAAGATCGGCCGGCCCACATCCTTCAACACAATGTCGAAGCCGTTGGCCACCGCCGCGTGACTCACGTAATGCAGCGCCAGTTCGCGGTTGCCGTCCTCAAAACTCACCTTCAGCGCCGGTTCCACAAACAGGCCGTTGCCCCAGCCCGCGTACTCCTGCGGCGTGGTGCTATAGGAGGAGTCGAACGAGGCCCACTCCCGCATGGGCTCGGCCTTGGGAAAGCCGTCGGTCGCGCCCAGCCTTCCGCCCCAGTAGAGCTGTTGGAGTTCTCCGCGGCTGTTCACGCCGAAGACATAGGAGACCCCGCCGCCATCGAGCCGGAATATCTTCGACGCGGCGTCGAAGCTGGCCAGCGCCGGCTGCGCCACCCCAACCACCGATGCGGCCAACAGAACCAGGGTGCATGAAAAGGCTTTCAACGCAACATTCATCTCGCGGACTCCTCACAAACGCCTCATGATACCATCCGGCCTTTGTGGCCGGCACGACGCATGAAGCGAACCTATCCCGATCCCCATTACAAGAAGGAATTGGCAGCCGGAAATGCGGAAAACGCCTGCACTGATCCCTCTGGAGGTGGAATCTGCACAGGCGCTTTCCGCCGCTACGAAATCTCTGGATCGTTTCAGTAATCCGCGGGAGCGGTCATCAGTTTGGGCGTTGGTGCAAGTTTGGGTTCTGCCGCACTCGCGCGCATACGTTCGCGCAAAGTGACAAAAGCGTAACAGCCCAGAATCCCCATCAGCGGGTCGAGCGGGCGCAGGTGGTAAGGCTCCGGATGCGCGAAGTAGTAGATCATCGGCATCACAAACATGACCCCGCCGAACCGGATCGCGTCGTAGGGCCGCTGCTTCCATAGCAGCACCAGACCGGTAACGGCCATCAGCGTCAAACCGGTGGCGAAAGGAATGTTCTCCGGGTCGGTTGACTCGTCGGCAAGATAAGCGCGATTGAAGCTCCAGAAGCCGGTCCAGATGTACACCGCGCGGCGCACGCACATGCCCGCGTACCAGCCCGGGTGCGCGGCAATGTAGGCCTTGGCCTGCTGGTCTTTATGCTCCATATACTTCAGTTCGCCCATGCTGTTGTAGTCGGCCAGTTCCTGCATGTCGTGCAGCGGGTGCAGCTCGTCGCTGGTCCAGCGCAGATTCTGTCCGTTGTTGCCCATCCACAGTTCCAGGCCCATGCTGTCGCGCATGGGAATGAACTTGTGGAAGACCATGGCGTTGCGGATGGTCCACGGGGCCAGCATGGCCAGAATCATCAGCGAGGCCACGGTTCCGGGCGCCAGCCAGCGCTTGCCGGCGCGCCACAAGCGCCACAGGGCCACACCCATCAGCACCGGCATCGCCACCAGCACCGAGGGCTCGGTGAGCGCCGCAAAACCGGCCAGCAGCCCGAAGCCCGCCCACAGGCCCAGCCGTGGAGACTCGTCCAGGTCCTGCGACAGATAGAGCAGCCAGCACAGGCACAGCAAAAGAATATGCGTGGACCACGCCCACGCCGCCGCAAAGTAGATGCCGTAGGGCGAACACGCCCAGGCCCACGCGCCCCACCAGCCCATGCGCTCGCCAAAGGTCCGGCGGGCCAGCAGGAAGACCGGGATGCAGGCCAGAGCCGAAATCACACAATTGAAGGCATGCACGGCAAAGATCGACTGTGGCGTATGAACGCCGAACAGCTTGAAGCAGGCCGCGACCACCAGCGGAAAGACAGGCGGCATGATCGCCGAAAGCTGGTCGGAATAGAAGGGACTGCCGAAGCCCTTCCCTGCCACCAGAGCCCGTGCCACGTTACCCTGCTCCCAGCAGTGAAGATGGTCGGGGTTCATCAATCCTTCAATGCCGTTAAACGGCGTTACCGCCAGGCGGAGCACCAGCGCTACGAAGATAATCAGCGCCAGCCGCTTGCGAATGGATGAGGCGTTACCACTCTGGATGAGGGAGTTCGATGGAATCACTCGGCACCTTTGGTTAGGTAGACGACGATGTTTCCGCCTGCTATTACCTGTCTAGCGATTGATTCATAAGTATTTCGTCAAATTTCCAGTAGGGGACCACTTGCCGGTACGCGCAAGCCCGGCTCCACTCTTCGCATCTTCGCTCTTTGTTTCATTTCCGGTCAGCCGTTGCCCGCCAAGCCTTCTTCCCGCGTTGGGCTGCGCATCGGCTATCCTGAAGCTGCATTGTCGAGGCCATCCCAAGTGCTTTCTGCTGCCGTACATCAGCCCGAACACCCCACCCCAGTCGAGGAGATCGCGGCGGCGCTGGACCGCATCGGCCCGCTGCACAACCTGCCGCTCGAAGACCGCCTCTGGCTGGCCCGCCACGGACAGGAACGCGTCGCGGAAACCGGCGAGGTGCTGTTTGAAGAAGGCGCCGTTGCCGAGCACATGATTCTGATCCTGAAGGGCGAAATCCATGTACGCCGCCAGCGCGGGGGCCCCATGGCGCTCTTCATCGGGCGCGCCGGACAGATGACCGGCGTGCTTCCCTTCTCGCGCATGAAGGGCTACGGAGGCCAGGGATACGCCATCACGCCCGTCTGGGCGCTGCTGATCCACAAGGCGATTTTTCCCGAGATGCTGGCCGCCATTCCGTCCATGACGCAGCGGGTTGTCTCCACCCTGCTGGATCGCGTCCGCGAGGTCACGCGCATCGAGCAGCAGGCCGAAAAGCTGACGGCCCTGGGCAAACTGGCAGGCAACCTGGCCCACGAACTCAGCAATCCTGCCTCGGCTGCCAGCAGCGCCGCCGCCAGCCTGGCAGGCACGCTGGGCATGAACCGCAGGAACCGCTTTCAACTGGCCAATCTCTGCCTGAGCGAGGAGAAGATCGCGGCTCTGGAGGCTTGGGAAGAGGCGATCCTCAACCGCCGCCCGCCGATGGACGCCTCCACGTCTATCGACCCGGCCGCAGTCTACATTGCCCGCGAAGACGCGCTGCGCAGCCGTCTGGAAGCCCTCTGCTGCACCGAGCCGTGGACGGTGGCTCCGGCTCTGGCCGAGCAGGGCGTGGAGCCCGCCGACCTGGATCGCCTGCGCGCTGAACTGGGCGACCGGGAGGCCTGCGTCGCACTCGAGTTTTTCGCACGCTATCTGCGCTCCGGCCGCTCCGTCGCCACGCTGCAGCAGTCCACGGCGCGCATCTTCGCCCTCATCGACGCCATCAAGACCTACTCCGGCATGGATCGCGCTCCTATCGTCGAGGTCAACGTACCCGCGGGTCTCGACGCCACGCTGGAGATGTTCCAGTCGCGCCTGAAGGGCGTGCGCGTCGAGCGGGAGTACGCATCGGAGTTGCCGCAGATCAGCGCTTACGGCGGAGAGCTCAACCAGGTGTGGACCGCACTGATCGAAAATGCGCTCGACGCACAGGGGAACGAGGGGCAGTTACGGGTTGCCTGCAGGATGGAGGGCGAGATGCTCCTGGTCGAAATCTGGGACGCCGGCCCCGGCATTCCACCCGAGTTGCAGGAGCGCATCTTTGAGCCCTTCTTCACCACCAAGGCGCCCGGGCAGGGCCTGGGACTCGGTCTTGACCACGCCATGCGCATTGTGCGGAAGCACCGCGGCCACATGAGCGTGCGCTCCGAGCCGGGCTCAACCTGCTTCCGTGTTCGCCTGCCGCTGGATCAACTGCAGGCCTACTGAAGCCGCCGCGCCAATCCGTCTCCGTCGCATTCCATGAGCGAAAAAAGACTGCCGGCACGATATGAGTCCCGCCGGCAGTCTTGTACTATCGCGCGCACTGCATGTGCAGGTGCGCCAATCTTATGGTGTGCGTTCCGGCTGCCTTACGGCTCGATATCCACGCCGCGCCAGAAGGCCACATAGCCCTTGATCTTGCGGGCCGCGGGCTTCGGGTCGGGGTAGTACCAGGCCGCGTCCAGGTTGTCCTGCCCATCGATCAACAGGCTCATGTAGCGGGCCTGTCCCTTCCACGGGCAGGTGGATGTCGTGCTGCTCGGTTGGAAATACTCCCGCTTGAGACTGGACTCGGGAAAATACACATTCCCTTCCACAGTCTCCGTCGTGTCACTTTCTGCGATGACTTTACCGTTCCAGATTGCTCGCGCCATGTCGCTTCCGGTTTATCCCTCGATAGCTCCCGGGCGGGTGGGGTAACTCCCCCGCGCGGGTAACGGTAATGACACTACCAGAGTTCCGGTTTCATTGCGAGACAATTTAACTGCGGATCGCCCCGATCGTTACCTCCAATGCGGAAGAGGTTTCATCGGGCGCCTCTTTCGCTTCGAAGGCGAAGCTCCTGCCGCCCTCGCACACAAACACCGGTCAGGCTCCTCCATGTACGCAGGGACAACGACGCACAACCGCAGTTTTGCGGCCGGATCGAACTTCTTCCCATGCCCGCCTAGCGAGCCGCCGCGCGCTCGCGCATCGTCTCCATGCGCTTCAGAACAGCCTCGTAGCGCTGCGTGGCAGCCGAGAAGCGGTGCACCAGTTCGGAGGTTTTGGTAAGGAAGGTTGGGTTGCTTTCGCGGATGGCCTCCAGAATCGGCTCGAACTTGCCCAGCAGAAAGAAACCTTCGCCGTTCGAGTCAACAAACAGCTCCGCCGAGACGGCCCCGTGCAGCACCATGGCCGCCGCCATCTCCCAGTAGGAGACGACCTGCCGGAAAAATGCATTGTGCGGATCGGCGGGATTTTCGGCGACTGCGTTGAACTCCTCGATCGTCTTCGGCCAGAACTCGCCCATCACCCAGGCGCGCGCCTGACGCATCAGCGCCTCAGTGCGCAATTGGTACAGTTTCAGGATGATTTCAGCATCGGCCGGTGTCGCCAGCATTCGTTCCATGGGGTTAGGTCTCCGCTGGCAATGGTAGCAGTTCTCACCGCAAGGAAGAAAAGGCGGCTATCTCCGCTCTTCGCCTTCATCGAGCAACCAATTGCCCACCGGAGGCTCCCCGCCGCGAATTGCAGCGAGGGGTGTTACGCTGCCGAAGGCTCGGACTCCCGGGGCGGCTTGACGCTCTTGCCCGTCGCAGCCCCGGCCGCCAGTTCCTCATCGCTCCAGAAGCGGCCGGATTCATCGAGTTCGCCCGCTGCGAGTTTGCGGTCCACTTCGGCAAGCGCCGCGTCCATTGCGTCCAGCATTTCTTTTGAGGTTAGGGTCTTCATCGACTCAACTCCTCGATCCGCGCCCACCGTGCCGCGTCATGGATCTCCAGGCCTCTGCCCGCTTCCCGGCGAGCGACAAGTACCCGCTTCTGATCGCTATTATCGTAGATCGCCGCCGTGTCCGCCAACGGCAAATAGAGATTCAGTAGATTCCAGAGTCCCTTCCGAAATCGTCGCTGAATGGTCTCCGCTGGAATCCCGTGGCCGCCTTCCCGGACGCGGTTTGCGACGCGCGCGATGGAGGCCTCAGGCGACGCAAGCCAGAAGTAGTAGAGCGTGATGCGCCACCCTGCCGAGCGGCATGCTTTCAACACGGGGGCAAAGGCCCTGCCTGAAAGAGTCGATTCAAGCGCAAAACTCTGACCGCGCCAGACCAAATCATGCAACTGTTCGAGCAGAATCCGGCCAGCATCTATAGCCGCGCTCTCCGGATTCTCAGGGGCAATACTCCGCGCAATCTCATCTGCGTTCAGGAATGGAATCCCGGTCAATTGACGCGTTAGCAAGACGCGCGCAGCCGTCGTCTTACCCGCGCCGTTCGGACCGCCGATGAGAACTATCTCTTTCACTCGAACGTTTCTGCTTCTGTCCTGCTTACGCCGGCTGCAGTTGCTTCTCCACCACCGGCCCGTGCGTCTCTGCCGTGGGCGGCGGCGGTGCGTCGCCGATGCGCTTCGAGTAGCTGCAGACCACCTTCGCGCCTTCTTCCGCGGCTGCCGCTGCTGCCTTCTTGGTGCGCTTCTTCGGCGCCGCTTCTTCCTCTGCCGCCTTCTTCTTGTTCGGGCATTCGAGGAAGATGCCCGACTTGAGCACCTTTTCAACCAGGTACGGGCTCTTGCACTCGGGGCACTTCTTGGCCACCGGCTTCAGGTTGGAAGTGAAGTCGCACTTGGGATAGTTGGTGCAGCCCCAGAAGACATTGCCCCGGCGCGCCTTGCGTTCGGCCAGGTCGCCCTGCCCGCACTTGGGGCACTTCATGCCTTCAATCAGGTTCTGCTTGATGTACTTGCACTTCGGGTAGCCGGAGCAACTGACAAACTCGCCGTAGGCTCCCTGGCGCAGCACCAGAGGCTTCGAGCACAGCGGGCAGTCTTCGCCGGTGGGCTCGGGGGGCTTCTGCTGCTGCTTCTGGCTCAGCTTGCGGAAGGTGCGGCAGGGCGGATCGGCGTTGTAATCCGGGCAACTCATGAACGGCCCGAAGATGCCGCGCCGCAGCACCATCACCTTGCCACAGTTTTCGCAATACTCCTCGGTCTCGCCTGCTTCCTGCGCCTCGGGCGTGTTCAGGTCGGGCTTGGCCGCAATGTTTTCCTTGGTGAAGGTGCAACTGGCAGGGTTCTTCTTGTCGTAAGCCGAACAGGCAAAGAAGGTGCCGAACTTGCCCCACTTCAACAGCAGCGGAGAGCCGCACAGTTCGCACTTTTCGCCGGTCTTGACCTCCATCCGCTTGATGTCTTCCATCTTCTTGCCGGCCACCTTGAGTTCGTCCTCAAAGTGGTCGTAGAAGCCATTCAGCAGATCGGTCCACTTCTCCGTGCCTTCTTCAATGTCGTCCAGCTCGGTCTCAAGCTTGGCCGTGTACGCGGTGTCGAAGATGTACGGGAAGTTCTTCACCAGCAGGTCGCAGACCACCACGCCGATCTCGGTCGGATAGAAGCGTCCGCGCGAGCCGCCGTGCTTCACCACGTACTCGCGGTCCTGGATGGTGTTGATGATCGACGCATAGGTTGACGGGCGGCCGATGCCCCGCTCTTCCAGTTCCTTCACCAGCGATGCTTCGTTGTAGCGCGGCGGCGGCTGGGTGGCGTGCTGCTCCGGGTCCAGTTTGTCCAGGGCCAGCGCCTTCACGCCGTCCAGGCTGGGCAGCCGGTTGGAGCTCTCATCGTCGTCGTCCTTCTTGTCCTCGGCAACTTCGTACACCTTCATGAAGCCGTCGAAGCGCATCACGGAACCGGAGACGCGGAAGTCGTAGGTCTTGCCGTTCTTCGGGGACTTCGCGGCGATGTTTGCCGTCGTCACGTCGTACACAGCGGGCACCATCTGCGAGGCCACGAAGCGCTGCCAGATGAGCCGGTAGAGCTTCAACTGCTCGTCCGACAGGTAGCGCGCAATCGACTCCGGCGTACGCGAGGCATCCGTGGGCCGGATGGCTTCGTGCGCGTCCTGCGCGTCCTTCTTGCCCTTGTAAACATTCGGCGTGGCCGGCAGGTAGTTCGCGCCCAGCGTCTTCTTCACCCACTCCCGCGCGCCGGTTACAGCCTCCGGCGCAACACGCGGCGAATCGGTACGCATGTAGGTGATCAGGCCGGTGGTGCCTTCTTCGCCGATGTCCACGCCCTCATACAGTCGCTGCGCCACGCCCATGGTGCGCCGCACATTGAAGCCCAGTTTGTTGGCCGCGTCGCGCTGCAACTGGCTGGTGATGAACGGCGGCAGCGGGCGGCGCTGCTGCTCGCGCGCCTGCACCGAGGCCAACGTCCACTTTGCCTTTTCCAGAGCGGCGACCGTCTCGTCCATGGCCGCTTTGCCGCCCAACGCATTGGAAATGAACTGCGCCTTGCCGTCCTTATCCTTGCCGTTGGCCACGCGCGCCGGCTCGCCGTCGATGCCGATAAAACGCGCTTTGAAGCTCTTGTCCGGCTGTTTCTCCGCGTGCAGAAAAGCGTCCAGCGTCCAATACTCGACGGGCTGGAAAGCGCCGATCTCGCGCTCGCGTTCCACAATCAGGCGCACGGCCACTGTCTGCACACGGCCTGCGGAAAGTCCCCTGCGCACCTTGTCCCACAGGAGCGGCGAAATCTGGTAACCCACCAGGCGATCCAGCACGCGCCGGGTCTGCTGCGCGAACACCAGGTTCTGGTCGATGTCCCGTGCGTGCCCAAAGGCCTCCTGCACGGCCTTCTTCGTAATCTCGTTGAAGGTGACGCGGCGGATCTTCTTGCGTTCCTTGGCCGTCTTCCCCAGTTGCAACGCCAGGTGATAGGCAATTGCCTCGCCTTCGCGGTCAGGGTCAGGCGCCAGGAAGATGGCATCCGCCTTGGCCGCCGACTTCTTCAACTGCTCGACGATCTTCTCCTTGCCCGGAGACACGATCAACTCCGGCTCAAAGGTCCGCTTCTTCAGTTCCACGCCGATATCGTTCTTCGGCAGGTCCATGATGTGCCCGATCGAAGCGCGCACTTCGAAGCCCTTGCCGAGATATTTCTCGATCGTCTTCGCCTTGGCGGGCGACTCGACGATCACCAGTGATTTATTCATTGCCATCCTTATTACAGTACCTTGTACGTCAAGCCCGGGGTCTTTGACTCGGAAAACACCTCTCCGTTTCAAACCGGCCCCGTCCGCACGCTGCCGCCCTCTTCCATCGCTGAGGAAAAATAGGGCCGCAAGCTCTGGACCCTACCATGGAACACGGCCCGATTTCCACTCGAATCGTGTCTTCGGGGCTTCCGCCGTACCACTAAAGGGTATGCCGGAGCCGGAAATCCGCGCATCCATCCCGCGCAAATTCATGTTTTCTTTACCGTTTCGATGAATTTACGGAGGCGCATGCTCCTGAAAGCCTGCCGGTTGCACCAGCGGCTTACCCGCCCGTGCAACAGTCTCTCATGCCGAACTGGGCGGGGTTTGTTGCCGAGGTCACCAAAAGGCTATCGCCCCTGCCTGCCACCGGCGAAAAACTGTCCGCTGCAAGCTGTCGCCTGAAAGCTGCCTTCCTCACATCGTTCGCACGTAATTCTTCCCCGGAAGACATCTGGCCCGGCCTGCCATCTCCAGTTCAAACAGCGCCGTAAACACCTCGGAAGAGGTCAGTTGCGTCTCCAGCAACTCGATAATCTCGTCGATCTGGAGGCTGTCGTCGGTGCGGAGAACCTCCAGCACCATGGCCTCGTGGGGCCGCAGCACCGGATCAGGCAATAAGGATGCGGCAGGGTCCGATCCGGATTCAGACTGCGCCTCGGACTCCAGTTCGAGACGCACCTGCGAGGGCAGGTCTTCCCAGATGTCCTCCCAGGTGGCCGCCAGCTTTGCGCCCTGTTTAATCAGCGTGTTAGGCGTCCACGATCCCTTGCTGGTCACGTTGCCGGGGACGGCGTACACGTCGCGGTTCTGCTCGGAGGCGCAGCGCGCCGTCACGCGCGTACCGGAGTTCTCGCTGGCCTCCACCACCAGCACCGCCACGCTGAGCCCGCTCAGGATGCGATTGCGCCGGGGAAAGTTCTGCGGAGCCGGAAAAGTGCCCATCGGCAGTTCGCTAACGATCGCGCCGCCTGCCGCAAGGATATCCTCGGCCAGCTTTCTGTTCTCTTTGGGATAGACAACGTCGATGCCCGTTCCCCACACGGCCACGGTCTGCGCGCGCGCCGCCAGGGCACCTTTGTGCGCGCAGGTATCGATGCCGCGGGCCATGCCGCTGACAATCACCAGCCGCCGCGCCGCCAAGTCGCGCGATAGCAACTCCGCCATTCCCGAGCCGTAGGGCGTCGGGCGGCGTGTGCCCACCACGGCAATCGACGGCCTACTCAGCAGCCGCGCATCGCCCCGCACCCAAAGGACCGGCGGCGGATCGTAGATCTCCTTCAGACGCTCCGGGTAGGCCGCGCAGCCAAAGGTGACCAGCGTGGCTCCCTGCGCCTGAACCCGCTGCCACTCGGCCTCCGCGGCGGCCCGCGCCTTGCCGTCAAAGATGTACTGCGCCGCCCCGGCCGGAAATCGCAGCCCTTCCAGCTCCGTCAACCCGAGCGAAAGCACCTGCGCCGGCGCATCCAGCGTCTGCATTGCATCCAGAATCCGCTTTGGCCCTAGCCCCGGAGAGAGCGCCAGCGCCAGCCATGCCTTGCGGTCTTCGTCCAGCGCCGCCATCGGCACGGGAACTGCACTGCGCGTCTCCGCGCACATCGATTCCGTCATCCTGTCTCGTTTTCGCGCACCAGTGTTTTCTTCGCAGGAAACCAAAAGTGCATCTAGAGGTAATTGGGCTCACGTTACCTCCGGAAATCTCCCCGTGTCAAGGCTTCACCGTCGCATAATGCCGTCGAATGTTGCTCAATTCAGTTCCCCGCAGTCACATTCCTTGTTCCAGACAGCTCCAGTCCGCATCCTTTCCGCGGCTTGATACTCTAATGAGCGTGAACCACCAGCAAGACACGCGCCTGCGCATTGCAGCGATCGACTTCCTCAATCCCGCACCCCTGATGTGGGACTTTGAACATCCTCCTTTGGACGCCGAACTGGCCCGGCGCTACCGCATTGAACGCATGTTGCCCAGCGAGTGCGCTGCGCGCCTGGCTGCGGGCACGTCCGACCTGGGCCTGATCCCTATTGCCGCCCTGGCCGCCCAACCGCACCTGCGCGTGCTGCCCGGCTGCGCCATCGCATCAAAGGGGCACATCCGTTCCCTGCTGCTTGTGCGCCGCGCCGGCCAGCCCCTCGACAAGATCAAGACCGTCGCCGCCGACACGGCCAGCCGCACCACCGTGACCTACGCGCGCATGCTCTTCCACAAGTGGGGCAACGGCGGCGCTGCCTTCCTGCCCATGGCTGCCGACCTCGACCAGATGCTCGCCAAGGCCGACGCCGCCGTAGTCATCGGCGACCCGGCTCTCTACGCCCGGCAGGACCGCGAGGCCCGCCAGGAGCGTACCGGCGAAGAACTCGTCTACCACGACATGGCCGAGGAGTGGCGCGCGCAGACCGGGCTGCCGTACATCTCCGCGGTCTGGTGCCTTTCACCCGCGGCTGGCGGAGTTCCGGCGGAAACCGTCGCGGCAGATTGCATCCGCTCCCGCGACAACGGCCTGCGGCACATCGACGACCTGGTGGCCGAGTGGTCGCCCCGCATGTGCCTGCCGGCCGGCGAGCTGCGCGACTATCTAGGCAACAACCTGCACTACACACTCGACCGGGAGTGCATCGAGGGCATGAAGGGCTTCTTCCGCACAGCCGCCGAGCTGGGCATCCTGCCCGCCTACGACGTCCCGCTCTGATCGCCGCCGACCTTGTTCCCTTGTTCCCTCGGTCCCTTGTTCCCTTGGTCCTTGGTCCCTTGTTCCCTTGTTCCCTGTTTCTCGCACCTTTTCCGCCGCTGCGCGAATCTAAAGATTCGAGGAGAAACAAGCGCATGCACCAGAAGATTGCCCTCGTCACCGGCGCCAACCGCGGCATCGGCCTTGAAACAGCCGCCCAGCTCTGCCTGGCCGGGGTACACACCATCCTCGGCGTGCGTTCGCTCGAACAGGGCGGGCAGGCGCTCGAAAAACTCTCTGCGCGCGGCATCGCAGCCGACATTCTCCAACTGGACGTGAACGACCCGTCCACGCACGACGCCGCCTACGGCTACTTCAACTCCCGCTACGGACGTCTCGACATTCTGGTGAACAACGCCGGCGTCGCAGGTGGCAGCTTCCCGGGCGAAGGCCCGGAGCACCGCGCCGCCGATGTGCCGCTGGACCTGCTGCGCCGCGTCTTTGAGACCAACTTCTTCGCGCAGGTGGCGCTGACCAAGACGCTGCTGCCGCTGATCCGCAAGAGCCCGGCGGGACGCATCGTGAACCTGTCCAGCATTCTCAGCTCGCTCACCCTGCACGCCAAACCCGGCTCGCCCATCTACGACTCGAAGTCTTTCGCCTACGACGCGTCGAAGACCGCGCTGAACGCCTTCACCATCCATCTTGCCTACGAGTTGCGCGAGACAAAGATCAAGGTCAACTCCGCGCATCCCGGCTGGGTAAAGACCGACATGGGCGGCCCGCAGGCCATGATGGAGATCGCCGAAGGCGCCAAGACCAGCGTGGAACTGGCTCTGCTGCCCGACGACGGCCCCACCGGCGGCTTCTTCCACCTGGGCAAGCCGCTGCCGTGGTAATGCTTGCTTGTTCGATCTGTGCTTGACTGCGCCAAAGAGAAAAGGCCCTGCTCGGCGAAATTTCGGCGTCGAGCAGGGCCTTGCATGTAGCGGCAAATCAGATGGCGATCTTCGTTTCTATGGCGTCGTAGTCGGCCCTTACGCCCTTGGGTGTGGAGTCCAGCAGCCCAGCCTCGGCCAGAGCCTTCACGTCGGCATGAACGTTGCTGTAGTCACGCTGCAGAGCCTTGGCCAACGCCCGGATGCTGGTCACGTTGTTGCGGCGAACGTAGCGCAGCAGTTCCATCCGCTTGCCTGTGAGTACGCGCGACAGCGCATCCCAGCTTTCAAAGGCCAGATGCCGCTCGCGAAAATCCTCTCCACGTTCCGCGCGATGCCAGGCATCGATAAAACGCCGGGATGCATCGTCTTTCAAAGCTCCGCCCACCGTGAATTTCACATCGCTCATTGCACGCCTCTCAATCTCTGTACATCCGCCCAGAAATCGGCCATCAACTGTTCGACGGTCGAAAACGCGTACGCTGTCTCGACATTCTGAAAATGGCGATGGTCACCCTTTCCCCGTTCATTGTCATAGCCAACTACGCGCTCGCCTTCCCGGCCATAAAACAGCGAATACTTCAGATCGTGCGTCGAAGGTCGAACCGGCGAAGGGACTCGCCATAGAACCATCTCAACAATTGCTCCGTCGTCGAAATCGATCCGCTGCTGAAAGAGCAAATTAGCTTTCATCGCAAGCTAATTATGGCACAAAGAACCATATGGCCTCCAGCTACGATCATCGACAGAAAACACTAAGACCCAACAGCTCTTCGCTTATTATTCGCTGTCTGGCGCTATAATCTCCGCATGGACTTTCAGCTCGTCACTCCGTACCAGCCAAAGGGCGACCAGCCCCGCGCCATCGACGAGCTGGTCGACGGTCTGCAGGCCGGCGAGAAGCATCAGGTGCTGCTCGGCGTCACCGGCTCCGGCAAGACCTTCACCATGGCCAAGGTGATCGAGCACTCCAACCGCCCTGCGCTGATCCTGGCCCACAACAAGACCCTGGCCGCGCAGCTCTACCACGAGTTCAAGCAGTTCTTCCCCAACAACGCGGTCGAATACTTCGTCAGCTACTACGACTACTACCAGCCCGAAGCCTACATTCCCGCCGGCGACCTCTACATCGAGAAGGAAGCCACCATCAACGAGGAGCTGGACAAGCTGCGCCTGTCGGCCACGCGTTCGCTCTTCGAGCGGCGCGATGCCATCATCGTCAGCTCGGTCAGTTGCATCTACGGCCTCGGCTCGCCGGAGGCTTACTACGGTATGCTGCTGCTGCTGGAGAAGGGCCAGCGCATCAGCCGCAAGGACGTGACGCGGCGGCTGGTGGAGATCCTCTACGAGCGCAACGATGTGGACTTCCGCCGCGGCGCCTTCCGCGTGCGCGGCGACGTGATCGAGGTCTTCCCCACCTACGACGAATCGGCCTACCGCATCGAGATGTTCGGCGACGAGATCGAGTCGCTCTCGCAGATCGATCCGCTCTTCGGCACCGTCAAGCAGAAGTACACGCGGCTTCCCATCTACCCCAAGAGCCACTACGTGGTGCAGCCCGAGCGCAAGGCGTCTGCCATCGACTCCATCACCGCCGAACTGAACGAGCGGGTGGCCCAACTTGAAGCCGAGGGCCGCATGGTGGAGGCGCAGCGCATTCACCAGCGCACGCGCTTCGATCTGGAAATGATCAAGTCGATGGGCTACTGCCACGGCATCGAGAACTACTCGCGCCACTTCAGCGGCCGTTTGCCGGGCGAGGCTCCGCCCACCCTGCTCGACTATTTCCCGCGCGACTATCTGCTCTTTATCGACGAGAGCCACGCCACCATTCCGCAGGTGCATGGCATGTGGTTCGGCGACCGCAGCCGCAAGCAGAACCTGGTGGACTACGGCTTCCGCCTGCCCTCGGCAATGGACAACCGCCCGCTCACCTTCGAGGAGTTCGAGGCGCGCGTCCACCAGACCATCTACGTCTCCGCCACGCCCGGCCCATATGAGCTGACGCGCTCGGCGGGCGTCGTCGTCGAGCAGGTGATCCGGCCTACCGGCCTGGTCGATCCGCAGGTGGAGGTCCGCCCCGTCAAGGGCCAGATCGACGATCTGCTGGCCGAGATTCGCGACCGCGCCAGCCGCAACGAGCGTGTGCTGGTGACCACGCTGACCAAGCGCATGGCCGAGGACCTGGCCGGCTACTACACAGAGGTGGGCGTGCGCTGCCGCTACATGCACTCCGAGATCGAGACGCTGGAGCGTGTGAAGCTGCTGGCCAGCCTGCGCAAGGGCGAGTACGACGTGCTGATCGGCATCAACCTGCTGCGCGAGGGCCTTGACCTGCCCGAGGTCTCGCTTGTAGCCATTCTCGACGCCGACAAGGAAGGCTTCCTGCGCTCCACCGGCTCCTTGATCCAGACCATGGGCCGCGCCGCGCGCCATCTGGAGGGCCGGGCCATCCTCTACGGCGACCGCATCACCGATTCGATGCGCCGCGCCATCGACGAGACGGATCGCCGCCGCGCCATCCAGAGCGCCTACAACGAAGAGCACGGCATCGTACCGCAGTCGATCGTCAGCGCCGTAGACATGGGCCTGGCGCAAATTCTCAAAGCCGAGTACGGCGACGTCAGCGAGGAAGAGACAGCCGAGATTCCCGCCTTCGAGACGCAGGCCGAGTTGGACGCCTTCATCGCCAAACTCGAAACAGAGATGCGCGAAGCAGCCAAGAAATTCGAGTTCGAGAAGGCTGCCAGGCTGCGCGACTCCATCAAGGAACTGCGCGACAAGGAATTTCTCTTCGGCTGAGGCGGCGGAGAGCGAATGGGAGCTGCGCCGCGACGCGCGTCCCCTGCTCTGGAGTTCATCGCTAGCGATCGAAGCTCATCAGGCAACCGTCAACAGAGTTGTAACATCCTAGGAACTGGGCCAGTGAACGAATCCACGCGGTCTGACCACATGGCGAGCGCGTGCCCAGGGGATCATGGCTACAATTCTGTTGGTGGATGACGACCCTCTCCAGGCGTTCGTTCGCAAGTCCTTCCTGGAAAAGCGGTTCAGCGACGTGCACAGAGTGCCGGGCGCAGCGGAGGCTCTTTGCCTCATTGAGCAGCCGGCGTTCGCCGACAATCTTGGCCTGGTGATCTCCGGCCATCATCTGCCGGGGCTGAGCGGACCCGATTTTGTAGCCGAGTTGCATGCCCGCATGCCGTTCCTGCCGATTCTGGTGCTCGACAGCGGCCAGGACCAGCCAGCCGACTACGGCTACGGACAGGTAAGTTTCTTCGCGCAGCCCATCGATACCGAGGAGATCGTCCGCCAAGCCGAGCAATTGCTGGGCCGCCACAAAGCCACCGCCGCCTGAGGCTCCCTACATTCCTCCGCGTCGGCTTCACTATGTGAGCCAAATCACACACAAATCCCCTACTATAGCTAGAGAATGACCTCATCGGGAGGCCACGGCGACTTTCTCGCTGCGTTCCCCGGGAAAGCCGGTCGAGCAGCTTCTTTTCCATTGAGAAGAAGCGTTTGCCCCCTCCCCGTCTTCCTCGCCACCCGCGAAAATGCCCGCCCGCTCGAACCTTCCGCGTGCGAGAATCGTTCTGGAGTTCTAATGGCAACGTTTGGCAGTTTTTCCCTTCTGATCGCTCTGGCGCTGGCCGTCTACAATCTGTTTGCCGGGGCAGTGGCATTGCGTTTGCTGGCCACCGGCCAGCCGGCGCGCGTCTCGCCTGAAAAGCTGGCAGACACGGCCCGCCGCGCCGGAATCGCCGGTTTCCTCGCCATCTCCTGCGCCGCTTTCGCGCTGGTCTGGTCGGCCTTCACCAACGACTTTTCGCTCGCCTACATCCTTGAGCACTCCAACCGCGCGCTGCCGGGCCCCTACAAGTTCGCCGCGCTCTGGAGCGGCCAGGAAGGCTCGCTGTTGCTGTGGGGATGGCTGCTGGGCGGCTTCTCCTTTATCCTGCGCCTCCGCCACAAGACCGACGTGCGGCTCTACGCCTACGCCGGGACGATTCTGGCCGGCATCCAGGTCTTCTTCCTCGCCGTGCTCAACTTCGCCGTCCGCCCCTTTGCGCTCTATCAGGGGCCGCTTCCCGACGACGGCAACGGCCTGAATCCGCTGCTGCAATACCCTGAGATGGTCATCCATCCGCCCATGCTGTATCTGGGCTACGTGGGCTTCGCGGTCCCCTTCGCCTTTGCGCTGGCGGCGCTGATGATGCGCTACCCGGGCGAAAAGTGGATCAAGATCACCCGCACATGGACGCTGGTCACATGGATGTTCCTGACCGTCGGCATCTTCCTGGGCATGCACTGGGCTTACGCCGTGCTGGGCTGGGGCGGCTACTGGGGATGGGACCCGGTGGAGAACGCCAGCTTCATGCCCTGGCTTACCGGAACCGCCTTCCTTCACTCCGTGATGATGCAGGAGAAGAAGGGCATGATGAAGAGCTGGAACGTGTGGCTCATCTTCTCCACCTTCCTGCTCACGCTGCTGGGAACGCTGCTGACGCGCGCCGGGCTGGTCAGTTCCGTGCATGCCTTCGCGCAGTCCTCCATCGGCACATGGTTCGTGGTCTTCATGCTGATTGTGCTGGCCGTCTGCATCTTCGTCTACATCCTGCAGCGCAGCCACCTGAAGACCGACCACAGCCTGGATTCGCTGGTCAGCCGCGAGTCGAGCTTCCTGTTCAACAATCTGGTTCTGCTCACAGCCTGCTTCGTCATCCTGTGGGGAACGCTCTTCCCGGTGCTTTCAGAATATGTGGAAGGCAGCAAGGTCACGGTCGGCGCGCCGTTCTATAACCGCGTGGCCGTGCCCATCGGACTGTTCCTGCTCTTCCTTACCGGCGTCGGACCGTTGCTTCCCTGGCGCGCCACCTCGCTGCGCGCCATCCGCCGCAACTTCCTGATTCCGGTCATCGCCCTCTGGGCCACCGTGGCTGTCTGCCTTGTCTCCGGAGTGCGCATCTGGAAGGACGGCAGCTTCTCCACCGGCAGTTTCTACGCAGTGGTCTCGCTGTCGGTCTCCGCCGCAGTCTTCACCGCGGTGCTGAGCGAGTTCCTGCGCGGCGGCGCGGTCATTGCCAAACAGACCGGCAAGAACCTGCTCGTCTCCTGCTGGATTCTGACCCGCCGCAATACGCGCCGCTACGGCGGCTACATTGTGCACATCGGCGTGGTGATGGTCTTCGTCGGCCTGGCCGGCGCGGCCTTCAACCAGACCGTCGAAAGCGAACTGCCCCTGCACGGGCGCATGTCCGTAGGCCCCTACACGCTGGAGCAGATGGGTGCGACCCAGGACTCGAACCTGAACTACCAGTCGGAGTTTGCCGTGCTCGACGTCTACAAGGACGGCAAGGTTCAATTCCAGATGTCGCCCGAGAAGCGCGTCTATCTGGCCAGCCAGCAGCCGCAGACCATGGTCGCCATCCACTCCAACATAGGCTGGGATCTCTACGTTGTCTACGAAGGCACCAACCCCGACACCGGCCAGCCCATCATCAAGGCCTTCCTCAATCCGCTGGTCAGTTGGATATGGGCCGGCCTGGTCATGATGGTCTTTGGAACCTTCATCGCGCTGGTTCCCAGCCAGAATCCCTCCTCGGCGCGCGCCGTTGCGGCCGAGCCGGCAGTGAAAGGAGCCAACTGATGGCAACCATGTTGCGTTCTTCCCGTTGGTTCAAAGCCGCGCAGGCAGCGGTTCTTGCCATCGCCGTCTGCTTCTCGATGGGCGCTACGGACGCCAGCGCCCGCTTTATCGACCTCGGCCATCGGCTGATGTGCACCTGCGGCTGCGCTCAACTGCTGGGCGAGTGCAACCACGTCGGCTGCCCGGAAAGCGGGCGTGAGCGCCAGGAACTGACGAACGCCATCGCCAGCGGCAAGAGCGACCAGCAGATTCTGGACTGGTTCGCCGCCAAATATGGCGCCACGATGCTGGCCGCGCCCACCGGCAAGGGCTTCGATCTGGTGGCATGGATTGCGCCGTTCGCGGTCTTCGCCGCTGCCCTGCTCGGCACCATCCTGCTGGTTCGTCACTGGTCCGGCATCTCCGCCGCAAAGGCGCACGCCGCCGCGGTTGCCGGTCCCCACAGGGTCGATGCCGCCGAGCGCGAACGGCTCGACAAGATTCGCCGTGAAACCGGCGACGATGGAGGATTCTAATCAATGACGGAAACACAGGGCCTCATCGCCAGCCTGCTTCTTGTCTTCGCATGCTTTGTCTACACCTTCTGGCCGGAGCGCTTTGCCGCCAGCCAGCGCGAAAAGACGCGCCTCGACTACCTCTTCGAGCGCAAGGAACAGCTCTACGAAAACCTCCGCGACCTGACCTTCGAGTACCGCGCCGGCAAGTATCCGGAAGAGGACTTCGTGGCTCAGCGCGCGCTGCTGGAAACCGAAACCGCCGACTTGCTGGCCGAGATCGAACACATGCAGCAAGCCTGACAGGCTGCGGGCTTTTGCGAAGGGTACGGGCTTCAGCCCGTACATTGCGATCAACCAATGAAAGAGGGGGCTTCAGCCCCCGAGGGCCGGCAGATCGACCCCTCGAACCAGGCTTCCCAAAGGAATCCCCAACGACGATGAAAAATCTCAAATCTCTTCTCCGCACAGCCGCCATCGGCGGCCTCTTCACCGCCGCTCTGGCGCAGGCCGCCACAGTCTCCGGCACCATCACCGACAAGACCACCGGCAAGCCCGCCGTGGGCGACACCGTGGTTCTGGTGGACGTGCAGGCTGGCATGGGCGAGGTGGCCAAGGCCGTTACCGACGCCAAGGGCCACTACACGCTCAACGAACCCGGCGCAAGCCCTTACCTGGTCCGCGTCACACATCAGGGCGCGGGCTACTTCATCGGCGCGCCGCAGAACGGCGGGCCCGGCGACATCGCGGTCTACGACGTCGCGCAGAAGGTCCAGGGCGTCTTCATCGAGGCCGATGTGATCGAAGCCGAGGCCGACAACGGCACGCTCCGCATCAACGAGCGCATCTTTGTCCACAACACCTCCAACCCGCCCACCACGCAGTGGAGCAAGAAGTCGTTTGAACTTGTTCTGCCGGCCGACGCCACGGTCACCGAGTCGCAGGCGCAGCGCCCCGGCGGCTTGCCCACCACGCTCAAGCTCGACCCCGACGGCGGCAAGGGCCACTACGCCTACAACTTCCCCATCCAGCCCGACGACGGCGACAAGGACACGCTCTTTCAGGTTGCCTACACGCTGCCCTACTCCGGCGGCAAGTACAGCTTCAAGTCGGCGGTCACGCTGCCGGCCGACAGCTTTGCCGTACTGCTGCCCAAGAGCATGAGCTTCACGGCTGGCGCGGGCGCTGACTTCAAGCCGGTCCAGGCCGATCCCGGCGTCCAGACCTACCTGCTGAAGAAAGCCACTCCGGGCAAGAGCATCGAGTTCACCATCTCCGGCTCGGGCTCCATGCCGCGCGAGGACCAGAGCCAGCAGGCCGGGCCGTCCGGCGCGATGGGCCAGGAACCGGCAGCGGGCGGACAGCCCGGCGGCGGCATCGGCACTCCTATCGCCGCTCCCGATCCGCTCTCGAAGTACAAGTGGTGGATTTTGGGCGGACTGGCTCTGTTGCTGGTTGTCGCGGCAGCCTTCCTGCTGCGCAAGCCCGAAGGAGCGGCTGTTACCGCTGGTCCGGCGTCCGCGCCCGGCGCGGCCTTGCCTGCGGCCGCAACCATCGCCCTTGCCTCCGGCGCGCAGAAGCAGACGGCTCTGCTGGCGGCGCTGAAGGAAGAGCTCTTCGCCCTGGAAAGCGACAAGCTCTCGGGCACGATCACCGCGGAAGAGTATGCGCAGGTGAAGGCCGCGCTGGAGATCGTGCTGAAGCGCGCGCTCCAGCACAAGTAGCGCCTACAGCAACGCTTGCCAACGCGAACGCGGAGCCTCCCTGGCTCCGCGTTCGCGTCTGCGCGACTTTTCCTCTCCCGCGGGCGTCTATCTCAAGTGCAAGAATAGAAAGTGGAGGCACTCCCCCGTGAACGCATTCAAAACCACCGTCCTGCTTACCGGCCTTACTCTTCTGCTTGTCCTTGCCGGCGACTACATCGGCGGCAGCAACGGCGCGTTGATCGCCTTCGTCATCGCAGCGGCCACAAACTTCTTCAGCTACTTCTTCTCCGACAAGATGGCCCTGGCCATGTACCGTGCGCAGCCCGTCACCCGCGAAGAGCTGCCGCGCGTCTACGAGGTCGTGGAGCGGCTGGTTGGCCGCGCCGGCATACCCATGCCGAAGATCTACGTGATCCCCACCGAGTCGCCCAACGCCTTTGCCACAGGCCGCAGTCCCGCGCACGCATCGGTGGCCGTCACTCACGGCATTCTGGCGCTGCTCAACGACGAGGAACTGGAAGGCGTGCTGGCCCATGAACTCGGCCACGTGCGTAATCGCGACATCCTCACCAGTTCCATCGCCGCCACGCTGGCGGGAGCCGTCACCCTTCTGGCCCGCATGGCATTCTGGGCCGATCTGTTCGGCGGCGGCAATCGCCGCGACCGCGAAGGCGGCGGCATCGGCGCACTGGTAATGATGCTGCTTGCGCCCATCGCGGCCATGCTGATCCAGCTCTGGGTTTCGCGCACGCGCGAGTACGAGGCCGACGCCAGCGGCGCGCACTTGACCGGCAATCCCTACGCACTGGCCAGCGCGCTGGAGAAGATATCCTCCGCCAGCCGCCAGTTGCCGCTGGTGGCCTCGCCCAGTTCCGCGCACCTGTTCATCATTGCCCCGCTGCTCTCCGGCGCGAGCTTTGCGAATCTCTTCTCCACGCACCCGCCCATCCAGAAGCGCATCGAGCGCCTCATCGGCCGGCCCAGCGTGAACGGAGCCATCACGCGGTTCCAGTAAACAGTGGACAGTGATCAGTGGTCAGTGAATCGTCAAGACCTGCTTCCGAGACCGCAAACAGCAGGATGCCGAGGAGCATTTGCTGTTCACTGACCACTGTCCACTGTTCACTGTCCACCGATCACTGCATTTAGTAGTATTCTTCCCCCATGAAGACCCTCCTTCGCAGCCTTCTCTCCATCGCGCTCATTGTCTGGCTGGGCGCAGAGATCTTCCTCCCCATCGTGGCCGCCGCCACCTTCCGTACGCTCGCTCCAGACACGCATACAGCCGGCGCCATCGTCGGCGGACTGCTGCGGACTCTGCATCACATCGGCATGGTTTGCGGCATGGTGGCGCTGGCCATGCTGGCGCTGGCTCCCGTATGGGGTCTGCCGAAGCCGCGCGTGGTGCTGGCCGCCATGTGCCTGCTGGTGCTGATGCTGGCCTGCACGGTCTACTCTCAGTACGGCATTATCCCCGCCATGGAGCGCGACCGCATCGCCGCCGGCGGCGCCATGGACGCCGTTCCCGAGACGCATCCCGCGCGCGTGCACTTCAACGTGCTGCACAAACGCAGCGAGCATGTGGAAGGGCTTGTGATCCTGCTGGGGCTGGCCGCCGTCATACTTGTCGCCAACGCCGAGGCGTTCAAGCCGCAATAAGTTGCAGCCCGCTCCCTGGCGCCGCTCGATCCGGCAAATGGATGCAGCCATCGTGCCCAAAATTCCTCGTTCCTTTGCTCCATCGTGTCCGCGTTCCATCGTTCCAGTTGCGCCGGCGGTAAAATCCGGCTAAAGTTGAAAGTCGCCGCCGGGAGCAGTTTGTTTCCCCGCGCCAGCCTGCTCGTCCAGCAGCGAGCCAACCCCAGCTAGCCCAATCCATCCGCCGCAAGCCTGGAGATTTCCGTATGACAGACGACCGCCCTACCGAAGTGCCCACTTCCGGCGCAGCATGCGCGCCCCGTTCCATTGCTTACCTGGTCAGCACCTACCCGACGCTCTCGATGATCTTTGTCCTGCGCGAGGTGCTGGAACTGCGCAAGCTCGGTTTCCGCATTGAGACGGCCTCCATCAACCCGCCCGACCGCCCCCGGAAAGGCATGACAGCCGAAGAAGCGGCGGAGGCGGAGAACACCTATTGCGTCAAGCGCTCAGCCGCGCGCGACGCTCTCAGTGCGCATCTGCGTACGCTGCTGGCCCATCCGGCCGGTTACATGCGCGGCGTGTGGATGCTTCATCGGCTCTCCGGCCTCGACCTGCGGCGCTTCTTCTTCAACGCCATGTACTTTACCGAGGCGCTGATGGTCGGCCAGTGGATGCGCCGCAAAGGACTGCGGCATCTACACGCGCATCTGGCGCAGCAGGCCGCCACGGTGGGCATGTTCGCGCGCGCCGTCTTCGGCATCGGCTTCTCCATCACCGTCCACGGCCCCGACGAGTTCTACGACGCCGACGGGCAACACCTGGGCCGCAAGGCGGCGGCTGCGGATTTCCTCTGCTGCATCACCTCGTTCGCGCGCAGCCAGATGATGAAGCAGTCTTCGTATCTGCACTGGCGCAAGATGATCGTCGCGCCGCTCGGAGTCGATCCGGAGCTGTTCGCGCCGCAGACCTTCCGCGCGCAGCCTGAGATCTTCGAAATTCTCTGCGTGGGACGACTGACCCCGGCCAAAGGCCAGCACATGCTGATCGACGCCGTAGACCGTCTGGCCGCCGAAGGACGCAAGGTGCGGCTGCGGCTGGTCGGCAGCGGCCCGGACGAAACATCGCTGAAGATTCACTCCGCGCGTCTCGACCACCCCGATTGCATCGTCTTCGAAGGCGCCGTGAATCAGGACCGCATCCGTTCGCTCTATGCGCAGGCCGACATCTTCGCGCTGCCCAGCTTTGCCGAAGGGCTGCCTGTGGTGCTGATGGAAGCCATGGCCATGGAGATTCCCTGCGTCACAACGCATATTGCCGGCATTCCCGAGATGATCTGCGACGGGGTAGATGGCCTGCTAACGCCGCCCTCGGATCTGGATGCGTTGACCGCCGCATTGGCGCGGCTCTTGGACGACGGCAGACTGCGCAAGAAGATCGGCAGGAACGGCCGCAAACGTGTCGTCGAGCACTACAACCTGCGCAAGAATGTCGAGCGGCTGGCGGCCATCTTCAGCGAGCGGGTACAGCCGGACTAAACTCTGACGCATCCTGTCTCAAAGCCGTTCACACGGTCCGATCAGGATTTCATCTTCTTTCCCCTCCCGCAGCCTGAAACAATCTACCGCGTTTTCGATTCTGCTCTTTCCAGAAAGCGCATTGCCAAGTGGCTTTTTCCCAAAGGAAAAGCCACCTCGCAGGCCCTGAGCAAGGGCACGTTGACTCTGGTTTTGCTTGCGATGCTGCGGGATCTACCGCTGTGAACCGGGCATCCGTACCACTGCTTGCGCTTCCTTACCTGGTTTCGCCGTCAGCGATCATCTGCCAGGAATCGAGTCTGGCAAGTTCTCCGCTGTCTCCCCTGAAGACAAAGGCAAGGCTGGCGGTCTCTGTCTTTAGGGCGACGGGGATTGCGAGATCGCTGTACTTGTCCCATGCGCTCGTAGCGGGAATCTTCGCGGCCCCCAGGAGCTTTCCTTCCGCGCCATCCCCGCGAATCTCGATCCTTCCCTTGCTGCCGCCGAGACTGGAAAGCCGCACAACCAGCTTCGCGCGCGAAGGGATATGCTCGATATTCGGATAGAAGAGCATGCTCCGATCGGAAAGACCGCGCACTTCAAATCCTCCGGCTGGAGACTCGCGCACAGATCCGCCCGTGAGTTTGAAGTAATCTTCCGCCTCGACCTTTCCCAAGGCAGCATCGTAGCGTCCTACGCCCACGCCATCGAGCCGGACAGGCGCAATGTCGCCGTTATCCCGATAGTGGATATAAGAGAGAACGGAATTCCGGAAGTAGGCCGTCGTCCCCTCGTTGCTGTAATCGTTGCAGATCATGTACCACTGCCCATGGAACTCGAAAAAGGACGCATGGCGGTCCATGTAAAAGTGATTGTTGCGGAAGGCCGCAGCGGTCGTCTCCGGAGTCATCAGAGACCCCTTGTAGGTGAATGGGCCGTAGGGGCTCTTCCCTGTCGCATAAAAGCAGCCCCAGGAAAGGTAGTAGATGCCGTTGCGTTTGTGCAGGTAGGGCTTGTCGTCCGTCTTGCCCTCGCCGTACGGCCCGAACTTGCGATCGAGCGTCACCAGCCGCGGCGCCTCTGCCAGCGAGATCATGTCCTCGTTGAGTCGAGCAATATAGTAGTCCCAAGTGCCGAACACGATGTAGCAGGCGCCATCGTCGTCCATCAGAATGCCGGGATCGCGTTCCTCAGTGCGAACCATGCCCTTCGGGATCAACGGCTTGCCGAGAGGATCTGTCCAGGGACCGATGGGCGTGCTTGCCGAAACGACTCCAATTTCTTCTGGACCGCCCGAAAAATAGAAGTAATACTTGCCGTTCCGCGTTGCCGCGTCTGTAGCCCAGCAACTGGAGAAAGCCCTGCGAAGATAGGTCTGCTCCGGTTTTAGAACGCAGACCTCTTCCCAATGCACCAGATCGTCCGTCGTCCAAATCCACCAATCGTTCGTGCGGAATTGCGGGCTCAGCGGCGATGCGTCGTGCGTGGCATACAGATAGATTCGCCCGTTGAAGACCCTGATATGCGGATCGCAAAGGCCAATGCCGGGCATGATCGGATTGCCCACGGGCGGCAGTTGGTTCGGGCCCTTGCCCCGGAGTTGGGAGTCTCCCATCTTCTCGGCGATTGCAGGAAGGCCGTGCGCTGAAAAGCCCATGCCAAGAGTAGCCGCGAGGCTGCCCTTCAGAAATACCCTTCGACTGTCTTGCACCATCGACTCGTTCCTCGGAAAGTTCTCAAGAAATTGCTGGGGTGTGTCGTTGCGTGGCTCTATCAACTGATTGCGGGAATCGACTGCCGCAACGGCGTACAAACCGGCGACTTGCAGTCGTTGCGCGCGAAAGGCGTCCCCTCCCCAGCCAGCAGATCGAGATTCGGAGTCGATGCGCGCCGATTCCCACCCGCTCCCGGCACGTAGACTGCGTGATCATCCGCAAGAATATAAGAGAGGCCAGGTTTGCGGTCCCAGGCATAGACCGCACGCGAACCAACGCGCGAAGTTGCCCCGGTCCCCAGAATCTTACGCCTCGTCAACATGGGTGCCATGCTATTTGCGTCAGCCTCGAATTGTCAATGTGAAATAAATGCCTATTGGATTCTTCTACATTGGATCGACTTGCAACTGCGGGGCGCCATGAACGGTTGAAAGTGCGTATACCTGGATGACGAAATCTGCCGGAGCCAGTTTGAAGTTCATCCAGAAGAAGATCTCCCAAAGGAACGGAATACCAACACAGGCAGTCCGGTCTTCGGGGCTTTTATTGTCTATTGCAAGGGCCAACCGTCAGGCGGTTTCCGCGGCTCGCTCGACGACCGGCTTGAACCCGAGCTTCCGCCAGAACGACTCGACAAGCGCAATCGTCTGCTCCGAAGTGGCGGGCGCGGTGCGCAACACCAGCTCCGGCCCTGCTCCATTGGTCAACGCTGAGGCTTCAGCTACGATGGCGATACACTGCTCGGGCCGGTAAGTGCAGGAGGCCAGATCGGCGATGGACAGGCGCGTGGTGGGCGTGGCAAAAATGGCGCGTGGAGGAGCCATGCGATCCAGGAGCCACAGAATCTCCAGCTTCGATTCCAGTTCGTCGGGTACGCAATCGATGACCAGATCGGCCGGACGCACAGCGTCTTCAATGGTGGGGACGAAACGAACCGCAGGCAGAGCCTCAGGGCCAAGCTGCTCGCGGATATACTCCTGCGCATGGTGCAGATTGCCGGGCATCACGTCTTCCAGCAGGACGGAATAACCTGCGCGCGCGGCAGAGAGCGCAATCCACCGGCCCAGGGGACCGGCTCCGATGATGGCTACAGTTGGCAAATGGTCCTATTTCGCGTCGAGAGCCTGAATCACGTCGTCGGCGCTGGGGTGCGCCTGACGCAGATGTTCGGCGACACGGGCGCGCTCCTCGGGCGAAAGAGTGGGGACAGTGGCCAGCACGCGGCGCAGGGTCACGGCAACATCGTCAATGTAATTCATCAGGCGGATGGCTTCACCGGAAAGCGGCATGGGACAGTAACCTCGATCGAGTTCGGTTCTGCTTCTATTGTAGGGCTTGGAGTTAGGTTGGCGGGAAAGTTGGAAATGCCGGCTCCCCTCCGCCGCTATCGGTCGATGGAACGGAGAGGAGCAAATGCGGAACCCGCCGTCCGGGGACGGAGGCTTAAAGCTACTTGCCGGACTTGGCCGGAGCGCTCATCGGAGCAGTCTTGCCGCCGTCGAGCACCGAATGCGGGCCGCTGCCGCGCACAAACAGGACAACCAGGCCGATGGAGGTGCACATGAACAGGATGGCCGACCAGGTGGTGAGGCGAGTGAGCACGTTTGCCGCGGCGCGGGGACCGAAAGCGGTCTGCGAACCCTGGCCGCCGAAGGCGCCTGCCAGATCGGCCGAACGCCCCTGCTGCAGCAGCACGACGCCGATCAGAAAGAAGCACACGATCACGTGCAGGACGATAACGAAGTAGAAAAGAATGTTCATGGGCTGGAGCAGCTTTCCAAATCTGCCCGGGCTTGTCCGGGCTGAAGATCGATTGGTGCGGAGGAGGGGACTTGAACCCCTATGCCTTGTGGGCGCTAGCACCTCAAGCTAGTGCGTCTGCCAATTTCGCCACCTCCGCACGAGGCAACCTAACAAGTATAGCAAAAGAGAGGCCTTGCGGAAGTGCCCTCCAAAGACAATCTGCGGCCGCCAGGCCGGTATACACTCTGAGGCAAGGATATGCGACCACACTCGACGATTTCTTTTCTAGCAGCCGCAGTTTCCGCGCTGCTTCTGATGGCGGCTCTGGCCTACTCACAGAGCCCGGCAAAGGCCGCATCGGCGCCCAAAGCCAGCCCCACGCCCGCAGCCGTGCACGCCTCGGCGATTGTGATTGACACCCACGCCGACACGCCGCAGCGCTTCATCGACGACCACTTCGACATGGGCGATCCGTTAGGACCCGGGGAGTTGAATCTGGACAGCGCGCGCAGGGGCAATCTGGGCGCGGAGTTCTTTTCGATCTGGGTGGACCCGCAGGCGTACAAGGGCCACGAAGCCCGGCGCACGCTGGAACTGATTGACGCGGTGAAGCAGCAGGTGGCCAAACACCCGGACCGGATGGAACTGGCGACCTCGCCGGCAGGGATTGAGCGGGCGCATCGCGACCACAAGCTGGCCGCGCTGATGGGCATCGAGGGCGGCCACTCCATCGAGAATTCGATTCCGCTGCTCCGGCAGTATTACGCACTCGGCGTGCGCTACATGACGCTGACCTGGTCGAACTCGAACGGCTGGGCCGACAGTTCCGGCGACTTCGACAACAAGTCGATTCCGCATACCCCCAACGGCCTCTCCGAGTTCGGCAAGGACGTGGTCTACGAGATGAACCGGCTGGGCATGTTGATCGATGTCTCCCACGTCTCCGACAAGACCTTCTTCCGCACGCTCGTCATCTCGCAGGCTCCCGTCATCGCCTCGCACTCTGGAGCGCGGGCACTCTGCGACGCCCCGCGCAACATGACCGACGACATGCTGCGCGCCATTGCCAATGCGGGCGGGCCAATGTCGAAGGGCGGCGTGGTGCAGGTGAACTTCTACTCCGGTTACATCTCGCAGAAGTACCGCGACGCGCAGCGGGCCATGCAGCCGGAGATCGAACGCGCCAAGGCCGATCTGAAGGCAAAGAACAAGACCGAAGGCCGAGAGACGCCGCAGGAGGATATGGACAAGCTGGAGCGGAAGATGCTCGACCGCATTCCACGGCCTCCCCTCTCAGACCTGATCGACCAGATCGACCACATCGCCAAGGTTGCGGGTGTGGATCACGTCGGCCTCGGCTCGGACTTCGACGGCATCGACGGGCAACTGCCGGAGGGCATCGACTCGGCCGCGGATCTGCCGAAGATCACCGCCGAGTTGATGAAGCGCGGCTACTCGGCCGCCGACTGCCGGAAGATTCTGGGCGGCAATCTGCTGCGCGTCTTTCGCGAAGTGGAGCAGATTGCAAAGACGATGCCGGGACAGGAACGGCCGCGGCTGGCGGCAAAGTAGGAGGAGGCGGGCCAGTTCCCTGCTGCACGCAGGCACAGGCGGGCTTATATATTAGCTTGCATGAAGCAAACACTTCTGGCCCTTCTTCTGTTTCTGCCTGCTGCCGTTCCCGCGCAGAAGTTTTCGATTACCTTTCCCAAAGACGTCAGCGCTCAGCCCCTGGATGGGCGGCTAATGCTGCTGCTTTCCACCGACCCCAGCGACGAACCGCGCAACCAGATCGACGACACCCCGCGCTCGCAGATGGGCTTTGGCGTAACGATGGATGGCTGGAAGCCGGGCGAGGCTGCCGTAGTGGACGCCAGCGCCTGGGGCTACCCCGTGCGTAGCCTGAAAGACGTTCCGCCGGGCGAGTATACCGTGCAGGCCATTCTGAACCGCTACACAACCTTTCATCGCAGCGATGGCAAGACGGTGAAGCTTCATGCGGATCAGGGCGAGGGCCAGCACTGGAACATTTCGCCCGGGAACATCTACTCAAAGCCCCGGAAGATTGTGCTGAAGCCGGGGGACGCTACGATCCCCGTCGAACTAACGGAGACCATTCCGCCGATTGCCGACCCGGCGGACACGAAGTACGTGCGTCACATCCGCATCCAGAGCGCGGCTTTGACAAAGTTCTGGGGCCAACCGATGTATGTCAGCGCCATTGTGCTGGTGCCGGAGGGCTTTGACGAGCACCCGGAAGCGCGCTTTCCGCTGATCGTCTTCCACGACCACTTCACCGCTGACTTCACGGATTTCAGAACGACTCCACCCGATCCAAACCTGCAGCCGGATTACAGCGAGCGCTTCCATCTGGCCGGTTACAACCGCATCGAGCAGCAGGAAGCCTACAAGACCTACCAGCAGTGGATTGCGCCCGGATTTCCGCGAGTCCTGATCGTCAAGATTCAGCACGCCAATCCCTACTACGACGACTCTTACGCCGTGGACTCGGCCAACGTGGGGCCCTATGGTCAAGCGATTGAAGAGGAGCTGATTCCGGCCATCGAGAAGAAGTTTCGCGGAATCGGACAAGGCTGGGCGCGGTTTACCTATGGCGGCTCGACCGGAGGCTGGGAGGCGCTGGCGGTGCAGGTCTTTTACCCCGACCACTACAACGGCGCCTTTGCCGCCTGCCCCGATCCGGTGGATTTCCACGCCTTTGAGAACATCGACATCTACAACGACAAAAATGCGTTCTACCTGGAGGGAGCGCACAAGCGGGTTCCGCAGCCTGCGATGCGCGACTACCTGGGCCACACGCTGCTAACGACCGAAGACAACAACGCCTACGAACTGCTGCTCGGCGACCACGGGCGCTCCGGGGAACAATTCGATATCTGGCAGGCGGTCTTCGGACCGGTGGGCAAGGATGGCTATCCCGCGCCCATCTTTGACAAGGTGACGGGCGACATTGACCACACAGTGGCCGACTACTGGCGGCAGCACTACGATCTGGAGGCAAAACTGGAGCGGGAGTGGCCGACGCTGGGCCCCAAGCTGGCAGGCAAAATCCACATCTACGTGGGCTACGACGATACGTATTTTCTGAATGACGCCGTCTACCGGATGCAGGATTTTCTCGATGCGGCAAAGGACCCGGCCTACGGCGGCGAGGTGCTCTACGGACCCAAAGCGGAGCACTGCTGGAACGGCGACTTCAAGCTGCCGAATGCACTGTCTCGCCTGCACTACAACACGCAGTATCTGCCCAGGATCGTGGAACGGATGGAGAAGACCGCGCCCGCCGGAGCAGACCTGAAAAGCTGGCGTTACTAGGCATCAGCCGGAGTCTGTGCGCCGATCGCCGCATAGACTTCCCTGGCGCGGTCGAGAGCGGCCTGAATATTGGGCAGAATGTTCTCGCGGCCCAGCCGCTCCACAAATCGCGTGCCCTCAAGCAGCTTCGAGGGCTGCTCCATTGCGCCACACAGAAGCAACGCGCGGCCCGAGGCCCTGAGCCGCTTGGCCAGGGTCTCAATCGCATAAATGCCGGTGGCGTCGATAGCCGTCATGTTCCGCAGTCGCAGAATCACAACCGGCTCGAAGGCGTCGAGATTCGCTGTTGCTTCCACCAGTTTCTCGGTGGTGCCAAAGAGAAACGGCCCGTGGATGCGCAGCAGCGAGACGTAGTCCGGCACGATGCGTCCCTGTAGCACGTGCGGCAGGCCGTCGCGGATGTACTCGTCGGTGACGGGCGAAACGGTTGTGGTATCGGCCACGCGGTAGATGTAAAGCAGCGCGGCCAGCGACATGCCCACGGCCACCGCCACCGTGAGGTCGGCAAAGACGGTGAGCGCAAAGGTCACCAGCCAGACGGAGATGGCTGTGAAGTCGAGTTGGAAGATAGCGCCGATCTCGCGCCATTCGCCCATGTTGTAGGCCACGACAAAGAGAACTCCGGCCAGCGTGGCCAGCGGAATGTAGCTGGCCAGAGGCGCGGCCACCAGCAAAATCAGCAGCAGCGTGGCCGCGTGCACCATGCCCGCGACAGGCGAGCGCGCGCCGGCGCGAATGTTGGTGGCGGTGCGAGCGATGGCGCCGGTAGCCGGAATGCCGCCGAAAAGCGGCGATACGATATTGGCAATGCCCTGCGCCGTAAGCTCTACATTGGGATTATGGCGGTCGCCGGTCATGCCGTCGGCCACTACCGCCGAGAGCATGCTTTCGAGCGCTGCAAGCATGGCCACCGTAAACGCCGAGGGAATCAGCGGCAGAATGTGCTCGGCGTGGAGACTGGGAAATGCAAAGGACGGAAAACCGCGTGGAATGCCGCCAAACTTGCTGCCAATGGTCTCAACGGGCAGGTGGAGGAAGTACGCCGCGGCAGTACACACGAGCACGGCAACGATTGAGGACGGAACGCGTTTGGTGAGGCGCGGCAAAAGAAGCAGGATCGCGAGAGTTCCAAGGCCAATGCCAAGCGCGGCAGGGTTCAGCGTGCTGAAGTTGGCGGCCAGCAACTCGATGCGCGGCAGAAACTCGCTGGGCGCCGGGCCCGTACGCAAACCGAAGAAATCCTTGATCTGCGTGGAGGCGATGAGCACGGCAATGCCGTTGGTGAACCCCACCACCACCATGCGCGGGATAAAGCGAACCGTAGCGCCCAGTCCTGTGACGCCCATCAGGACCAGCAGAAGGCCGGCCATGAGTGTGACCATCGCCAGGCCGCTCATGCCGAAGCGGGCAACAATGCCGGCCACGATCACCACAAATGCGCCCGTGGGGCCGCCGATCTGCGTACGAGAACCGCCCAGGGCTGAGATCAGAAAGCCCGCGACCACGGCCGTATAGAGGCCCGCCTGCGGCGTAACGCCCGAAGCGATGCCGAAGGCCATGGCCAGCGGCAAGGCCACCAGGCCCACCGTAATGCCGGCAAGCAGGTCGCGAAGGAAGAGCTGGCGGGAGTACGAACGGAGAGCAAGGATGGATTTGGGAAGATTTGGATTACTGATGGACATCGAGTGTGATTTCATTTTACGCCTCTGTCCAGCGACAAGTTTCAGGTTGTGCGCTCGGGATCAGGCGCGCACGGGAAACTCGATGGGCCGCGCATAGACCACGGCGTGGCCGCCGCGATGGTAGTAGTTTTCTTCCCTGCCCTGCGGAATGAAGCCGTGCGCGTGATAGAGGCGCAGCGCCGCTTCGTTGGCCTCAGCCACATGGAGCCAGATGGAAGCCGCTCCCGCCGCACGGGCCGACAACTCTACACAGCGCAGAAGTTCGGAGCCGACGCCCCGGCGGCGATGCTCCGGGCTGACCTCGATAGTCTGGATGTAGGCAACGATCTGCCCGTCCGAGTTGACCCAGTCGACAATCGCAAAGCCGGACAACTGGCGGGATGCTCCGGCTGTGTGGCACTCGGCAATCCAGGCGGCGGATGCGGGATTGGCGAGCAGTTGCCGCATGTAGTTCTGCGGAAAGCGCAGGGCCGCAGGAAAGCATGCCTCTTCGAGCGCATACAGTTGCGGAAAGTCATCGGCTTCGTACAGACGATAGAGCACAGGAAAAATGTACGGCAAGCGGCAGCAAAAAGCCATCCCCGTGTGGAGGATGGCTCTTTGCCGGAGACGGAAATCTCTCTAGACCTTGGCTTCGAGGTCGGTGATGACGTCAAAGAAGCGCTGGTCCAGCCGCCGGTTGGTGGCAATGGCTTCCTTGATGGTGATGTCGGTGATGTCGGTGCCATTCAGGACGGCGATGCGGCCCCACTTGCCCTCGTGGACCATGTCGATGGCGTGCAGGCCGTAGCGCTGGCCCAGCAGCCGGTCGTAGGCCGTGGGAACGCCGCCGCGCTGGGTGTGGCCCAGATTGACGGAGCGGGTCTCAAAGCCGGTCTTCTTCTCGATGAGCTCGGCCAGAGCTTCGCCGATGCCGGAGAGGCGGGCATGACCGAAGGAATCGACCTGCGCGGAACCGATCACCTGACCAACCTCGGGCAGATGGCAGCCTTCGGCGACAACCACAACGCCGTAATGCTTGCCGTGGTCGTAGTTGTACTTCAGCAGCGCGCAGACGTGATCGATGTCGATTTCGCGCTCGGGAACCAGGACAACATGCGCGCCGCCGGCAATGCCGGAAGCCATGGCGATCCAGCCTGCATCGCGGCCCATCACCTCGACGACGACCACGCGGTTGTGCGAGTCGGCGGTGGTGTGGATGCGGTCGATGGCCTCGGTCGCGATCATGACGGCGGTATCGAAGCCAAAGGTGGCGTCGGTGCCGCTGATGTCGTTGTCGATGGTCTTGGGCACGCCGATGGAGGGAATTCCATTCTCGCTCAGGAACAAGGTGACCGACTGGGTGTCGTCTCCGCCCAGGGCGATCAGGGCGTCGATCTTGTTCAGCTTCAAAACTTCCTGAACCTTCTCGATGCCGCCGGGAATCTTCTTGACGTTGGTGCGGGAGGAGTGCAGGATGGTGCCGCCCTTCAGTTGGATCCCGTCAATGCTCTCCAACGTCAGAGGAATGAAGTTGTTGTCGAGCACGCCGCGCCAGCCATTCAGGAAGCCGATGAACTCATCGCCATAGTGGTTGATGCCTTTTCTCACGGCCGCATAGATTACGGCATTCAGTCCGGGGCAATCGCCGCCGCCGGTCAACAAAGCAACACGCATCGTAGATCTCCTCGTCAGAAGGGCGGGGCCGCTGGGGCCATGCCCAAATGCTCCAATAGTCTTTTGAACTCGAGACAGAAAACGGCCAGTCCCGACGCCTTATTTAGTGTACCCCCGCCGCAGAACGACTGGGAGTGAGCACGGTCACGGGCATGTCATGGAAGGGCTTGCACGGATTTCCTGCCAAACCAGGCCGCCGTTGGTGGTTCAATAGGGTATATGCCTGGACTTGGAGCGTTGATGTTGCTGGCATTTGCCGGCCTTGTTGCGATTGTGCTGCTGGTGCTTCTGCAGTTGACTCGGTTGGGTTTCCTGATCCGGAGTACGATTCCGGACAGGCCGCGCAGGCGCATGTTCATCGCCTCGGTCAGCTTCCTCATTACTTTTATCGGGGTGCGAATCCTGGTGCACCGCATCGTCAACCACCAGGGCCATTTCGAGTGGGTGATGGTCCGGGGCCATCACATTCACCACCTGGTTTGGGGCATTATGATTTTGCTGCTGGTGGGCTATGGATGGCTCCTCGATCTGGGCCGCTCCCACTCACCGTTGTCAATCTTCTTCAGCCGCCTGATGTCGGTCGGGTACGGCGTGGGCGCGGCGCTTACGCTGGATGAGTTTTCGCTGTGGCTCGACCTGGAACCGGACGCCTACTGGTCGGATCAGGGCCGACTGAGCATCGACGCCATCATCCTGTTCGGCGGAATCCTGGCAGTGGGCGCCGGAGGGGCGCCCTTCTTCCAGGCATTGCAGCGCATGTGGGCCAAACGATGGTACTTCGGACGCGGACTATGGAACCTGAGTTCCCCTATTCGCCGCGTGCGGTTGCTTCGTCCGCGTAGAGTTCGTCGACCAGGGCCGCGTAGCGGGAATTGAGCACGCGCCGCTTCAGCTTCATCGACGGGGTCAGTTCGCCGGTCTCCTGGGTCCACTCGTCGGCCACCACGCGAAAGCGCTTCAGGCTTTCAAAGTTGGCCAGCGAACCGTTGACTTCGCGAACGATCTCGCCGTAAAGGCCGATGACGCGTGGATTCGCAACCAGTTCCTGGCGCGAGGCCGCGTGAATGCCATGACGGCCAGCCCAGTCCTCGAGCGCAACGAAGTTCGGCGACAGGATCACGGAGACGAACTTGTGCTTGTCGCCCACCAGGGCCGCCTGTGCCACAAGCACGTTGTTCTTGAGCTTGTTCTCAATCGGTTGCGGAGCCACCAGTTTACCGCCGGAGGTCTTCAGCAGTTCCTTCTTGCGGTCCGTGATAAACAGGAATCCGTCCGCGTCGAGGTGGCCGATGTCGCCCGTGCGAAACCAACCCTCGGCATCAAAGCACTCGGCGTCCTCCTGCGGCTTGTTCCAGTAACCGTGGAAAACCGAGGGGCCGCGCACGAGAAGCTCGCCATCCTCGGCAAATTTCAGTTCGATGTTCGTCAGGGGCAGGCCGGCCGCCCCCATGCGCTGGTGAAACGGCGAGTTGATGGCAATCAGGGGCGAGGTCTCCGTGAGTCCATACCCTTCCCAGAGCGCAATGCCCGCCGCGGCAAACCACTGCGCTGTATCGATGCCCAGCGGAGCGCCGCCGGAGACAAACAACCGTACGCGCCCGCCAAAGGCCTCGCGAACCTTGCCGTAGACAAGTTTCTGCGCCAGCTTCCAGAGCAGCGCATCCGGCTGGCGGCCGCTGTATACGACGTCGCGATAACCTGCGCCGAGCTGGAGCGCCCAGGCCAGAAGACGCTTCTTGACCGGCGAAACGGCTGTACGCCGTTCAACTTCCTGGCGAATCTTCTCAAAGACCCGCGGCACGCCGACGAAGACCGTGGGGCGAATCTCGCGCATGGCCAAAGGCAGTTTGTCGAAGTGGGAGCAGTAGGCCACTTGCGAGCCGTTGAAGTACATCACGTAGTCCAGCGCGCGGGCGGTGATGTGCGAGAGCGGCAGAAAAGAGATGCATGCGTCGCTGCTGTCAAACGTGAAATCGACAGCAGCGAACGACTGATTGGACGCGATGTTGCCATGCGTCAGCACTACGCCCTTCGGCTCGCCTGTCGTGCCCGACGTGTAGATGAGCGTCGCCACATCCTTGGGCTCGACGGAGCGGATCAGCGCATCGAAAACCGGATCGTGTTCGGAGCCGCGGCTATCGGCATTGCCCACCAGCGAGCTAAACGGAATGGCGCCTTCGGGCGCCGGAGAATCCATAATGACGATCCGTTCGAGTTGAGTAAGGTGCCGGACGGAGTTGAGCTTGTCGAACTGCTGGCGCGTTGAAACGATGGCGATACGGCAACCGGCATCGGCCAGTAGAGCCGCGATCTGCTCCCCGGTCAGCGTGGGATAGATCGGCACATCTATGGCCCCGATGGCCAGCGCGGCAAAGTCTGAAATCGCCCATTCCCAGCGGTTCTCGGAGATCAAGGCGATACGGTCGCCCTTCCTGGTTCCCCAACCGAGGAACGATTCGGCAACAGCGCGCACACGCTGATAAATCTGGTCGGAAGAGATGGGCTGCCAGTTTCCGAAGGCATCCTGCCAGAGCACGGCACGCGGATTGGCGGCGGAGGCAACGCGCAGGAAGAGGTCATTGATCGTTAAAATGGAAGCTGTTTTTGTCATTTGATTGAGTTGGCGGAGTCGCAGATGCAGCTCAAGGCCAAAACGTGAGTGTAACAGCGCGAAGCGGTAATTTGCTCACGAAGCGGCACACAAAAACAAGCTGAAGACCCAACTCCCGCAAAATCGGGAGAACAATATTCGCCCCTTGCAGCGCCGGTCATCCCTCCAACGCGCCATGAATACAGGCTATTCCGCGATGCTCTAAAATCCGACACGCAATTCTTGTCTTTTGAAAATCGCCTGCGGCGAGTCTCGGGCGGCTGACGGAAATTGCCGCCTGCGACTGCTTGGCGATTGGTCCGGCCCCGACGGCCAGGATCGCACTCGGCCCACGCAGACGGCAGACGCCCCTTTCTATGGCAGTGCGCGGCAAGCAGAGGCTAGCGAGGGGCCGCAGGTCTCTATTGCGCCACGCCGATTGCATACTTATTCATTCGGATGTATATTTATTCATGCGCGGCGCCGCTACGCGGCCCGCGCGTTTTCCTTTTTCCGGACTACTCAGATGAAGCATTTACGGCTGGACGCAATCCGGGAAGTACTATCCAGCTCGCTGGTGGCAAGCCAGGACGAGTTGCGAAGAAAGCTGCGCCGCCGCGGCTTCGCGGTCACGCAGGCAACTCTCTCCAGAGACATCCACGAGTTGAAGCTCTCCAAGGGGCCTGGCGGCTACTCCTTGCCCAATCATAACGGCAGCGGCGCCGGAGCAGCCGTAACGGCTACCATCGAAGACGATGGTCCGCCCTCAGTCGAAGAGATGATCGACAGTTTCGGCCTGCGTGTCCGCCGAGCCATGAACCAGGTTGTATTGAAGACCGCGATGGGTGGGGCGCAGCCGGTGGCCGCTTCGCTGGATCGCGTTGGATGGCCCGAGGTCGTGGGCACAGTGGCGGGCGACGATACCGTGCTGGTGATCTGTCCGGATGCGCGCCGCGCTGCTGAAATTGAAACACGCATAAGAAAGATGCTGGAGTCATGAAAGAGACGGTACAGACCGCAGTAGTGGGAGTGACGGGCTACGCCGGCGCGGAGTTGGCGCGGCTGTTGCTGCGCCATCCGAGGCTCAAGGGCCATCCGCCCGTCTTCGCAGGACGCGTGGATGCAAAGGACGCAGAGCGCGGCGGCGTGCCGCTGGCGGAGATTCATCCCGGACTGGCCGACAGCAGCGGCAGCGGCCATCTGGTTCAGCAGCCCTTTTCGTGGGAGCTTCTCGATGACCTGGGCGTGGAAGTGCTCTTCCTCGCCACGCCGCATGAGCAGTCGCGCGCGTGGGCTCCGGAAGCGCTGAAACGCGGCATCAAGGTGATCGACTTGAGCGGCGCATGGCGTCTGGAAGCGGCAGACAACCGCGCTGTGTATGCCTTCGAGGACGAGGGCTCGGCAGTGGCCGTACAAACGCAGGCGGAGGCGGTCTACGGAATGCCCGAGCTTTACCGCAAGCAGATTGCCACGGCGCGGCTGATTGCCAACCCCGGTTGCTATGCGACCTCGGTGATTCTGCCGTTGAAGCCGCTGGCCGCCGCAGGGTTGCTCGATCTGGAGCGTGGCATCGTGGCGGATTCAAAGAGCGGCGTGAGCGGCGCAGGCAAGGCTCCCACGCCGAAAACGCACTTTATGTACGCGGCCGACAATCTCTCAGCATACGGCGTCTTCGGGCATCGGCACACGGGCGAGTTGCTGGAGCAGATCGGCCTGGAAAAGGAGCAGATCGTCTTCACGCCGCATCTGCTGCCGATTCCGCGCGGGATTCTGTCGACGATCTACGTGCACTTCAAGACGCCGCAGACCCGCGCCAGCGTACTGCATACGTATCGCGAGTTCTTTGCCGGCAGCCCCATGGTGCGAATCTACGATCATGCGCTGCCGCAGATTCAATACGTGGCGCGCACGAGCTATTGCGACATCGGCTTCCAACTGGACGCAAGCGGCAAGCGCGCCGTGATCGTAAGCTGCCTGGACAACCTGCTGAAAGGCGCATCGTCGCAGGCTGTGCAGAACCTGAACGTCATCGAAGGCTGGGGAGAAGCGGAGGGGCTTGAATGAAGTACGTGGTGAAGCTCGGTGGAGCAGGCCTCGAAAATCCGGCCATTCTGGATGGGTGCGTGCGCGCCATCGCGGAGTTGGTGCGCGACGGCAACCAGGTCGCCGTGGTGCACGGCGGCGGCGTGCAACTGACCAAGACGCTGAAGGCGCTGGGCAAGCAGAGCGAGTTTGTGAACGGGCTGCGCATCACCGACGCCGAAACGCGCGACGTGGCGCTGATGGTGCTGGCCGGCAAGGTGAACAAGGGTCTGGTGGCCGCGCTGGGCGCGCTCGGACAACCTGCTGTGGGCATGTCGGGCGGCGATGGATTGATCTTTCGAGCACGCAAGAAGAAGACCTCGCCGGACCTTGGCTTTGTTGGCGAGATTGCATCGAGCGATCCTCGCTGGCTGGAGGCCATCTGGCAGTTGAACGGCGTGCCCGTGCTTTCGTCGATGGCGCTTGGTTTTGACGGCGAGTATTACAACGTGAACGCCGACGAGATGGCGGCGGCCTGCGCGATTGCCTGCGGGGCCGATACGCTGGTGTTTCTGACCGATGTGCCGGGAGTGAAGGATGCCACCGGCGCCGTGCTCCGATGGCTCAGCATCGACCAGATTGCGGAGATGGCAAAGAGCGCGGTGATTACCGGAGGCATGTTGCCCAAACTGAACTCTTGCCGCGAGGCGCTTTTGAATGGGGTAAAGCGCGTTCGAATTCTACCTGCCGATGCTGCCGGTTCCCTTCCCGATCTTTGCAGCTCACGCGTAGCCCATGGCACCGAAGTGATGGTGGCCTAGCGGTCCGCAGGACAAGCGGATCAGGAGAGATGGAATTGACGAAACTGGAACAAGTCAAGGCAGCCGAGGAGCGGTTGCTGGTTCATACGTACGACCGTAACCCGATGCTGTTTGTCGGCGGCGAGGGCGTGCACATCGTCGACGAGCAGGGCGAGAAATACCTCGACCTGCTGAGCGGCATCGGCGTGAACGCGCTGGGCTATAACCACCCGGTGATTGTGGACGCCATCGCGCGCCAGAGCCGGGCGTTGATTCACACGTCGAACCTCTACTACCACGAGGGACAGGCGGAACTGGCTCTGCGGCTGACCGAGCGCTCGGGCCTGGACCGTTGCTTCTTCGCCAACACCGGCACGGAGGCATGGGAAGGAGCGCTCAAGTTTGCGCGCGCGCATGCAGGCGTTCTGCGCAGCCAGGGCAAGAATATCGGCGCCAAGTTTCTGGCGCTCGATCAGAGCTTCCACGGCCGTACCTTCGGCTCCATGGCCACCACCTACAAGGCCAAGTATCGCGAGCCCTTCGCTCCGGTGATGCCGGGCGTGGAGTTTGTAAAGTTCAACGACATCGAGGACCTGCGCGCAAAGTTCTCGAACGAAGTCTGCGCAATCCTCGTCGAGGCCATCCAGGGTGAGGGCGGCGTGCGTCCCATGACGCAGGAGTTCATGGACGAGGCGCGCAAGCTGGCCACGTCCACCGGCGCTTTGCTCGTCGTCGATGAGATTCAGGCCGGCATGGGCCGCACCGGCAAGTGGTGCGCCTATCAGCACTACAACGTGCAGCCGGACATCACCACGCTGGCCAAGCCTCTGGCGGGCGGCATTCCCATGGGCGCGGTGCTGTGCACAGAGCAGGTGGCGCAGGCCATCCATGCGGGTATGCACGGCACCACCTTCGGCGGCAATGCGCTGGCCTGCGCAGTGGCTATCGCAGTGATTGACGAGATCGAGAAGGCCGGATTGCTCCAGCACGTTACGAAAGTCGGCGACTACTTCCAGGAGCAACTGCGCACGCTGGCAAAGAAGCACGATTGCATTGTGGATGTGCGCGGCCAGGGACTGATGGTTGCCGCCGAAATCGATTCGGCCGATCTGGCCAAGCTGGCCGTGGCAGAGATGCTGAAGCGGCACATCCTCATCAACTGCACCAGCGAAACCGTTCTGCGCTTCCTTCCGCCGTACATCCTTGAAAAGGCGCATGTGGACCAGGCCATCGCGGCGCTGGACGAAATCTTTACCGAACACGCAGCCGCCGATGCCGCTGCGACCGCAGGAGGACATCAACGTGGCTAGCAACGCAATCCTTTCCGCTCCGGCCCTGCCGGTTGAACAAGATCCCGATATCCTCGCCGCCGCCGCGCGGCTCGCGGGCGAGGACCTCTGCTCCATCGCCGACCTTTCCAGCGCCGAAGTGCGCGCCATCATCAAGCTCGGCCACGACGTCAAGTCCAATCCCCGCGACTACCGCTGGGCGCTCGACGCCAAGCAGATGGTCCTTATGTTTGAGAAGGCCAGCCTGCGTACGCGCCTCAGTTTTGAAACCGCTATCAACACAACGGGCGGCAATGCCATCTTTGTCGATCAGACCAACTCGCCCCTGGGCGAGCGCGAAGGCATTGCCGACGTCGCCAAGAACCTCGAACGCTGGGTGGACGTCATCGTGCTGCGCACCTACGCGCACGACACCATCACCGAGATGGCCGCCAACTCGCGCGTGCCCGTCGTCAACGCCCTCTCCGACTTCGAGCATCCCTGCCAGGCCCTCGCCGACTTCATGGCTCTCGAAGAGCACTACGGCTCGCTGAAGGGACTTAACTTTACCTACGTCGGCGACGGCAACAACGTCTGCCACTCGCTCATGCTCACCGGCGCGCAGCTCGGTTCCAACGTCGCCGTCGCCACTCCGCGCGGCTACTCGCCCGACATCGAGATCGTCACCCGCGCCCGCGAAATCGCCGAGGAAAGCGGCTGCGAGATTCGCCTCTCCCAGGACCCGCACGAGGCCGTCAAGGACTCCGACGCCATCTACACCGACGTCTGCGTCTCCATGGGCATGGAGCACGAATCCACCAAACGCCAGCCCATCTTCCGCCCCTTCCAGGTCAACGAGACGCTGATGTCCGAAGCCAAGCCCACGGCGGTCTTCATGCACTGCCTGCCGGCCCGCCGCAACGAAGAAGTCACCGACGGCGTCCTCGACGGCCCGAACTCGATCATCTTCGACCAGGCCGAAAACCGCCTTCATGCCGAAAAGGCTCTGCTGCTGCTGCTGCTCGACGGCCTCAAAAACGTGAACAAGTTTTCCAACAAGAACTGAGTGGTCAGGGATCAGGATTCAGGGATCAGAGGTCAGGGATCAGGGATCAAAAAGACCTTGCTATCCAATGGATTTCTGGCTCACTCGATGTTTTGAAAGGGCACGGCTTTAGCCGTGCCGAAACTGACTGTAAATGAAGGGTACGGGCTTTAGCCCGTACATCTGCCCTAGAAAGACAGATGGGGCTTTAGCCCCCGAGGGTTCGGAATCAATGCAGAAGCGCCGAAGAAAACTTCCTTTCTGGAATTTAAAGGGGCGTAGAAAGAACCTTCCTTTCTGGGGAATGTTGCTGATTTGGCTCATCATGAGTGCTGGATTTGCTGCTTACTCTTGGTTTCTTGTCCGGCAGGATGAATTAGTCGCCCCCCGTGAACGAGTAGTTTGGGGGACCATCCATAAGATGACTCATTGGAAGAGCAATAAAGCCTTCTATTCATTCACCTTTGCGGGCAAGGAATATCATGGAAATGAAATTGTTCCGCCAGACCAATACTGCTGCGATGTTGTGGTCTATTTGGACCCTGCACGTCCTTCTACATGCTCCTTGGTCGAATTTCATCATAAGAGCAAGCAAGATCGATCAGTTATGAAGGGCTGCACTTATGCCGCAGTTGGGTTAGCGGCAGCTCTTGCGTTCACATTGTTACTGAAGTGGAAACGAAAGAAGGACGCGCTCGAAGCTCAGGCAATCCTTCTTACCAATCGATGAGGGAAACGTGCCAGCCTGCAGAAGAGAGCGCTTTCGCACTGATCTTCTGATCCCTGACCCCTGACCCCTGAAAGGTTTTTCGTCATGTCCGTCATTCTTGAATCCCTGCCCGTCGGCCAGAAGGTTGGCATTGCCTTCTCCGGCGGGCTTGACACTTCCGCCGCCCTGCACTGGATGAAGCAGAAGGGCGCTATGCCCTATGCCTACACGGCGAACCTGGGCCAGCCCGACGAAACCGACTACGACGAGATTCCGCGCAAGGCCCTCGAATACGGCGCGGAGAAGGCCCGCCTCATCGACTGCCGCGGCCCATTGGTGCGCGAAGGTATCGCCGCGCTCCAGGCCGGCGCTTTCCACATCACCACGGCTGGCGTTCCCTACTTCAACACGACGCCCATCGGCCGCGCCGTCACCGGCACCATGCTCGTCGCCGCCATGAAGGAGGACGACGTTCACATCTGGGGCGACGGCTCTACCTACAAGGGCAACGACATCGAGCGCTTCTACCGCTACGGCCTGCTCGTCAATCCCGATCTGAAGATCTACAAGCCCTGGCTCGACGCGGCTTTCATCGACGAGCTCGGCGGCCGCGCAGAGATGTCGGCGTTCATGCAGCGCTCCGGCTTCGCCTACAAGATGTCCTCCGAGAAGGCCTACTCCACCGACTCCAACCTTCTCGGCGCAACCCACGAAGCCAAGGACCTGGAGCATCTGTCTTCATCGGTAAAGATCGTCGTTCCCATCATGGGCGTCGCCTTCTGGCGCGACGATGTCGAAGTCAAGCGCGAAGAAGTCACCATCCGCTTTGAAGAAGGCTTCCCCGTCGCCCTCAACGACCAGGAGTTCTCCGATCCCGTCGAACTGCTGCTCGAAGCCAATCGCATCGGCGGCCGTCACGGCCTGGGCATGAGCGACCAGATCGAGAACCGCATCATCGAGGCCAAGAGCCGCGGCATCTACGAAGCCCCAGGTCTTGCTCTGCTCTTCATCGCCTACGAGCGCCTCATCACCGGCATCCACAACGAGGACACCATCGAGCAGTACCGCGACAACGGCCGCAAGCTGGGCCGCCTGCTCTACCAGGGCCGCTGGTTCGACTCGCAATCCATCATGCTGCGCGAGTCCGCACAGCGCTGGGTCGCCAAGCCCATCACCGGCGAGGTCACCGTCGAATTGCGGCGCGGCAACGACTACTCGATCCTGAACACCGAGTCGCCCAACCTCACCTTCCATCCCGAGCGTCTCAGCATGGAGAAGACCGAATCCACCTTCTCTCCCAAGGACCGCATCGGCCAGCTCACCATGCGCAATCTCGACATCACCGACACGCGCGACAAGCTGCTGACCTACGCCGCTGCCGGCCTCGTCACCCTCAGCGCCGGCAACGAAATGCCCTTGTTGAGCAGTTCCAAGCAGAAGGAATAACCTGAGGTATGTCTGAATCGATGTCGAAGGAACAACAACCCGTCAAGATGTGGTCGGGCCGCTTTCGCGAGCCGCTGGACACGGAGTTCGAAGCGTGGCAGCGCTCCATTGTTTTCGATTGGCGGCTGCTGCCGCAGGAAGTAGCCGCCAGCAAGGCCCATGCATCGGCACTCTGCGCGGCGGGCATTCTCGCCGCGGCGGAGCTTGCGGAACTCCGCGCGGCATTGGATGCGATTGCCGCCGCCTTTGCCACCGAGGCAGGCAAGGCAGAAGTGCGCGATCATCCCGAAGCCGAAGACATTCATCACTTCGTCGAGATCAAGCTTGTGGAGCGCGTGGGCTCACTGGGCCGCAAACTGCACACGGGCCGCAGCCGTAACGAACAAATCGCAACCGATCTGCGGCTCTATGTGCGCGCACAGATTGAAAGCGCTATCGAAGGCCTGGCAGCATGGGCAGGCGCGCTCGTCGAGCAGGCCATGGCTGCCGGCGAAGCCGTAATGCCGAGCTATACGCATCTGCAGCGGGCCGAACCCGTGCTGGTGGCTCACTGGCTACTGGCCTATGTTGAGATGGCTCTGCGCGACGCGGCGCGGCTGGCCGTCTGCGCGGAACGGCTGAACTATTGCCCGCTGGGTTCCGGCGCTGTTGCCGGCGCAACACTGCGGCTCGATCGCTCCATCGCCGCGCGGGAACTGGGTTTCACCGCTCCGACAGCGAACTCCATGGACGCCACCAGCGACCGCGACTTTGTGCTCGACTATCTGCAGGGACTGACTTTCGTCGGCTTGCACCTGAGCCGGTTTGCCGAGGAGATCACCCTGTTTGCCACTGCGGAGTTTGGCTTTGTTCTGCTGCCCGAAGCATTTTCAACGGGCTCCAGCGCGATGCCGCAGAAGAAGAATCCCGACCTGACCGAACTGCTGCGCGCCAAGGTGGGCCGCATCAACGGCGCGGCGCAGACCGTTGCAATGCAGTTGAAGGGACTTCCGCTGGCCTACAATAAAGACATGCAGGAGACCCAGGAGCCGGCCTTCGCAGTGGAGTTTGTGCCGCAGATGCTCAAGCTGGTGGCGCGCTTCACGTCGGCGCTCAAATTCAATCGGGCGCGCATGAACGAGGCCGCACAGACAGGCTATCTGAACGCGATGGCCGCTGCTACGTATCTCGTGTACAAGGGCGTGCCCTTCCGCACAGCGCATGAGAAGGTGGGCAACGCCGTGCGCTACGCGCTCGAAAAGGGCGTGGAACTGGGCGCACTTTCGCTCGACGAGTTGCACGCGTTCGGCGAGGAGTTTGCCGACGACTTCTATGCCGCGGTTACGCTGGACGCGACGCTCGACTGTCATGACGTCTTCGGCGGTACGGCGCGTGCACGCGTAAAGCAGGCGGTGGAAGAAGCCCGGCAGCGCGTGGCGGCTCTTGCAGCCCTCGCACAGAAGGAGGCCGCGCATGCTGGTGCGTAAGGCGCGTCTGCAGGACGCCTCCAACGTCTACGACCTGGTGAACTCGCTCTCGACCGACGGCACGCTGCTGAAGCGGAACTTTGCCGAGATTTGCGAGAACATCCGCGACTTCACGGTTGCAGAGTCGGACGGCGGAGTCTTTCTGGGTTGCGGCGCGCTGCACTTCTACGGGCCGCACCTGTGCGAGGTGCGCTCCATCGTTGTAAAGCCCGAGGCCAAGGGCCAAGGCGCGGGCGGAAAGATTCTGAGCGGGCTGATCGAAGAGGCCGAGGAGCATGGCATCCACTCCGTCTGCCTGTTCACGCGCATTCCCGACTTCTTCTTCAAGTACGGATTCCGCACCGTCGAAGACAAGGCAGAGTTGCCGGACAAGATCTTCAAAGACTGCCAGAACTGCCCGCGTCTGCATCGCTGCGACGAAGTGGCGATGGTGCGCGGACGCATCCCACGCATCTCCATCCTCGGCCCGCGCAGCGAAGCGCAAGAACTGGTACGCCTGCTCGGATAATTCTTCGTACCCTATCCATTGGCAAACGGCGGTTTCGCATGGAACCGCCGTTTCACGCCGATAGAATCACGCCGAAATAGCTTAATTGCGCCAAGCATTCTGATAAACATCCTCTCCTCCAGAGGAAGCGTTCAAGATCTCAGGAACACCTGCAAACTCCGCCAAAGGCGTCACAGGACGTGATTGAGGTAGGATTCTTTAGGGCGTGCTGCGCTATATTTAGTCCAGATTATGAACAATGATTCCATCACGAATGCAATTCAATTGATCCATAATTTCCGTGGTGCTAACCTCACGCAGACCATCCGTCAAATTGAGAATTCTGTCCAAGGCATCCAAGGGAATAACTATCGCGCAGTGCTAGATTCGAGTGGAGCTAGGGCTGATGTACTTGATGCAGCTAGGTTGATTAAGCAAGTCTCTGGACAAATCGATGTTGTAATCCATACGCTAGGAATACTCCTCTGTCTTCCGCATATTCTGTTATCAGACGAAATCATTACATACACATCTCTAGGTGCAGGAAACGCAGGTAAGACGTTTGATTTGGAGACAGATCGTCGCGTAGCAGAATTCAAATTCATCCACTGGCAAGGGGGAGCAGAAGCAGTTAGACAAAACCAACTCTTCAAAGATCTGTTCGGGATGGCGGAATCAGAGACCACTAAAGATCAGTAGTGTCCGGTTAAATCCATCTTCATCGTCTGCAACTCATACTTAAACCACGAGTTGCGCCGATTCTTGCCTGTCCACGATTTGAATTGCATCCCGAGCCTTTTACCCTGCCAGCAGTGAGG
>Ga0326727_10001895_pt1 | contig 74739 bp, 59 predicted proteins | sample MB2enrmetagenome_FD_207643 | JGI IMG/M metagenome (GOLD analysis project Ga0326727, IMG submission 207643) | Lab enriched peat soil microbial communities from McLean, Ithaca, NY, United States - MB29MY | ecosystem: Environmental > Terrestrial > Soil > Wetlands > Peat | place: USA: New York... | reverse complement strand
CGCGAAAATGAACGACCCCTTCTGAGATGCTGATCCAACCTTTGTCCACCCCGGTCAAGCCGTGCCCGTGACCCACTCTGAAACGAGTTGGTTCTGAGCTCTCCGAGGTCTTGGTAACGGGTGGGACGCTCGGACGCGGCTCTGCCGGCAATGCCTGAGCGCCTGGCAATGGCTGAGCGACTTGTTCCTCCTTAATACGATCGATCAAAGCCGCTGACTTTTCTCTGTCATTCTTTTTCTCACCTGATCCACTGATATTGTCAAGGTCGTAAGTTCCGTTGCCCTTCACTTTGATCCGAACTTGGCGGATCCTGTAGCCGGCGGACCTGTCCTCCAACTTTTCGATATCGGAAACGCGGATTTCGAACGACTGCTTTCCCTTTGGGTCGCTGAACTCGAGCATGCCATTTCCAACCGTCAACCAGCCAATGGTGATCCCCACCGCACCGTGGTAATACATGACGCGGAATTGAGTGGGATTGGGCTTAGCAACTTCTCCTGCTGTCGCCGAACTCTGCCCGGCCAAGCATACGGGCAAAGCACAAAGAAACAGGAACGCGGCAAAAGCGGTGACAACCACAGAAGTCCTTAGAGATGGTTTCATGGGCTACCTCCTCCAGATTTTAAGTACGCTCGTTGTTACTCCTACAGGCTATAAAAAATCAGCTGTAATTCCCATTATGGACTCCGGCTCGACTGACAACATACACCTCGCCGTGCCCGAATGCAATCGCCAGCCGGGTTTTCAGCGTTGGGAGCTTCCAGCGCGGACGGAAGGGGCCAGTCTTACCACTTCTGAGAATGACAAAGCACGAACCTGCCTCTCTCTCGACCGAGTCCTTCGCGGGGTGGCGCATACGTCCCGACGTCTTTTGTCGGGATGTATGCGCCCCTCAGCGCGCCCCCTCGGTGATACGTCACGGCACTGTGTCCATGGGTAAGAACGAAGCGTCGTTCAGAAAATAGAACCTCCAACTCGACCACGGCCAGTCGCCTGGCTCCTTCACCAAACCTCGCTTCACGGGGTTGTTGTGCATGTAATTCAATTTCTCATCACGCTTCTTTGGCGTCCAGATGTTCATGTCGTAGCCTTTGCGTTGCCACACGCGAAAGTGTGCGTGATGGTGGACAGTGGGCGGAAGTGTGACCCGGGCGAGCATCTTCCGGCACCAGGGATAGCTCAGGTTTTCTTTGAGGTTCTTCAAGATAAACAATGCGGTGCGGTCTTCAAGCTTTTGCATGATCTGAGATGGGTTGGCCCGCTCCGCCGGCCAAATGAGCGCGTGGAAATGTTCCGGCATGAGGACGTATCCTATGATCTTGAATCCCAACTCCCGCCGCAGGTCCCCCAAAGTCAGAACCCATTGATTTCTAAATCGCTCGGAATCAAACAGCCGCGCACGTCTATAGGTGCTGCTGGTCAGATAATGCAAATGATTGAGGCCGTAGTAGTGCTGTAGCTTTGGCACGCCAAGATTATATGCCTCGTGGGGCGCATACATCCCGACAAAAAGCGTCGGGACGTATGCGCCACCCGCGGCACCGGCGCTGCAAATCTCCTCCTTTGATGTCTAATTGGTATAAGCCGTATCCTGGCCGAGAAAGAGCAAGCTCTTCGCGTTGACATATCCCTCGGCAAACCCTAAGATACACGGCAAAGGAGACAACCTTCATGCAACTGACAATCGACCAGAGGGAAGTAGAGGGCGTCCGCGTGTTAAATCTTAGCGGCAGAATCGTCGCCGGCCCTGAGTGCGATAGCGTGCGCGGTCTCATCAAGGAATTCCTGGTCAATCATCAGAGTAACATTCTACTGGACCTCGCTACTGTGGTGCGCATTGACAGCACCGGGATCGGCATGTTGGTGGAGGCGGTAATAGTAACCACTAAGGAGGGAGGACAACTGAAACTCGTGAATGTTCCGCGGCTGATTCACAACATCCTTTCCACCCATCGGTTACTTCAGGCGTTCGACATCTATCCAACCGAAAAAGAAGCGTTGGCCAGCTTCACCAAACCGGTGCGCCCAAGCGGCGAAGGAAAGTAAGGCCAAGAGCCTTTCCCTCGCCAAGGAGGAGTTCGGTCATGAGCAGCACCATTGCACTTGAAATATCCGGGGTGGTGGTTTGCTGGTCGGTTCTTGCCTATGCGATTTGGAAGTGGGGGCCGGGCATAAGGAGGAGGTCTGTTCGATGTCCGGAGAAGAGGGTTGGCGCCAAACTCTTGGCTGACCAGCGCGAGGCCGAATTCGGCTCCCTCAAAGTGGTGGATGTGAAAGAGTGCTCGCTGTTTGGAGATGCTCCGGTTGCATGTGGCAAAGGCTGCCTGGCGCGGTTGTGACGCAGTCCAACTCGCGCGCGAACCCAAGACGCCCACCTGGAACCCCGTGCTTTTCTATTCGCGTGACGGACGGCTGTTGGGCGGAGTCAAGACCTTGCGGAAGCCCCTGATGTTCGTTTTAGCGTTTCTGCCCAACATGCAGTAGTGGTGCAGTTTGGTTTTCTTGTGGCGGGATCTACCTGTCCCGGCCTTCCATGGATGACCCAAGTTTCCCGCAGGGGAACAACATCATTAGTCCCGCAGTCGCGGGATGAAACCCACGGACAGGGACCCTCCAACAAAATTGCCTGTCGACCCCGAGGGGGTCGAACCCCTTCTATACCAACTCGGCGCCAAACCAAATTCAACCCCTCCGGGGTTGGTAAATCCTCGGGGTGCATCGATTCCGTGGGTTTCACCCACGGCTAATGACATTGGACCTCTTCGAGGTCCCCCTTGACAGCCGCCACAGCAAACTACACCACCACCCAACAGGCCTGCCGACTCCGCAGCTCAACCCTATGCGGCTCACTTCGCAGTCATCCCTTTTTCACCCTCATAGCTGGTTCGCCGAAGGAGACGCAGAGTCCAATCACTGCAGGCACCCAGATGTACCACGGAACCGAGTCGTGATAGTGAAACTGTAGGATGACACACACAATAAACAACAGAGCTCCAAACATGCTTCCTCCTTTAAATGACGCGATTTTTCGCCCGCCGAAAAAATTGGCCGGCTCGGAATAGCATGCAGAGAAGATTGTTCATCACCCTGCCAAGCGCCCGCTCAGGGCCAAGGCGACGAACCCCAGGATAAGAAACAGAATTCCCGCCAGCATGGTGGTCAGGGTTTTCCTACCAGCCGTCTTCCATTCGCCTGTGAGAAATCCCCAAACATTGGAGGTAATGATAATCGACGACATGAAAAGCGGCCAACCCAAGACGGGACCCAGGCCCGCTAGCTGAGCCGTGGCTGCGCCGTAGATGAGTGTGCTTCCGAACCAGAGCACTCCCATCATTGCGCCCAGTACCCAGTTAAGGGCCGTTTCAGGGCGGAAGAAGAGGCCCGCCGTTTTGTTCTTTTTCCACAAGTAGGCGCAGTAAATCAGGTAGGGCACGAGCGCGGCGGTCACCAAGGGCGCCCATATTACATTGGTCTGACTTCTGGGACTAACCCCCAGTTGGGCGGCACGGGAAATGAGCGGGGCTCCGAACGCCAAGCCGAAGTTGATCAGAGGAGAACCAACCCCAGCCAGAATGCAGATGATCAATCCGGCCTTGAAGCTCATCCTCTTCCCTGCCCCTTCTTGCGGCTCCTGAACTGAACTCTGCATGGCCTTCTCTTTGTGTCTTCCTGCCACGGCACAAAGCACGATGCCCACCAGCATCAAGGCGACTCCTAAGATGATGACCATGCCTTTGGTCGTGGGAATCATCTCCGAATGGAGTGCCACCAGTGGGACGAGCGACCCCAATGCGGTCGAAAGGCCAATAGCGATGGCGAAGTTCAAGGCGATGCCAAGCGCGGCTATGCCCAGCCCGAAAAATATCTGGGCCAGACCAAATCCAACGCCAAATCCCACCAGGAGAAGAATCTGCTGAGCGCCCGCCTGCTGGTAGAACGCCACCATGTGGGGTACAGTCACATAAACCATAAACCACGGAAACACAAACATTCCCACCACTGCCCAAACTGCCCAGATGTTCTCCCATTTCCAAAACTTGGCGTACTTCATCGGAGTGGCGAAACTGCCGTTCAGAATTCCCGCCAGCAATGCCAAACCAACAGCCAAGGCCACATTCGACATGTAAGAATCCTCGGTAATTCAGAAATGAGGAACTAGAAGTCAGGAATCAGGAGTCAGAATCAAGAAGCAAGAAGAAAGAAGCAAGATGAACCCCTAGTTCATGACGCCTGGCACTCGGCGCCCGACGCTGAACACCCGGCACCTGACACCCAGCACCTGACACCTCTCCTTCCCTCGACCCATATGCAACACCTCGCCTTGACCTGAGTCCAGTGGCCAGTGAGTGCCGGTCAGGGCGAAACCTCGCGTTGCGTTGTCAGGGGTAGGAGGCGCTACTTGCCGCCTGAGGCCTGCTTCTTGCCCTCCCAGGCGCCGCTTTCCGTGTCACTGGACCACTTGCCGGAAAGCTGCCCCTTCTTAAGGTGTCCCGTTAGCTGGTAGTTGCCTTGCGGCGTGTCGATGTGGATTTCAAGATCAGTTTTCTTAATAGTTCCCGCGCTTATCTGAGTCCCGCCCATGGGCGACGAAACCGATCCCGTCAGTTGATCCTTGGTCTGTTCGAGGTACAGAGTGAATGGCATGTCACCTTGCGCGCTCCCGTGCGCCGCGCACTCCCATGTCCCGGTAAGAGGGCCGGGTTTAGGTTTTTTCTCAGCGGCGTGTAAGGTAGCTGCTATAGCAACGACCGCCAGACACAGAACGATTGAAACCATCTGCCTCATCTTCATGTATTTGCTCCTTGTTCAATCTCATTGAATGGACGGTAGTGGGTCAGTTTGATGTAGAGGCGGCTTTACGCCGCCATTTGGCGAGGTAAACTCGCCGCTACAACACCAAACTGACCCACTACTGAATGGACCGCCAGCCATTTTACTGCGGCCCCGGCTTTTCCGTCCAGAAGAGTTCACAGTCGACAGTCAACAGTTAACAGCAAATTCGTCCTTTTCTCGGCAATCCTTTAACACAAACGGTCAACTTCTTCTCCTGCCGAGAAGAACAAATTCACCACAGAGCGCACAGAGACCACAGAGGAAAGGGCTTCGGGCCCCAGCAGCTTCGGAGCATCTCTTCTCTATGACCTCTGTGGTTATATTTTCCTCAAAACCAGAAATGCCAGGTCGTATCGACGAGCGCGTGGGTCAAGGCGGAGGCGGAAATTCTTTGCCGGTTTCGAAACGTGTATCCGTAGAACACCCCTGCCAGCGTAGCCAGAATCGCGTATCTCCAGTTGGGAGCCGGGGCGTGATGGAGATGTGACGCCCCGAATACAACTGACGCAATCAGCAGGCCGTAGACGCCCGTGGGCCCTCGGTGAATGCTACGGCACAAAAGGTTTTGCAGGATTCCCCGGAAAAGCAGTTCCTCCGGGATGGCAACCGTGAGGTAGATGCCAAAGAATTGGAGAGGTAGCTGCTGCCATAAGGAGACACTGGAAAAGTGCGGATGAATGAATTGCAGCGCCATCCCCAGTGGAATTCCGAAGAGACAAAAAGCGAGGAAGTTGGCGAACCCGTCCGCCACGTCCTGCTTTCTCCATAGCAGCCTGTACCCCATGCCTTCCAGGTTGCGCACGACCGCAAAGGCGTACATCCCTGCGCACACACAGAAGAGTGGGCGGAAAAAGTAAAGGTCGTGTGGCCAGGTCCAAATTCCCACCAACCAGTTTGCGCCCACCGGAAGCCCCAGCGCCACCATGGCGACCACATCCCGCCACCCGAGGTGCGCGGGGCGATGCAGGCGGTCGGGCAGCAGCAACAACGTGGGCACTTCGACGTAGGCCAGCAATTTGCCGGCCCCCGCGAAGGAGAATGAGCCTGTTCCAAAGGCGTAAACGAGGTACGGTACCAGCAATAGAAAGGGCAAGCCGATGGCTGCCCAAACCGATCCTACCGCGCGCTGGCGCAGGTAGCGGATGAGACTCGGCTGGCTCAATCCTGCGAACGCGCAGAGGGTGAGGGAAAGACTCAAAAGTATGGCGGCCAGCAGCCTGGGGTCAGGATGGACCTGCAGCAAGATGACAGCCTCAGCCGCAGCAGACATGGCGATCAAAACGATAAGGAGGAGGGCTGCTCTTTTCATCGCCTTTGACCACTTTCGCCCCTGAACATAAGGAGGCTTGACCTCAGATCCAAGAGCATGCTCTCACCGCGAAACGGTGGACCGTGAGTAGCCGTGGGCGCAAGCCCACGGTCGGTGATCCCCTGAAAAGCTGCCCAACCCCGCAAGGGGTTGTCCAACAAGGTTCGGCCCTTTCAGGGCCGAATGGCGCTTTGTGATTTCCCACCCGTGGGTTTCACCCACGGCTACTCAAAGTGCTCCCCTTGCGGGGAGCAAAACCAGAAATGGAAAACTTGGCTCATTTGCACCGAGTTTGCCCGCCCCTGGGGACAAGCTCGTCAGAACCGAAGTCCACTTCGGCCAGGGGAATAAACTCCACGGGGCCGAGTTTTTTCAAGTCCTTCTCGAAGCCGGAGAGATTCCCTACCAACACAATAATGTTGTTGTCGGGAGCAAGCCGCTGGCGAGCGGCGTTCCAAACCTCCTCAGCGGTGAGGGCCCGGATCCTTTCAGGGAACCGGTTCCAATAGTCGAGCGGCAGATTATACACCAGCAGTTCCAGCGTCTGGCTGGCGACATCTTCCGAAGTTTCGAAATCCAAGGCGAGATGGCCAATCAGGTACCCTTGGGCGGTTTCAAGTTCCCCGGGGGTGATGGGGTGTTCGTGCATCCGTTTAATCTGCTCGAGAGCCAGATGGACGCTCTTCATGGTCTCGGGTGTGCGGGTAAAGGTCTTGGCAAGCCACACCCCAGCACTCTGATAGGAGAGAAGCTCACTGGAAGCCCCATACGTCAGGCCGTTATGGCTGCGGAGGGCCTTGAAAAGCCGGTTTTCGGATGGTCCGCCCAGAATTTGGTCGGCGACGCTCAGCGCCAAATAATCGGGGCTCTGCCTTGGTACCCCAAGGTTGCCAATACGGATTTCTGTCTGAACCGCATCCGGCTTGTCAATGGCGACAATCCTATGTGATCCCACCGCCGGTGACGCAGCGGGAATCTGGGGCGCGGCCCGGTTGGTCCATGCGCCAAAGTGTTTTTGGGCGCGCTCAAAAGCTTCTCCAGTCTCGATATCCCCCACAATGGCGAGAACTGCATTCGAGGGTTGATAATAGTTGTTATAGAAGGCGCGGAGGTCTTCCGGAGTCATTCGCCGCACGGAGGAAATGGTTCCGTCCTCGGGGTGGCCGTAGGAGGTGCCGAGAAAGGCGAGGCGCCTCAAGGCCGCATCGGCTACGTAGTCAGGATCGTCGCGAACAACCACGAGGCCCGAAAGGGTCTGCTTGCGCTTCCGCTCGACTTCCGAGGGCAGGAAGGTGGGATGAATCACCATGTCCGAGAGAAGATCGAAAGCCAGGTCCTCATGGTCATTGAGGACGCTCAGGCTAACATAGGATTCATCCCACTCGGCCCCCGCGTCAACTAACCCTCCGATCGAGTCAATGGCCTCGGAGATCTGACTGGCGCTGCGTGTTGAGGTTCCCTCCGTCAGCAAGGCGCTCACCAGTTGCGCTGTTCCAGGCAAGGTCGCGGGATCCGATTCTGCTCCCGACTTTACCACCAGCCGCAACGTCAAGAGTGGAAGTAAATGCCGCTCGATGGCGACCACTTTCAAACCATTAGGGAGCACGCGCAGCGCCGGCGTGGGAAGAACCAGGGGCTTGGGAGGCAACGCCTCCGGCGGGAAATCACGAGCCAATGCCAGGGCGGCAAAAAGAAGAGCCGCCAGGCAGAACACGGCGCTCTTTGGAGTGCGGCAGCTTGCTGCCGCTCTCCTTCGTCGGAAGCTTGCTTCCGACAGCGGCTCGAGCAAGCTAGAGCCGCAAAAGCGGCAGCAAGCTGCCGCACTCCAAAGCTCCCTTTTTGAGCTCATTGGCCACCCGCGCTTTGCTCGCCCGCTTGCTTATCCCCCGCCGCACTCTTTGTATACACTTCCACCAACGTCAAATTCTGCGCCACAAAATACTTCTGCGCCACGCGCTGGATATCCGCTGGCGTGACCGCCAGGAATCGGGCGGGTTCCGTATTCACCAGGTTTGCATCCTTCAAAATGACTGCCGCATAACCCAGTTCATCCCCTCGCGTTTGCAATGTCTGCCGGCTCAGGATGAAATCGCGAAGGGTTTGGTTCTTGGCTTTCTGTAGTTCGTCATTGCTGACCGTTTGAGTTTTCAGGCGGGTCAGCTCCGCCTCGACTTCAGCCTCCCCCTCGGCCGGCGCGTGGCCCTGGTTCATGACTGCAAAGACGAAGAAGAGATTGGGGTCTTCCGTGAAGTTGCCGCTGCTCTGCGCTTCCAGGGCAATCTCTTTGTCATAAACCAGCCGCCGATAGATGCGCGAACTTTCACCTTCCGAGAGGATGTTGGAGGCCAGCCGCAGCGGGTAAGCATCCGGCGTGCCGTCCGCCGGCATATGGTAGCCTTCCACGAAGGCCGGAAGCGCCACGTTGAGGGAGAGTTTCACAACCCGCTCCGCAGTTTGGGGCGGCTCCTGCTGGATGTGATTTGAAGGAAGGTGCGCTCCGCGTTCAAGAGGGCCGAAGTATTTCCGGATCATGGATTCCGCCTCCTGCGGGTCCATGTCGCCGACGATGACCACAGTGGCGTTGTTGGGCACGTAGTAGGTGTCGTAGAAATCGCGAATGTCCTCCAGCCTGGCATTGTCCAAGTCATGCATACTGCCAATCGTCATGTGCTGATACGGATGCACGCCGTAGGCATGCTGATACAAGGTCTCCACGACGGTGCCGTAAGGCGGGTTGTCAAAGCGCAAACGCCTTTCTTCTTCGACCACTTCCCTTTCGTTGTTGAAAACGGTTGCCGTAATGTCCAGGTTGCGCATCCGGTCAGCCTCCAGCCACAGGACTACAGGAAGCTGTGAACTGGGTGTCGTTTCCCAGAAGACGGTGGAGTCCTCGGTCGTGTAGGCATTGTCGACGCCACCCGACCGAATGACGTAGTCGGAGAATTGGTCGGACCCGATGTTCGTCGTCCCCTCAAACATCAGGTGTTCAAACAAGTGGGCAAAACCGGTCCTTCCCGGGACCTCGTTCTTGGAGCCCACGTGGTACCAGACTTGAACGTTGACCACGGGCGCCTGATGGTCCTCCACAAGGCAGGCCTGGAGACCGTTGGGAAGAGTCAGCGCTCGGATCGTCGTTCGAGGGAGGGTGACGGCTTCGCAAATCCCCGTGAGAAGGAAAAGAGCGACCGCGAGGATGACCGCGCGCGCCTTGGGGGCTTGATGGAAGATTCTCGACAACCTGCTCCAAACCTCAAAGGGTTATCACAGCAAACTGTCAATTTTATCATTGAGCCGGACAATGTCATGAGGCGAAATCGAGGCCTTGCGTTCAACTGGCGGGAATTCCCTTCTTGGGTTCGAGCAAGCGAAGACCACCGCTTCCTACTGCGGAGTCGCAGCCCCGGTGGGCGGGACCTCCGCTACGATTCCTCCCATGAATCAATGACCCAATGAAGCAATGATTCAATTCCCAAGGTCACTCGGTGTACTTCTGCGCGATGGGATAGCGCCGCCCCATCCCGAAAGCAGGCGTAGCGCGGACCTGTTCTGTAGGTCCGCGGCCCTAGGGTCTGGTCGGTGAGAAGACCCGCAGACCTTGGAAAACAGGTCCGCGCTACTTACTGCTGCTCCATCAATGCGCCGGGGATGCGCCGCCCGCGACTTGCTCGAGCCGTTCGAGGGTATCGGGGTATTCGCGAACCAGGAGCACCAGTGCGGCAGCTTGAGGATTGGGTTTGGCGCGACCCTGCTCCCATTTCTCCAGCGTCCTCGGGTTGATGCGCAATTTCCGTGCGAACACAGCTCGTGAGCAGCGCAATTTCCTGCGCGTGTCGCCAATGAGTTTTGCGTCAACCTTCGGAAGCGGCACGGGTTCAACCTTGAAGTTGCGCAGGGTCAGCTTACCTTCGCGGTGGCTCTTCATCGCCGCCACGCCTTCCATCAATTCGCCAAAAACATCTCGCTTGGTCATTACTTTGTTCTCCTCGAGCTCCGTTTTGTTCGTTCTCGCTGAGCTTCCCGCACGCCAAGCTCTGCTTCGATCGCAGCCTTCAAGGCCTGCTTCTCTTTCGGCGAAAGGTCCGAGGCTTCGTTCTTGTCGAATAACGTCATCAACCAGATCTCGTGGTCCCGCGCGAAATAGTAATAGACAATCCGCAGGCCGGCTCGGCGGCCTTTGCCACGTCTGGGGTCCGCCCAACGCACTTTTCGGAAGCCGCCCGTGCCCGGCATCAAATCTCCCGCCTCGGGATTGCTGGCGAGCTCGTTCTGCATTGCCCGGTATCCCTCGTCGGAAAGATAATCCGAAATATGGCGAGCAAATGCCGGACTTTCGATGAATTCCATTCCCAATCATTATACGCCATCGGCGTATAGATCTCACTCGGTATATTTCTGTGCGATCGGGTACCGCCGCCCCATCCCGAAAGCCTTGGCGGTCACTTTGAGTGTGGGAGGGGCCTGCTGCCGCTTGTATTCGGCGCCATCGACCTTGCGGATGGTGTCCCTTACCAAGGCGAGGTCGAGATAATGCTTTTCCGCAATCTCCTGGGAGGACAGGGCCTCCTCGATGTAGTCCTTCAGGATGGCGTCCAGGACTTCATAAGGGGGAAGCGTGTCCTGATCAGTTTGATTGGGACGCAACTCGGCCGAAGGGGGCTTTTCAAGACAGGCTTGCGGGATGCGTTCCCCGGCGCGGTTCACGTAACGCGCCAAGTCGTAAACCATGATCTTGGGGACGTCGGCGATGGCGGCCAGGCCCCCGGCCATGTCGCCGTAAAGGGTGCAGTAGCCCGCGGCCAGCTCGGATTTGTTGCCGGTGCTGAGCACAAGTGAACCAAACTTATTGGACAGGGCCATGAGAATATTGCCGCGAATTCGCGCCTGGATATTCTCTTCCGTCACGTCGCGGGGTTTACCTTCAAAGGCCGGGTCGAGCGCGGTGAGATAACTTTCGAAGATGGGGGTGATGGGAATAATCCGAAAGTCGATGCCTAGATTGCGGGCCAGCGCTTCGGCATCCCGGATGCTTCCCGGAGAGGAATAGGGACCGGGCATGCCCACCCCGGTGACGTTCTGGGAGCCCAGCGCGTCCGCGGCCAGAGTGGCGACGAGTGACGAGTCGATGCCGCCGCTCAGGCCGACGATCACTTTTTGGAACCCGCACTTCACCACGTAGTCATACACGCCCAGCTTGAGGGCTTGATAGACCGCTTCGCTTTCGGACGCAGGAGCAGGGTGGATTTCGAGGTGACCATCCGAGGTGTCGAAAATCACCAGGTCTTCCTCGAAGGAGCGGGCGCGCGCGCAGAGCTCTCCCCGGGCATTGAAAGCCATGCTGGAGCCGTCGAAAACCAGCTGGTCGTTTCCCCCCACATGATTGACGTAGACCACCGTAATGTGGCGGGTATCCGCGATGGCTTTCAGCATGTCGTGACGCAATTGGATTTTCTCCGTGCTGTACGGAGAAGAGGCTATATTCAGCAGCAAGTTGGCCCCGGCGCGAACGCACTCATCGACAGGATCTCGGCGGTAGAGTTGTTTCTTCCAGAAATGCTTGTCGTTCCAGACGTCTTCGCAGATAGTAATTCCGAGCTTGAAACCATTGAACTCGTAAAGCCCGATGGATTGGCCGGGTTCGAAATAACGCGACTCGTCAAAAACATCGTAAAAGGGCAGCAGGATCTTCGTGTAATCGAGCACTACCTTGCCGTCCTTAATCAAAGCTGCTGCGTCCGCCACGGCTTTGCCTTGCACAGCGTGGGACCGACGTACGTAGCCCACAAGCGCCGGGACGGGGGGAAGCAACCCCGCCAAACGTGTCAGTTCGCTCTCGGACTTCCGTATGAAGCCCGGCCTTTCAACCAGATCTCGAGGCGGGTATCCGCAAAGCGCCAGCTCCGGGAAGACCACCAAGTCTGCCCTGCGTTCCTGGGCGCGGCAGGCATACTCCACGATACGGTCGATGTTGCCGGCAAAATCGCCAACCGTGGTATTGATTTGCGCGAGGGCAATATTCATGGCTCGCTATTAGTCTACTTCATGGGTGTTGGAGACAGCAAGGCGGTTCTGGGGGATTGTCGATTTGCGATTGCCGATTGGCGATTGACAACAGAGGAAGTCGCCACATCAACTCGTCAATCGAAAATCGGCAATCGCAAATGGTTCGATTTGTGAGTGAGGCAGATTACCGATTGGCGATTTGCAAATTACGATGCAAGATGCCACGCCACTGCGTTAATCGCAAATCGCAAATCACCAATCGCAAATGGGGAGTTTAGGCGCTGAAAGAACTTCCGCAGCCGCAGGTGGTTTTCACATTCGGGTTGTCGAACTTAAAACCGGCGCCCTCCAAGGTTTCCACGTAGTCGATCTTGGTGCCGTTGATGTACATCAGTGATGCCTGGTCAACAAACACCTTCAGGCCGTCGAATTCGTAAACCTTATCAACCCCGTTGGTCTGGTTCTCGAAATTCATCTGGTAAGAGAATCCAGAACATCCACCGCCCACTACCGCCACGCGCAAACCGGCAGGGGCGGGATTCTGTTGGGCCATGATTTCCTTTACCTTCGTAACGGCCTTGGGAGTGAGCTCTATTCTCATCTAAAACTCCTTATGCAAACTAATTTCAGTCTGGCACCCTTAATATCTGATGAACCAACATACCAGAGGGATGCACAGAAATCAAGCTGGATGCCGAGTGGTAGTAGGTCAGTTGCGGGTCGTAGCGGCGATTCATCTGGAAAGAAGGCTTATTATTCAGTAACATAGTTGAGATGATTGCAGGTGGAACCGCGACGATCCTGCAGGCAGGGGCCTTGGCTGAGCTGCTTCGCCGGAGGTAAGTTGCCGTGAGGAAATATATTCTCGCTATGGCATCGGTGGCAGCGATAGGCATTCTCATCCAAAGCGGGTGTGGAGGTAGCGGTGCAACCCTGCATGTTGTCGCCACTCCGGGGACGATAGCGGTTTTCGGTGGCGACGCTCCCCAATGCAGCAACGTCATTTCCTTCGTGGTCACGATTAGTGGTCTGACGTTGACGCCGCAGTCCGGTTCGAGCCCGGTTTCGGTCCTTCCCGCTGGACAGACGGTCACGGCGGATTTTGCCTCCCTAATGGATTTCGCCACCATGTTCAGCGTGTCAAACGTCCCACCCAACACTTACAACGCGCTGGGAATAACGCTTTCCAATCCCCAGTTGACGTACCTGGATACTTCTACCACCCCTCCCTCTCTCAAGACGATCGCCCCGACGATGGCTTCCCTGACCACCAATCTCGATCTCAACCCAGCAATTGCTATCGCGAGCAGCGGCACGGTCGGCCTGCAACTCGACTTTAACCTCCTGAATTCCCTTTCCATCTCCAACAATCAATTCACAGTGACGCCGACTTTCACCGCAAACATAGCCTCGGCCTCGGGAAGCAATGGTTTCGCTGAGCTCGATGATTTGAGCGGTCTCGTTCAAAGCGTGAGCACAAGCTCCACGAATCCATCGTTTGTTGGGAGCTTCACGATCTCTTCTCCCAATGCTCCGACGCTGACGGTCAACGTTTCAAGCTCGACGATGTTCGCTGGGGTCTCCGGCCTCGGTGGTCTGACTACCGGGACTTTTGTGGTGACGGAGGCCTTCCTCAACGCGAGCGCGAACATCGCGGCCAACACCGTGATGGCCGAGGCCCAAGAGGATCAGGCCAGTGGCGAGGCGGCATTTGCCGGATTGATAACTTCCGTGACGCCAGCGTCAGGGAATGCAACCCAATTCACCCTGTTTGTCGACGGCGAAAACCCCGATGTGAGTAGCCGGGTGGCGCTCTTCTCGCCTCTGACCTTCAATATCGCTCCGTCGTCCACAAGCTTCGGTCTTACCGCCCAAGCTGCCGACTTCCCCGACTTTTCTTTTGGCAGCGCAAACCTCGCCGTCGGTCAGCGAGTTGTCGTCCACGGCACCCTGCCCAGCGGCTCAGGTACGGCGCAGACTGCCACCGCCCGGTCGGTGTTCCTGGGTCGCCAGTCCATTTTGGGGAACCTTTCCACAAACCCAAGCACACCGGTAACCACCAACGATGGCGTGGACGGCGGGTTCACGTTGGTTCCCTGCTCGCCTCTGTTCCAGCCCGCGCAGGTTACGGTTCTTTCTGCCCAGCAGACGGCCTTCTTGGGCATTTCGAATTTGTACGGCTTGAACAACCCGGGGACACACTTCCTGCTCGTCAAAGGATTGCTGTTCAATGAGCAGAGCACAACCTCTTTTGGGGTCGAGAGTTGGACTGTGCCCGCCAATGTTCAGGCGGCAACACAGGTCCATCAGATGCCTTAGCAGCACCCTGAAAACGTTTGTGAATGATGTCATTCCGAGCGAAGCGAGGAATCTCGCTCTGGTCAGGCCGCATAGGGGGCGACAAGCAGATCGAGATTCCTCGCTTCGCTCGGAATGACAGGCTGGAAAGGTTCTTCAGCATCCTATAAGAGAGCGAGACAGAATGCTGAAGAGCGCTTTGGGGTTCATCTTATGTCGGATTCTAAGGCCGCAAGCGCGGTGGCGCTGATTCGCGTGGTGCCGGTGGTCTGGGTACTCCTCTCCTTTCCCCTTTGTGCCCAGCAAGCTGCCCGCGCCGGCTTGGCGAGTTTCCCGGCGGATACACAACAGGTTGCCTACTCGAATTTCGCGCAACTGCGTTCCTCACCCGATTATCCGCAAATCCGTCAACATGTGCTCTACCAGCAACTCCGCGGATTTCAGGAGTTCCTCCGCTCAGTGGGCGTTGACCCTGAAAAGGACGTTGACGAGTTGATGCTGGGGTGGCACGGTCAGTCCCTGAGTGGCTCGGGGAGCTTTGGCGTTGCGGCTGGACGTTTTGAACCCGATAAAGTGCGGGACTTCTTCACGCGAACTCAATTGCCGGTCCAATCCTACGCTGCTTCTGACCTGTTTGCCTTCGGCTCGGGCGCGGACCCAGCGGACACCTTCTTCACTTTCCTCGATTCCTCGCTGGCGGCCTTCGGCCGATTGCACGACCTGAAAGCTCTTCTTGACGTAAGGGAAGGCTCAGCCGACGCCCTGGAAACAAACCAGGCTTTCCGAAGTTACGAAGCCGAACTCGAGGGGACAGCGCCTCAGTGGGGGATCCTTACTGGGAAAGCTGCTGCGAATGTCGCTGTGCCGTGGCTGTCCGGAGGAAAGAGCAACACCATCGATATGACGGCTTTCTTGGACCCGGTCCAGGCGGTCCTCTATCGTGTGGATTGGGACGGCGGCTTCACGGCGCACATCAGCGTGGTCTCGAAGACGCGGGAAAGCGCTGCAGCACTGTTCCAGCTTCTGAACATTCTCAAGTCCGCCCCCGCGCCTCCCCCCTCGGGTGGCGGCTCCGGACGTGCTCCCCTGCTCCAAAATCTGGATGCCCAACAGAACGGATCACGGCTCGAGCTCAGGGCCTCGGGGGCAGCGGATGCACTGGACCAGATCTTAAAGATTGGGGAATGAATTTAATTGGGTCATTTGGTCATTGAGTCATTTAGCCATTGAGTCATTGACCCATGCGAGGCGGAGTGGGGTGTCTATCCTTTCGAGGCTGCTTCAATGAATCAATGAACAAATGAGTCAATGAACCAATTCGTTCAAGAGGGTGTGAAGGGCTTGAGTTCCCTTTCGAAGTCCGCCTGAGTGACAGGCTCGCCATCATTCAGGCGGCTTAAAAGCTTTTCGATGACATATTTGGCTTGGTCTTTTCCATAGGCTCGGATGAACCCATCAAAGAAATGCTCTCCCGCCATGGCCCGGTTGATTTCCGCTTGCTTGTTGTGATCCTGCAACTCCGTGAAATAGACGACGCGGTATTTCCCCGAGTAGGTGGCCTCCTTGTAGACCTCGAACATGATCTTGTCAGATTCGAATGGCATGGAACTCCTCGGGACTAGGGACTGGGGGCTAGGGGCTGGGCAAAAAAAACACCTGCGCTGCGTTGCTTCCCTAAGCCCTTTAATTTTGATACCAGAGATGCAGGCGGCCGTCAATGCGAAGTTGCCTTCAATGGGTCCAAGTTACGGGGGCATATCTCACGTTTGGGCTAAACGCTGCTGATTTAGTGGAGAAAGACCTGAAGATCTCCAGTCCCCAGGCCGCAGGTCGGAAACTTCCAGCCCCCAGTCCCCAGTCCCTAGTCCCCAGCCCCTACTCCTGGCGCCGGATGGCGTTGACGCCGACAGGCATCTCCACTTCATAAGGCGCGGGAGGCGGCGCCACCACGGGCAGGGCATCAAGCTCGGCGCGCAGCTTCGCTTCAAACTCCTTCAGCCTCGCATCGATCTCGGCCTGCTTCTGCTTGCGCCGGACCATGTCTTCGCGATAGCGCTTCAGGAAGTAGCTGATGGTTTCGACGCGAATCTTGATCGAGCCCGTCGGTTTGTTTTCGTCGATATCCTTGAAAGAGAAATAAGGCGTGCCGGATATGGTTACGGTTTCCTCGACCGCGGTATAGATCGGGGCGTCGTGTCCACACTTGAAGCTGGAAAGCTCCAAAGCCACCAGGTTTGGGTGGCGAGCAGTGTACTTGGCAGCCCATATCTTCTGCGAGGTGTTTTCACTGTAACTGTTTTTCCACGCGTCGCGAATGTCCATGGGATGCTTGATGAGCCCCGCCTTCATATCTTCCTCGAAAAGCGGGAAGATGATGTCATCGTCAATGGGGAGCGATTGCAGCGTCAGAACGGGGTAGCCGATTTTCTGAAACTCTTCCAGGATTTCATGGTTGATGCCGGGATCGTTGTGGTAGGGGCGGCCCAGCAACACAATGCCGATGCGGTCTTCCGCTTCCAATCGTTTCAGGACTTCCCTGCCCTGGGCGCGCAGTACTTTGTTCTGGAAATCATCCTGCGCCTTCAAGCCAGCCTGAACCGCGCGCTGGTTCTCTTCCCACGATAGCCCGAAGATTTCCACAAACTCATTGTAGAGCTGCTTTGCCAAAAGAGCGGGCTTGCCGGGATTCACAAAGGTATCCAGGAAAAGGATATTATTCTCCTTGAAAATATCTCCTTCTTTGGTGAACGCCGCTTTGATGGCCTCGGGCGTCGTCGCTACGGTGGGGCAGGCGCGATGAGCCTGGGCGAACTGGAGGTCGCTGGGAAGGTCATCAATCATGGGGCAAAAGATGATGTCCAGCGGCTTCTTCTTATGGTGCACACAAAGGAGGTTATGCACGTGCGGGATACCCACCTTGGAGGGGAAACAAGGGTCAATAGCGCCGCGTTTTGCACCTTCCTTGTAAAGGCTTTCATTGGTGAAATCGGAATAAATGAGGTTTTCGGCGGGAATTCCGAGCGCCTCGAAGTAGGCGCTGAAGATGGGGTTCACGGAGTACATGTTGAGAATGCGTGGAATCCCAATCCGAAGGTTCTTGCGTTTTTTCATCTGTTCGAGGCGCCTCTTCTGCTTGGGCGTGATCGTGATCTTGGGCAGCGGATCGGCAACCACGGGCGGCGCGTAAGATTTGAAGGGCGCCTTGGCGCCAAGTTCCGCCATATTTGGGTTGCCCTTCTTGGCGGCGTCCAGACCCTTTTTGATCTCGCGCATGTCGTTGACGTCTTCGACCAAGCCCTTCTCACAGCTATTCCCAACAATCAGGCGCTTGACTCCCTGAAGGATGGGAATCTTCGACTTTTTCCACGACTCATCCGCACTGGCGATTTGAACGTCGATAAACGTCCGCATGCACTTGTTCTTGCAGAAGTAGCAGCGAGTGTTCTCATTGCGATGTGTGGCGTAGGTGATCTTCTCCACCGCCTCGAAGCCGATAAAGCTCGTCCGGTGTCCCGTTTGGTAGAGCCTTCGCGCCTCAATCCCTGCGCCAATGGCCCCGGCCTCCCCGCAATGTTCGTGGACAATCACATTCGGCTTCTGCCCTTTGTCCTTGAAGCGCGATTCGATGAAATCCACTTGCGATTTGACGGCGGCCAAGTTGTGCTGCGTGCCGCCTTGCAGGATGAAAGTCTTCCCCAGCGAGGCCAGGTTGGGAATCTGGGAAACGTAAAGCCATATATTCTTGGGCAGCACGTTGGCCAGCCCCGCCATGATCTCTTCCGGCTTCCAGCCCTGGCGTTGAAAGTCCACGATGTCCGACTGCATAAAAACTGCACAGCCATACCCGAACATGGGCATGGCTTTGGCGCTGAAGGCCAGGTCGGCGTATTGCACCACCTCGTGACCGAAACCGACGCAGGTGGACTGCAGGAAGTAGCCATTGCCTGCCGAACATTGGGTGTTCAGCTTGAAGTCTTTGACACGCCCATCCTGTAAGATGATGAGTTTGATGTCCTGCCCACCTACGTCGCAGATGACGTCGGCGTCCGGGTAAAAGTGTAAAGCCGCTTGAGTGTGCGCTACGGTTTCCACCAGCGCCACATCGGCGTTCAAGACGTCCTTGAGGATGTCCTTGGCGTATCCTGTGCTGCCGACGCCCAGCAATTCGACTGTCGCGCTTTGCGACTCGACCTGCTTTCGCAGGTTGGCGAACATTTCCATGGTATCTTCCAGCGGGTTGCCCTTGGAGAGTTGGTAGCACTTCACCATCACGTCGCCCTCTTCGCTGATGAGGACGGCCTTGGTGGAGGTTGACCCGCCGTCGATGCCCATGAAGGCCCGGACGTGCTCACCGGGCTGGAATCGGCGGGGCACAAATTTCCGAGGCTTGTAGCGCTCTTTGAATGCGGCCAGCTCATCTTCCGTCTTGTAGAGGCCCGCGCCGCCTTTTTTCTTTTTCTCTTCCGCGCGGCCGACGTTCATGTACCACTCGAGCTTCTCGCAGCCGGCGTAAACGCCGATATGGCGGTCTTCGTCCAAGGCGTAGCGTACGCAGCCGAGCGCGGCGAAGTACTGGGCATTTTTCGGAACCTGGATCAGGTCCTTTGGGTCTTTGTCCGGCGGCAGAGGGAAGTTGCGTTCTTCCCAGACCTTGGGGATATTGAACTTCCAGCAGTCCTGCATGCCCGCAATGAAGGTATTCGGTCCACCGAGCAACAGGACCACCGGGCGCAGCGTATTGCCGCGGGTGAGCACGGCAAGGTTCTGCTGGATGATGGCCTCGAAAAGCGACGCCATCAGCTCGTTGGGTGGCACGCCACTCTTTTGCAGCCCATTGACGTCGGTTTCCGCGAAAACTCCGCACTTCCCTGCCACGGGGTGCAGCTTCAGGCCAAGGTAGCCCATGTGGCAAAGCTCTTCAGCGGGGATTCTTAGCTTGGCGTTGATCTTGTCAATGACCGCGCCCGTGCCGCCCGCGCACTTGTCGTTCATGGACGGGATTTTTTTCTTGCGACCGGTCTCCGGGTCCTCTTTGAAGATGATGATTTTGGCGTCCTGCCCGCCCAATTCGATCACCGAGCCGCATTCAGGATAGAGGTGCTCGACGGCAAGCGAAACCGCATTCACCTCCTGCACAAACTTCGCCCCGATGTGCTGGCCGACAGTGCTGCCTCCACTCCCGGTAACAAAGATCCGGGTTTCACCAGCCTTGATCCCGGCCTCGACTTCCATCCGCTTCAGGAACTCGAGACACTTTTCTGGCTGCTTGGTGTCGTGGCGCTGGTAGTCGCTCCAGATGATCTGGTCGGTGGACGTATCCACCACCACAGACTTCACCGTGGTTGAGCCGACGTCCAGCCCGACAATCAAGCTCTTGGGATTAACCTGATCCATTTCGCACCTATCCGGCCAAAAATTCACCACAGAGCGCGCAGAGACCACAGAGAAAAACACTTCTGCTCGCGCCAGCAGGGATTACAAGGTCACGGTTCCTTGTTTGTTGACCCACAGTGTTTGCTGCGTCTCTTCTCCGTAACCTCTGTGCTCTCTGTGGTGAAATCCTCGTTCAAACCGCGACCGCCATACGCCGCTCGGCTTTCAGGCGCTCGGCGGCATGGAGCGCGAAGTTTGCCGCCACGCCCACCACCCCTTTCCGGTGCCCGTACTTGTACATGGGCTGCTGCATTTCGGGATGCTCGGCTACGAAAGCCTTCACGTCCTCGAGGCTCACCCCAGCCTCGTCCAGTACCCTCTTCATTTCATTCTTGGCCCGGACCTTCGCTTCGCCAAGCGCCATCTGGACGCGGCTGTGCGCATTCACATCCCCTTCCCCGGAGGTTTCTATCGGGATGAAGATCATATCCTTGTAGGTTGAGACGACCGCTGATTGCGCGCCGTCTGACTGCGTCGAAGGCATGCAGCCGAAAGGCTTCAAGCTCAGCACCATGTGGCAGAGGTCTTTGTTCGAGTAATAAATGTTCTTGGCGACTTCCAAGTGCCCTTCGCCTCCGCCCGCGCGGGAGTTGTAGAACGGGTGCCCAAGGCGCTGGAGTTCGTACTGATCGGTCAGGTGATGCGCAACGCCGCCCAGGGCATCGATCAGCCGGTGGTACTCACGCTTGAATATGACTTCAGCCACTGACAGCTTGGCGAGTTTCTGCTGGGTGGTCAGGTGGCTACCGAAAACTTTCGGCAGGTTCCACTTCGAAACGCCCTGCTGAATTAAGTCCAGACCACGCTCGTCCTTAATCTGCTGTTTGGCCTGGTGAATCATATACATGATCCAGGTTCCGACAGGTTCGACCAGGACCTGTGCGCCTTCTTTCTCCAGGAACTTGAACATGTTGAAGTTCCCATCGCCTTCGGTGGTCTGAGCCCAGAATTCACCCGTGATCTTTACCAGGGGTTTGACGCGGGTACGGTCCACCGGGATGGCGTTGAAGCGGTCGCGTACCGCGTTGAGTGCGGCGGTGTAATCGTCTCCATAGAGCTGGTTCAGGAACTTACCCACGTACTCCGCCGTCCCAGCGAACCCTGTTTTGCCTAGCAGTGAGGCGAGTTTCCCTTCCAGCGTCCACGGCTGCTTCTTGCGCACGACCTCTTGAAGCAAGTCCATGCACTCGCCGAGCACGCGGTCGGTTTCGCCTGGGTTCACTTCGTAAGGCCGGATTTGATAGGCAACGTCATTGATGATGTCGCCGATATTCATAGCATTCAGAATCCCGAGGAAGAAGTCGAGATTCATTTCCAGTCCCGCTTCGGCTTCCGCCTGGTTCAGGCCCCCGCTCTGCTGGAAGAGCAGCACACGGAACCCGTCGAAGCCGGAATTCCGCAGCGCCAGCCGGTACTCGGCCTCATACATCCCGAAGCGGCATGGCCCGCAGGCCCCCGCCGTGAAAAAGACATAGCGGTCAATGATTTCCTGCTTGCTCATGCCTTTCTCTTCCAGGCCTTGGACGTATTCAACAAGATTCCCGACGGTAAAGTAAGTCGGGTTGCATTGGCCGTTGTTGCCGTATTCCTTGCCAAGTTGGAAAGCCTTCTTGTTGGGAACGGGTAGCGCCTCGCATTGGTATCCCAAGCTTTCGAGAGCCCCGTGAATAAGCTTTTCGTGTTTCCAGGTGAGACCACCGAAAAGTATCGTGGTGCGGTCACGCTGGGATTTCGTGAAAGGGTTTTCAATGGGTTTATGAAAGTGCTGGGAGGGGCGCTTCTCGAGGCCTGCTTCCTTTTCCAACCGCCGGCGCTCGTCCTCCAGGCGCTGGCGGATTAGCTCTTCCTTCGAGGAAATTCGAATCAACCCCCCACTCATCGTCGGAATTTCGTTGAAAGGACTAGTGCTCATTCATCACCTCGTTTCAAGAATTCCAGGGACGGATGGGTAGCTCCATGCGTCGTCTCCTGGCCAGGCAGCCCGCACCCGCCACGCAAGCGAACTCGAATTCACCACGGGCACGGCCCAGCTACGAATTGATTTCTTATTAGCCCCGCAGTGCAGAGGTACACACCTCTGACTGACGTCTGTCATTTTTCTCACTCGCGGGGCCAAAGTAAACCGCCTTGCATTGAATTGTTGTTCTTCCGACTTAAATTGGAAACTAGCGAAGCCGATTGGCGACAATTTGACCTTTTACAACACCGGTGCGGGGCTTGCCCCTCTTGTAGCGCAGGGCCCGCGGTCCGGCCCTGCGGCTCTTCACGCGGCGCGGGTTCTCGCCGCGCCGCCAAAATCGCGGCGCGGTGGAGTAGCCGTCCGTCGGCTGACGGACTGGACAGCGAGCCTTGCGCTACATTTTCATCGCTCCCGCTCTTGTCAATCCGGCGGTTTTGCGCTTGACACGAGGCTAGGGATGTGATACGTAGTAGACGATAGGTGGGGGAAGAGCAGGAGTCAGGAGTCAGGAGTCAAAATAAAGAGCATCAGCTCACCGCCGAATGCCTTCCGCCCACTGCCGACTGCCTACGGTGCTTGAGGGCAATTCGAGTTGGCGGGACTCTTGGCCCGTACCGCGGCCTACGACACAATGTCACCGCTCACAGGGAAAGAAGAAGCTAGTAACTTCAAAAATTGAACGATCAATGCGGGAATGTCATTGAAAACAAAGGACAGCTGTGGAAAACTCGGGGAAGAGCGGGAATGTTGTAGAAAACAAAGGTAGTTACGTCCTGAAGGCGGGAATGTTGTTGAAAAGAAAGTAGTTAGGTTGAAGAGCATGTTCCAGGTGTCAGGTGTCTGCTGTCTGGCAGGTGGCAGGCGGCAGACGGTAGGTGGTAGGCCGTAGGTGGTAGGTGGGGGAGGAGCACGTTCCAGGTGTCAGGTAACAGCGACTGGGTGCTGTGGCAGGCGTACAGGAGGGACGCGACGAAGCGGTCAGTCGCCGGTGACACAGGTGGCGAGCTTCCGCAGCTTCTCATGCCGGCGGCGTAGAAGCTCATCGGGGGAGAGCTTTGCGAGGTCCTGGAGGCACGACCTCAGCACTGGCCGCAAAATGTCGGCGGCCAGTTGGTGGCTATTGTGTGCGCCGCCCGGAGGTTCCGGCACCACGCGGTCCACGATTCCTAGCCGAAGCATGTCTTCTGCGGTCAGCTTGAGGACACGCGCAGCCTCCTGTTTATGGTCCCAGTCCCGCCAGAGGATCGAGGAACAGCTTTCCGGGGCAATCACCGAATAGACGGCGTTCTCGAGCATAAGGACTTCGTCGCCCACCGCGATGGCGAGCGCGCCTCCGCTGCCGCCCTCGCCGTGAATGACGACCACGATGGGAACGCGCTGCTTGGGTATCTCCTTCAAGTTATAGGCAATGGCCTCAGCCTGCCCACGTTCTTCGGCTCCGATTCCGGGATAGGCCCCAGGAGTGTCTACGAAGGTTATGATGGGCAAGCCGAACTTGGCCGCAGTTCGCATGAGGCGCAGCGCCTTGCGGTAGCCTTCCGGGTTGGTCATGCCGAAGTTGCGGAGCAGTTTCTGCTTGGTGTCGCGGCCTTTCTGATGGCCCATGACCACCACTGGCCTATCCTCGAATTTGGCCAGCCCGCCCACTAACGCTTGGTCATCTCCAAACCGCCTGTCACCGTGCAGCTCGGCGAATTCCGTGAACAGCATCTGGACGTAGTCCAAAGTGTAGGGACGCTGAGGATGGCGAGCCAGCAACACCCGATCCCAGGGATCGCCTGCCGTGCCGACGACCCTGTCCCGAAGCGCTGCCAACTGCTGGCGGAGGCGTTCGATTTCCTCGCGCGTGACCTCTGAGTCGGAGGCCTGCTCCAGCTCTGCAATCTGCTTTTCGATCTCGCGCACAACAGTAGGTTGGTTGTCGGGATTTGGCATCAGTTCAATATCCTACTCGAACCACGTATTCATTGTCGACTCACTCCTGCTTCTCAACCAAAATTGCAGACTCGCCGCAGAGCGCCCGCAGCCGACCGAGTACTTCCTCATCTGCTTTTACCGCACGCGGGCGGGTCACACGAAGATCAGCTACGAAATCCCCGGGGCGCGTGAGTTCTAAGATCACGGGATCGCTACCCGGGTGGGCAGCCAGCAAATCCGCCAGTTCTCCGGCAAGGCCATCTCGGGCGTCAGCAAGATTCACTCGAATTCGGAGCCGCGACTTCGGGCCATTCACCGCCGCATCGAGCGGCCGCGCTTCGTTCACGACCACCTTGGTGCGTTGGTTCTCTTCGTGGCGAACTCGCCCTTTAATCAGGAGAGCTGCGTCGCGCTTCAGCACGCTTTGAAGCTGCTGATAGGCTTGCGGAAAAACAAGCAGCTCCACTGATCCCCGGTTGTCCTCCAGCATGCCGCTGGCCCAAAGATCGCCCTTCTTGCTGGGCCGGACACGCAAGTTGGTCAGGATTCCGGCCAAAGTCACCGGCGACTCGTGAGCCACTCCCTCCAGTGATGAACTGTCGTGACGCGTGATCGTGGCCAGCCGTCCCATGTATTTCTCAAGAGGGTGGCCGGTAACATAGAAACCCAGGACCTCTTTTTCGCCCGCCAGCCGCTCCGACTCTGTCCAATCCGGCACGTCGGGCAAATCAAGAGGCGGAGGCGGCTCGGCGTTCGCACCTCCCATGAACAAACCATGCTGGCCGCTATCGGTTTCGCGCTGTCGCCTCTGGCCAAGGTCCATCACTCGGTCCAACACGGCCATGTGCTGCGAGCGGCGAGCGCCCAGTGAATCGAAGGCCCCCGCCTTGATGAGGCTCTCGATGACACGCTTATTCAACAGGCGCAGGTCCACATTCTCGCAGAATTGCAGGAGCGTATCAAAGCGCCCCAGTTTGCGTCTTGCGGCAAGTACGGATTCGATAGCCGCGGCCCCAACGTTCTTGATCGCCGTAAGTCCAAAGCGGATGCTGTCACCCACCGGCGTGAAGACCAGATCGCTCGAATTGACGTCCGGAGGAAGGATCAGGATGTTCATGTCGCGACATTCGTTCAGGTATTTCGTCAACTTGTCCTGGTTCCCGATTTCTGAGGAGAGGAGCGCCGACATGAACTCCACCGGGTAATGCGTCTTGAGATAGGCGGTCTGATAGGCTACCAGAGCGTAGGCGGCCGAGTGGGATTTATTGAAGCCGTAACCTGCAAACTGTTTCACCAGTTCCCACAGTCTTTCTGCCTTCGCTGCAGGAACATTGTTTTTCTTCGCGCCCGCCAGGAACTTTTCCCGGTTCGCCACCATTTCCTTTTGATCCTTCTTCCCCATGGCGCGACGAACCACATCTGCTTCGCCGAGAGTGAATCCGGCGACTCTGTTGAAGATCTGGATGACCTGTTCCTGGTAGACAATCACACCGTGCGTTTCTTCGAGAATCTCCTTAAGTTGGGGAAGGTCGTAAGTCACGCGCTTCTTGCCTGTCTTGCGGGCAACGTAGTCATCGATCATGCCACCCTGAAGGGGACCGGGCCTGTAAAGCGCGTTCAAGGCCGTGAGATCCGCCAGGCGACTGGGTTTGACACGCTGAAGAATGTCAGTCATTCCCCGACTTTCAAACTGGAAGATTCCTGCCGTCAGTCCCTTTCCCAGCGGGGCATAACTCTCTTCATCGTTGAGAGGCAGGTTTTCCAAATCCAGTTTCTCGCCCCGCGTCGCTTCAATCAGCTTTACGCAGTCATCGATGACGGTGAGCGTGGTAAGACCCAGAAAGTCCATCTTCAGCAGACCGATCTTCTCCAGGTCATCCATGGCGTACTGCGTGGTGATTTCATCTTTGTTGCTCTTATAAAGGGGAACGATCTCTTGCAGGGGTTGGGGTGAAATAACCACGCCAGCGGCGTGAGTGGAAGCGTGGCGCACCAGACCTTCCAGGTGGCCTGCCACCTGGAGCAAGTCCGCCACGCGCTGATCGTCTTCCTTCAGTTGGCGGAGTTCAGGGGTCTGCTTGAGGGCTTGCTCGAGGGTAATATCCAGCGTATTGGGGACCAGCTTGGCGATCTTGTCGACTTCGGCAAAGGGCATGTCCAGAGCCCGGCCGGTGTCGCGAATCACCGCTTTGGCACCCATGGTTCCGAAGGTGATGATCTGGCTGACGTTCTCACGGCCGTACTTTTCCGTAACGTAGCTAATGACTTCGCCCCGGCGTCGCATGCAGAAGTCGATGTCGATGTCCGGGAAGCTTATCCGTTCGGGGTTCAGAAAGCGCTCAAAGAGCAGGTCGTGCTGAAGCGGATCGATGTCCGTGATACGCAATGAGTAGGCTGCCAGGCTTCCGGCTGCCGAACCGCGCCCCGGACCCACGGGAATGCATTGCTCGCGCGCATGCCGCATGAAATCCCAGACGATCAGGAAGTAGCCGGCGAAGCGCATTTGATTGATCAGTTCGATCTCACGCTCCAGTCGTTCTTCATAGGCTTCGAGCGGATAACGCAGTCTTCCCGCTGCCGCCGACCGCTCCAGCCTTTCGCGCCGAAGCGCAAACCCTTGCCGCGTTACCTTCTCAAAGAAGCTGTCGAGCGTCTCGCCGGCCGGAACCTCGAAATGCGGAAAGACGTGCTGTTTTACTTCCAGGTGTACGTTACAGCGGTTGGCAATTTCCAGGGTGTGAGAAAGCGCTTCCGGCGCCTCACTGAAGACCGCTTGCATCTCCTCAAAAGACTTGAAATAGAACTGGTCGGTGGCGAACTTCATCCGGTTCGGATCGCTGAGGGTTTTCCCGGTTTGAATGCAGACGAGAACGTCTTGAGCGCGCGCATCCGCTTTCGTGAGGTAATGACAATCGTTGGTGGCTACAAGGGGTATGCCAGTGTCGCGCGCTAAGCGCGCCAAGTGCGGGTTAATGCGCTTCTGTTCTGCCACTCCATGGTCCTGGATTTCAATATAGAAATTGCCCTTACCGAAGATGTCCCGAAGATCATAGGCAGCCTGGCAAGCCGCTTCGAATTTGTCGGCGCTGAGAGCCACAGGGACTTCCCCGCGCAAACAACCCGACAGGCCAATCAACCCATCGGCATGGCGGGCCAGCAGGTCTTTATCGATTCGGGGCTTGTAGTAGTAGCCTTCCAGAAAGGCGGAAGAGGCCAGCTTGAGAAGATTCCGGTAACCTCTTTCGTTTTCGCAAAGGACAACCAGGTGGTATGGCCGGTCAGCGTCCGGGGAGCGGTCGAAGCGATTCGTGCTCGCCACATAGACTTCGCAGCCCAGAATGGGCTTCAGCCCCCGCTTCAGCGCCGCATCGTAGAACTTTATGGCGCCGAAAAGGTTTCCGTGGTCCGTGATGGCGACGGCAGGCATCTTGAGCTCAGCCGCGCGATCCATCAAGCGACCGATTTCACACGCCCCGTCAAGCAGGCTGTAGTCAGTGTGGAGATGAAGATGGACGAAGTTTTCGGATGGCATCCCGCAAACATTCTAACAGAAACGGTCCGGTCGTGGCGCAGGAACCAAGTTCGACCTGCCGTTTCCTTTTCGATTCGTCCGCCCGGGGAGGCTCTCTTGATGGACTCGTCCAAAACGCGACGCTGGCTTCTGCTTGGCCAAGGCATCTCGCCTTGCTATCCCGGCAGCGGGAAATCAGCGGTGAGAATTCGCGATTAACATTTCCAGGCGTGAGCCCTCAGCAATCAGCAAGGACGCTCCAAAACTGTTACCCGGCCGGCCGAAGAACCCCCCGAAATGACCCGGCTTATTTGGGCCGACCTGACTGAACATTCGGCATGCGAGATAACACGTACACCCGCACGCTGGTGTCCTCGGCCTCGGCGAAAAACTTCCACGGGAGATTAGTGTCCTTCAGTCTGATCTTCCGGCTCTTGCTTACATCCCAGCAGATTACGACTGGCATCTGCGATGGATTGTGGCCGTGACTCTTATAGTTCGAGAACATGTACTCAGCTTCGATCGTTACGAAACGCTCTGGGTTAGAGTCCTCACTTTCACGAAAGTGGGCGATAATGTCCGCGCCCGTGCCGCCGTGTTCTAGGGATTCGAACTTTGTGAACGGCAGACCGCGTAACGCCTCGAGTTTCCACAGGACTGCAAGCGTGTCCTGCTCGTTCTCGGGCTCCCGATGAATAAAGCGCCGCTCTTGCCTCCCGGGATCTGTCCAGTAGACCCATCTCTGTTCGGGGCTCTCCAGTGCTTGTTTCCGAGCGTCAAGGGTTTCGGCACCGCGAATATCTTTCGCTCGCCTGGTATAGAGAGCGAAGCTCTTGTAGTCCTCCGAATCAGCCACCCGACGCAGGAGGCTCTTGACACACCGGTCGAAAGCCTCTTTTGCCGCGCCGTAATTGATCCCGCTCCGACTGATGTTCATGTGCTCCTGAATGGCGTCACACTCGACGACCAAGGAACAGTTCTTGGCGCTGGGGTTCAGGCCGAGACCACGTCGGCCCTCGGTGTAATTCTCAAGCCTCAGGTCGAAGTAAGGGATTCCGAGCACAGACAGAATGAGACCAGTGTTCCCACTTTCTTCGGCCAAGCCGAATTTCGTGGCTTCAACCGAGTAGAGCCCCTTTAGGGTTACGCTCATTCTTTTATTCGTGGTACCGACTCCGGCTGTATCGCTAAGTTGGACGAATCGAGTGGCAGGGCCGGGGTCACCGCCTATCTTCTTGAGAGTTGGAAATCCAATCTCGAGCGTCTCGCGAGTGTTGCCTACAGCAAGATGGACGACGGGCGGATTATCCCGCCCCTTGGTATATCCAACAAACGTTCGATTCAGCAGGTAATCCTTGACGTGCGAGAAGGAGTACTCACGCCGGACATCGGGAGGATGCCCGGCGACCGTTACCTTCGTACCGGGTTTCTGCTGTGGACTTGGCTCCGACTCGTACATCCTCGGCTTGGGCTTCCTGCCAGCATTGATCGTTTCCCAGGGCGCGTTGACCTCAACCCGGCGCACGGGACCTGATCCTGTATACGTTTCGACCGACAGCCGGCGTGAATGGAAAGCAAGCTTTGAGCCTAGACCTTTCCAGGAAAACTCGTCACTCTTTGCCCCCACGACTGCAGAGACGCCCAGGGCTAAGAAGCGATAGAGCCTCGTTAGGTAGCCAGCTGGCCCATCGGCGTAGTCCATGCCGATCCCGTCGTCCTCCACCTCAAAGACATAGATATCCTCGGGATGGGGGTAGCAGCGTACGTGTATGTTGCGAGCACTGACTTCACGAGCAGCAGCATTAGAAACCAGCTCTCGCAGCAGGTCTAGTGGGTCGCGTTCCTCGCTGATTAGTTGTCGCATCAGGCTGACCTCTTGGAAATAGAGGTCAAGCTCCTTCATCCGTGCCTTTTCAAAAGCGTCGCTCATCTGTCCAGCCATTGCACTCCTCCGGCGAGCCGAATAATACCAGATTACAGCGCGAGTGGCCTAATGAACCGGCCGACACTAAAGCAACATCCCGGGGCTCGCGAGCCTGTCCGGGCACAACCCCGCACGATGTGTTTTTCTGAGCGCACGACGTGGTTGTATGACGAGAACCAGATTGTCGTTTCGTCAACCATGCGGCCTAATACCTCGCCCGCCTTGCCCGATGGGACTTACCGGGTAGTTTTCCCTTATCCTTTGCCCCCCGCGAAGCCTGGGCTGGTGATACGCTCGCGGGAGGATTGGCCGAAGGCGCCCCCGCCTCCTGCCCGAGATGTTTGGGCTTTGCCGCTTCTTTGGGTTTCCGTGGGCGGTGCAGGCGAGTTTCAGGCGCAGGCGGCGGCTCTTTGATGCCGGCCCTTTCGCGCAAGGCTTTTGTCAATTGCTGAGGGGTCTTAATCTTGCCATCCACCTGATCGAGGAAAACGCTCTCGACGATCTGATCGAACTTAGCTCCGGGTTTGAATCCCAAGGCCTGTAATTCCGCGCGAGGCAGCTTTGCCCGAAGCGGCAAGTACTTGGTCAGGTAGTTCTTGACGCGAGCATGAACCTTGGTCTGCGGGTAATAAACCAGCAGGAAGAGCAAAAGGTGGCGGGACTCTCTTGCCAGCAGAGTGTAGACCTGGTGAGGCAGTGCGGCTTTCGAGCTGCCGAGTACCCGGGCGAGCTTCGTGGCGTCCCGCTCCATGTTCAGGACTTCCTTGATCACTTTGCTGATTTTCAATACCTTCTTCGCCATCCTTAGTTTTTCACGGCTACTCAGCTTTTCCACCAAGCAAAGAAAATTGACCAGGTAGGAATCGGCCCCCGGAACGATTTGTGCCGCCGAGCGGGTCCTGGAAAAGCGCTCGTAGTTGATCCGTGCGGAGGCCAGTTTCTTGTCCAGCCCCCCCAGGAGTTTCCGCTCCACAAGCACTTTGAGAATACGCGCTGGGTTCTCCTCCTGCAGGATAGCCCGCAGCTCATGGCCCTGTTGGTCCGCATCCAGTCGTTCCCAGGCGTGGTTCTGGAGGGCCGCCTCCAAGTAGTTCTTGGTCCGTTCATCAGGCGTGAAATCAAGGCGCAGTCCGAGCCGCAGAAGGTGGTAAATCCGAACTGGGTCCTCGGAAAAGCTTCGGGGATGCAGAACCCTGAGTTCCCGCCTTTCGATGTCCGCAGCGCCGTTGGTGGGGTCAAGAAGCAAGCCGCGCGAGTTTGGATGAAGCGAAATCCCCATGGCGTTTATTGAAAAATCACGCCGCCTCAGATCTTCAAATATGGTGGCGGGTCGCATCTCCGGACGCTGGCCGGGTTTCGAAAAGACATCCTGCCGGCACTGGCCTAGTTCCACTCGCACTCCATTCGTGAACCAAAGTTCCGCCGCGGCAATATGTGGGTCGAACTCCTGATACTCAAGCGCCAGAGGCTCTCCGTTGCCCATGACTGGGCGCGATGAAAACCCGGTCAAGGGTGATGAGCCTTGTGATTTCAAGCGGCGAAGAATCTTCAGGGGATCGCCTTCGAGGGCGAAATCCAGGTCACGCACCACCTGTTGCCCGTACGTCAGATCTCGGACCGCGCCACCCACGAGGTACAGGTTCAACCCCTGTTCGTAGGCCGAGCGGCTGATCAGGCTTAGTACACTGTATTGCTCTTGCGAGAGCTTGCTTTCCATCAGAAAGTTGTAGTCGCTCATGAGAGTTGGGCGTCCATTTCCTTGAAAACTCAGGGGCCTGAAGTTCAGGCTCGAGGATGGTGAGTCTGATAGACCTGCTTTAACCTTTGCGTCAAAACGTGCGTATATATCTGAGTTGTCGAGATATCACTGTGCCCTAGCATAAGTTGAATCGAGCGCAGGTCAGCTCCACGTTCGAGCAGATGCGTGGCGAAAGAGTGCCGCACCAGGTGCGGTGTCAGGGGAACTGAAATCCCCGCCCGCCGGCCATGCCCAGCCAGAATTTTCCAAAATCCCACCCGCGACAGTGGCCCTCCCCGGCGGTTGAGAAAGAGGAAGGGCTCCTGACCGTTCTTGCCGAATGTCGAGCGGCCGCCGAGCAAGTAAGCTTCCACAGCGCGCAGAGCGGACTTGCCAACGGGGATTAGCCTCTCCTTGTTTCCTTTTCCCAAACAACGGACGATGCCCAAACCGCTATCAAGATCCGACCAACAAAGATGAACCAGCTCCGAAACCCTCATGCCGGTGGCGTATAAGAGCTCCAGCATAGCCTTGTCTCGAAGGCCAAGGGGGGTGGAGATATCAGGTTGTCTTAGGAGAGTGTCAACCTCGTCGGTAGTGAGATACCTGGGCAGCGTTTGTTCCAATTTGGGCGCATCGACTTCTGCCGTAGGATCGCTGTGGATCCTGGCTTCCTTCGCCAGGAATCGAAAGAAATTTCGTAGGGAAATCAGATGACGAGCCACGCTTCGAGCGCTCAGCCCCCGGCCATAAAGGGCGGCCAGGAAGGCGCGAACATCATCGCGGTCTGCCTCCGCAAGACTCTTCCCGCAGCCACGCAGGAATCTGCAGAAATGGATAAGGTCCCGTTGGTAATTCGAGATACTGTTGGCGGCAAGACCTCTTTCCACACGTGCATAATCGAGATAGTCGCGAACTTCGCGCAGCCCCGGTGAAGAATCCAAACCAAGTTGCCGGCCGCCAAATGCTTTCCTGCCAGCCACGCTGCTTGCCGGCTTCGGATCAAAGTGGTCCGCAGCCGTTCCGTTTTCCTGCTCAGCTTTGCTTCGGCCGGGCATTCTCGTCACTCTGCCTCGGGAGTGGCCGGAGAAATCAAGGGACGCGACAAGAGCTCACGGACGCGCTTGCCCTGCCGCAGAGCCACGACACGAGTGGCGCTCTGAAAACTAAGCGACTATTTTTCAAGAGATTATGAGCCTTCTTCAAGAATCCGCACTCCGACTCTGCGCCGAAAGACTTGACAGGCCTAGCTCACCACTTATACTAGCACAAGCGGTTTTCCGTGGCCAAGCTGCATTTCACAGCAGCAAATTCCTCGCGGATGGCGCCTCGCGTGAAAGACAAGCACAAATCGACTTACAAGAAGGTGGTGATACGAAGGCTGGATCATGGCCTCATAAAGGGATTTGTCGACCCTGCTTCCTATTTGGGGGCAAACGGCATCCGGATGCTCGACCGTGAAGGCCGGACTCTGACTATTCCCTTGCATGAGATTAAGGGCGCCTTCTTCGTGAGGGATTTCGACGGCAACCCCCAGCGGTCGGAGCGCAAACTTTTCCAGAGCCGCCCCCGTTTGGCCGGCCTTTGGGTTCGGGTGACTTTCAAGGATAAGGAAGTGCTGGAAGGGCTTTTGCCCAGCAACCTCGTGGAACTCAGCCCGGAGGGATTTCTGGTTACGCCGGCGGACCTCTACTCCAACAACTTGCGAGTCTTCGTTCCCCGAACTGCCGTGACCGAGATTACAGTCTTGGGCGTAATACTCAATGGGCGACCGAGAAAGCTATCGCAAAAGCGGGGCGGAGTCCAGGGTGACACCGCAACTACGGAAGGCCAAATTGGTCTTTTCCCTGCTGCCGAAGGGGAGGGGAAAAAGCAGCCTTAACGGGATGCCGGGACGCCCGCATCTGGGTGCGGCTCCCGGTCAACGGACCAAAAGCCACTCTCCTGGGTCTTTACATCATTCCGAGTGCACGGAATTTAACCAGTAATATTGACTGGCAGGCTGGGTGCGTGCCTCAGCCTGCTGAGGCGGGCGGTTGTACGGGGGGAAGTACCATCTTCTGATGGATGGCGTAAAGCACCAACTCCAGACGGTCCGAAACGCCAACTTTATCGTAGATTGACCTTAGGTGGTTCTTCACCGTTTGTTCGGTAATGGACAGATGCTGGGCGACTTCCCGATTTCGCCATCCCTGCATCAGGTAGCTGATTATTGTCTTCTCTCTCTGGGTCAACGTGTCTACGGGCCTTAGTGGCCGGGAGGCACTCGTTTCCGCAATCTTCGCGATGCGGGCAACCTGCTGGCGCGGCAGCCAGACTTCGTTCTCCCAAACTACCTTGCGAGCGCACTTAACGAAGAGGGACGGTTCCACCGACTTAAGAATGATCCCCGAAGCCCCCAACTGGATGAATCGCATGGCCTCCTCTTCTTGAGTTATTGAGGAGGACGTGACCACGATTTTACACTTAGGCGCCTCGCGACGAATGTCCTCAAGCAGATTCCCGCCAGCTTCCGTTATGATTTCCGCCTGAATAAAATACAGATGGGGTCGCAGGGATTTCGTCAGTTCGATCAACTGCGGGGCGGACTGGGCTTGCGCGACGACGCGCAGGTCATCCTCCACCGCGAAGAGCTTTTGCAGCCCATACCTGAAGATGCCTTCACGGTCGGCTATGAGAACCCGGATCTTTTTCTTCCCGGCATTGCGGAGGCTCATCCAGAATCACGTCCCCAATGCTACCTGTTTGCAAGGGCAATCTGCCTGCACGACGCGCCGCCCCTGGAGCTCTTGATTGGTCTTTGGGAATGCACTACCACCGCGTCGTGCATGATGGCTGAATCGCCAGGAATCTTGCATCCTCTGTTCGGAGAGCGTCAAACAGCTTGCGTGCGCGTGGGCCGGATTTCGTACTCGTCAATCGTGGCGCCCATCCCTCTCGACTCGCCGGGGCAGCTCCAACGGATGACCCGCCCATTACAATGCAACTCAACGGGGACATGCGTAATAGTCACAGGGAGGAATACTTTCATGGTTACGGATGTCTCGCGGGGAGGGCGGATGGGAATACGCATGAACAACCCGTTCCCACTGATGTTTCCGGTCTCCCCCTCCACGTGGCGAGAGCGGCCCCGGCGACTCTTCCAGCGCACTTCTACTGGACATTCCACCGGAATACGTATCCCTGCACGCTTGTTGCTCATGGTCTCTCCACCAAAACGGGCCACACTAGCGACCATAGCTTATCTCGTTTCTGCCATCGTGGCAAGAGGAAACTCCTAGCGGTCAATGAAATGTTTGGGCGCAAACCTCCACCCTGACCCCGGAAATAAGTCCAGCGGGGATGCTTAATCAGTGGAAAGCCAATGCCACCTTTCCCATCCCCGCCGTGCGCCAACAGGCACGATTCAATTCGCGCCAGACCGGGAGCCACATCGTATCACTCTCTGGCGGCCGGCTCCATCAGCCTTCCCATCGGGCCACCCGAGAGGTAGGTGTTCCCAAAGCCTACTTGTATTTCCCCCTCTCTGCCAAGCGTACTAGCGTACCATTACTTCAGTACGAGGCATTGCCTAAACGGCGGACCACTGCTAACCTTGCGGCTTCGGGGTAGGTTGCCTGCTAAGTCCAGGTGGTTGTTCCCCCGGACGACCACGGAAAAGGAGAAAACAATGAAACTGGGTGAAATTGCGGCGCGGCTTGAATGCCAGCTCGAAGGTCCGGAAGAACTCGAAATCACCGGCGTCGCCGGAATGGACGAAGCCACCCCCGGTGAATTGACTTTTCTTGCCAATCCCAAATACCTGCGCAAAATCAAAACAACACGCGCCGCGGCCATCATCGCCAGCCCGGAGGAGGACCTGGGGGGGCGGCCCGCGTTGCGGTCGGCGAATCCTTACCTCACATTTGCCAAGGCCCTCGAGTTTTTCCATCCTCTTTATCGGCCTCCGACGGGCATTCATCCCACAGCAGTCATCGCCCCGGACGTCCGATTGGGTCGCGCTCCTTCCATCGGCCCCTACGTGGTCCTGGAAGAAGGAGTGGAGATTGGGGATGACTGCGTGCTGAAAAGCCAGGTGGTGGTCTACCGAGGGGCCAGGATTGGACACCGCTTCTTCGCCCATGCGCATGCGGTGGTACGTGAATTCGTTTGCATCGGGGACGACGTGACCTTGCAGAATGGGGCGGTTATCGGGACGGATGGCTTCGGGTTCGCTCGCCAAGCGGATGGCTCTTACTACAAAATAGTGCAGTCCGGGACGGTGGTCATCGAGGATGGTGTCGAGATTCAAGCCTATGCCTGTATCGACCGGGCCGCCGTGGGAGAAACGCGCGTCCGCCGTGGCGCAAAAATCGACAATCTCGTTCAGGTAGGACACGCCTGCGAGATCGGGGAGAATACTCTCCTCTGCGGACAGGTGGGCCTTGCCGGAACCACCAAAGTGGGGCGCAACGTGATCCTCACCGGCCAGGTCGGCGTGGCGGGCCATGTGACCATCGGAGACAATGTGGTGGTGTCCGCCCAATCCGGCATTCATAGTGATGTCGAACCGAACCGCATCATGTCCGGCTCCCCGGCTATTGACAACTCGCTCTGGATCAGATGCGTCGCGGCTTATGCCCGGCTTCCGCAAATGTATGCTACCTACCGCAAAGTGCGTGAGCTCCTGGAGAAGCCGGGGCAGAAGCCCTAGCCTGAGAGAGTAGGCAGTAAGCAGCACGCCGAAGGCAGGGACTACGCGCTGGAGGAATTCTAGCTTGTGAATAGTGAATTGCGAATTGCTTCATTAACAATTATCAGTTAATCTATAAAGCACACATGAACTACCCCATGTAGTATGATAAGCATCCTGGGTAATCATAAGTATAGTATTGCCTTATCAGGTGATACACAGCTTTACAGCCTTCTGACTTCTGCTTTTTCCACTTGTCACTCGTCACTGCTCTAGCGGCCATTCATCCTTCTCAAGGCCTGCCAGGATGGCCTGGCGGGCACGGTCAATGATCAATTGGCGGTCCTCCATAGTAGAACCTTCAGTGGCAACAGGTTCCTGGAAGGTGATACGGACACGTCCCGGGCGTATCACGAACTTTCCTTTGGGCATGATCTTGTTGCTGCCCGAGACCGAGATCGGGACAATGGGAGCGCCCGCTTTGATGGCCATGACAAAGACGCCTTTCTTGAAGCGTTGAAGCCTGCCGTCGGGGCTGCGAGTGCCCTCGGGATAAACAAGGAATGACTTTCCAGCCTTCAGCGCCTGCACACCCTTTTCGACGGCCTCGAGCGCTTGTTCCCGGTTGCGGCGGTCGACGGGGATAAACCCGCACGCCACCATAGCTCTTCCGAGAATTGGAACGCGGAAAAACTCCTTCTTTGCCAGCACGAGCAGCCGCGGCAAGTTGGCCAGCAGGGCGGGAGGGTCACAGTTGCTTTGGTGGTTGGCCATGAAGACAACGGCCCGGTGGGAGGGAATCCGGTCGCGTCCATGGATTTCAAGGCGTACTCCCGCCAGCCACAAGGTCATTCTTGCGCCCAGCGTTCCGATCCTGTAAATGGGATCGGAATTGCCACTGATCGCAGCATAGATCAGCACTGGCGGTCCCAGGATCAAGACGTAAGCGAAAGTGACGAGGATTACCAGGAAAGCTCGGATCATGGCTCGTTAGCGCCCGCGCGCGAGGTCTCTCCCTTGAGCCAACCTTCGCGCACCCGGACCTGTTCAGGCGAAGCATGGGCGATTTCCTTCACGTGGCAAGTTGCCTTTTCATTGGCTTCCAGCGGGTGTTCAATCTCCAGCTCCAGGCCTGCGTAGCCGAGATACGTATCATAGTCCAGCTCCCGCGTGCCCCGCACGTAATCAGCAAAGAAGGCCTCCAGCCCGGAAAACCTGGGAGCCACCTGCGCTATCAGGCGCCGCAGGTCCGCATCCGTATAGTAGCGGCCGGGGCGGCCAAAGTCTTCGTTTAAGCGGCGCATCACGTCATCCAGACCGGCGCCATTCCCAGTGGCATGACGAAGGGCCAGGTCGAGCAGGAAGCCCAGCAGTTCGCCCTTAATGTAGTACGAGATGCTTCGCTCGGGCCGCAGGTAGTCGTTATACTTTTCAAACCACGCTTCCAGTCCTGACTCCTCCGCGCTTTGGAAGAAACGGGCGGGGCGGGATTGAAGTGCGTCAATCGCCGACCCCAGGCGGGCGTAAAAAGTCTTGCGGGAGATCAGTCCCGCTCGCAACAGTGCGAGTTCGCCATACGCGCTCGTCACGCCTTCACAGAACCAAAGGTCGCGAGTGTCGTTGCCGTGGATGTAATCGATGGGCTCGAGCGATTGCGGCCGGATGCGCTTCACGTTCCACAGGTGGAAGAACTCATGCGCCGCGACACCCTCCAGGTTCTCCCAGTGGTCGCGAAGTTGGGGGACACGGACCGTGATGGCGGTCCCGTTGCGGTGCTCCATGCCGCCGCCCCCGTCTTCACGTGGGAAATGCAGGATAAACGTGTAGCGAGAAAAGGGCACGTCGCGCATGAGCGCGGTTTCGGTGGCGGTGATCTTGCGCAGCGAGGCCAGCAGGCGATCCGCAGAATAGTCCTTGACATCCGCATCAACGACCACGCGATAGGTTGCTCCATCCTGAGAAAAGCTGTAATCCTGGAATTGCCCTGCCTCCGCCGGGCTGTCGACCAGAACGTCATAATTCGGAGCCAGGAATCCGTCTCCGTCTTCCTCGAGCAAGCTCGCTACCTTCCACTCGGCAGGAATCAAGAGCTTCACATGCGCGGCGCGTCCTCGCTCCTTGGGCAGGTAGAAGAGGAGCGTAGCAAAGTCCAGAAAGGCGTGCTGGCTATCCAGCGCGCTCGAAAACGGCGGCGATCCTGCCACATAAACAGCGTATCGAAGCGCCAGCTTCGCGCAGGGCTTAGCCTCCGACCTCCAGGTGTTAAGGTCAACGCGCGTCAGTTGCTCCTGCGCGCCATCACAGTCCGCAGCAAGTTCCTGGATATTCCTGACAAAGTCTCGAATCTGGTAAAGGTTGTTCCATGCCGGGAACTGGAGTTCTGTGGAAGGCGAAGCCCCCGCGACCGTCATCACGACCTTCGCCAGGTGTGAGCCAGGCTCACGCAAGTCGAGCAGGTACTGAATGGGCTCGGAGGCGGCAAAAGAAGACTCCGCGAGCGGTGGAAGCAAAAAGCAGCAGGCAAGAATCAGGCCTGCACAACCATACCTCAATGGCCGCATGCCAGTCTTCTTAGATCTCAGGTCCATACGCCGGTTTGTTTTCCTGTAGGGGCGACCGGCGGTCGTCCCCGGGTACACCGTACAGAAAGCATGGATTTGTGGCCATTTTTTGGCTTTGATTGGCGTTTCTTGCACTCAAAAAGGAGTTCATTTTTGGCCCCAAAAACCGCTAACCCCATTAGCTTCAACAAACTTTTAGGTTCGTTCCCTCTAAATAACATCTTTTTTGCATTTTCTGCCCAGTTCCCGTCTTTTGCGGGCCGGTTACCAACCCTTTTCACGGACTCGCCAGCGGCGCGCTCCATAGGTCAACTAGAATAGGCTATCACCTTTCCGTCCACATGTCAAGGGCGAAGAGGGAGGAGTTTCCTCTTTTTTTTGTTCGTGGGATGCGATTCACCTTATTCGACGCGCTGTCGTGAGTGCGGCACTTCTTTTAAGATGTTGAGCGCCGACTTGGGCCGCAGGGCGGCTTTACTGAAAATAAAGGCTTTTCCGCTAGCCTCGTCAACTTGGGAAGTCGCGCGCGGCCGCTCCAAAAGCGGCTAGACCGTCCTTATGGAGTCGAAATTGAAGTGTTCGCAACCCATCACTTCTTGAGATTTGTATCCGCCTTGTTTTCAGTATTTACACCGAATTCATGCCAAATTTTGAGGAAACTCCTGCGAAGAGGCAGGACTGTGACAGTCTCGTGATTGTGGTATCCTTCCTGGTACGGAGACTGCCGCGATGCACAACGTTGCCCTCGTAAGAGTCGGTCCCGAGAACCTCGCGGAGTGTGGCATCGGTTGCATAAGAGACCGTGACAATCCAGGCTACGGGCGCAAGGTCAAATGGCTGCGGAAGCGCTTTGCCGAAGGATTGCGCTTCCTGTTGTTCCGTGACGAGAGGGAAAGGCCGCTGGCGGTCCTCGAATATGTCCCGGGCGAATTCGCCTGGAGGCCGGTCGACGCCCAGGGGTGGCTGTTTATCCATTGCTTGTGGGTGTTCGCTGCAGGGCAGCAGCTTGGGGGGCTGGGAGCCCGGTTGATCCGGGCCTGTGTCGAGGAAGCGGAACGAGCCGGCAGCACAGGCGTCGCAGCCATGGTCAGCAACGGCACGTGGATGGCAGGGAAGGAAATCTTCCTGAACAATGGATTCATAAAGACAGCGGAACGCGATCGATTCGAACTGGTTGTTTATCGGCTGAGGGAGGGCGCGGAGCCGCGCTTCCGCGATATTGACGGCAAAAGCGCAAGGTACCGAGGCCTGCACATCGTGTATTCGGACCAATGCCCCATGCTCTCGAAGTCGGTGAATGACCTCTCCCAGATGGCGGCGGAATATGGCCTGAACCTGCGGGTCACTGTTCTCAAAAGCGCGCATGAGGCTCAGAATGCGCCGTCTTATTACGGTGCCTTCAGTCTGTTGTGGAACGGCCGACTGCTGTCTGATCACTACGTGAGCAAGGGGCGATTCAGAAACATTTTGCGTAAAAAGATCCTGAGCGGAAAAGAGTGAGGCCGACCTGCCCTGGAGGGGCCGAACTTTCCGAGGGTCAACCCCGTCGGGGTTAGGCAGCCGGGTGGGCTTTGCTCTCCGCAGGTTGAAACCTGCGGCTACTCACCGTGGGCCCCAAGAGGGGCCTGCCACGGTGCCATCAATCCTCCCTTTCAGCGCCCGTTTCTGTCATCAGAGGATGAAGTTGGCAGGAAGCCTGCGACACTTGCGCAAGGAGACGGCTCGAATCAACACCTTGATTGAGCGGGAGTTCGAAAAAAAACGAGATCACGCAAGAATCAGTCATGCCCGCTGTCTGCTACCGTCAGCTTCCTCTCTGGATAGCAGCATCAATGGCCCTCTGCCAGGAAGGCGTTGTAAGTGCGAGCCGTCTCGCTTCCCTGAGAATGTGGCGCCGTTTGAGGCGAAGAGGCGTTTATTGCCGGAGCGGGCTTAGGACCGAAGTGGTGCCATTGGCCGTCACCCACATAGGCGTTGTAAGTACGAGCCGGCTCGCTTCCCTGAGGATGCGGCGCCGTTTGAGGTGAAGAAGCGTTTATTGTCGAAGCGGGCTGAGGGCCGAAGCGGTGCCATTGCCCGTCCGCTACGTAAGCGCTGGGCGTTGCCGGTGAAATGCTCCTTTGGGAACACGTCGACGGATTTGGTCCAACCGGAGCTGGGTCGGACGCATAAGAAACGGGGCCGTACCCGGAAATACGGCAATCGTAGGGACCATAGGGGTAGCACGGGTTGGACGAGTAGTTTGGATAGTACGAATAGTCAGGATAGTACCAATAGTAGGGATATCCCCACCCTCCGTAATAGCCATAATCCCAATAAGGCCAGTAGGCCCACGGCCCCCATCCTAGCCCTAAGCCGAATCCATACCCCCAGCCGCCTCGGTAGCCGTAACCGCGTCCATATCCCCTGCCACCGTAGCCGCCACGATAACCTCCGTAACCGCCGCGGAAGCCGCCTCCACCGTAACCAACGCGAAAGCCTCCACCGCCGTAGCCACCACGAAAGCCTCCACCGCCATAGCCGCCGCGAAAGCCTCCGCCCCCGCCGCCATGGAAACCACCACCGCCGCCATGTCCCCCGCTACTTCGGGCCCAGGCGTTAGTGCCCATAGCGCAGAAAGCAATTGCCAACGACAATAAAACGATATGCAATCTACGCATATTCCCCTCCTGCTCAAAAGCGTAGCACCCTTTATGGCCTGAAACAAGCGAACCAGCTCACTGCGGCTCTGGGCGCAACGCCTACTCCGACCCTGCCCGAACCTGTGGCAGGGCCGCCGGGTGTCACCAAAGCATCTCCCCTCTGTACAGATGCCAAATTCGGTAAAAAAGGTCGTATCCATGGATTTTGAAGCGCAGTGTCCTGCCATCCAAGGTAACAACGTACGCGCCACCCGAGCTACCGGCAAGCTGCCACACTCCAAGGCGCTTCAAATTGCACCAACCCAGGCGACACCGATCTGGGCCACCGTTCTGAGCCGATCGATCAGTTGTCCGGCGTGATGTTGAACGTGCCGGATGTTGTAGATTTGCAATTCCAATTTGTTGAAGGGAAGCCAGTGGAATCCTGAGGGTGCATTGAAATCCAGGGATGGCACTCTGGCGTCGATTTCCTCCCAGCAGACTTGGAGGTATTCGAGAATCTCCTCTTTACTGTATGGCGTTTCGATCTTGGGCCGGTCGTGAGGCGGCCAGGGAAGAGGACCAAGGAATTGATAGTTCTCCCGGTGCTTCTTCCACGGGGTGAATTCTTCGCGGGAATTTTGCAGATACGCATGGGTGCAATAAAGCACGTGGTAAGCAATGTGCCAGAACTTGTTGGGATACTCGGGAGCCAGCCAGAGTGATTCCGGACACTTGGTGACAGCCTCCCTTAACATAGCGATCGAAGCGCGATATTGCTTGCCGAGTATTTCATGAAGATTCGCTTCAGCCATGACTGCCTCCCCCCTCTGGGGACGAGAAGAAAGAACTTACCACAGAGCACACAGAGACCACAGAGAAAAACACTTCCGCTCTTCTCTGCGAACTCTGCGGCTTCTGTGGTGAGTCCCCTCTTGGGTTGCGGACACCGGGCCGCGCCGAGTCAGCGGCCCTTGCTTCGGGCCGGGCAGTTGACCTACGCCCCCGCGCGGCGGCGGAAAAACCAGCGATAGGCCAGCATTCCGGCCGCCATCGTCAGCAAGCCAAAAAACGATTCTTTCGGCCGGAGTGCCATCGTGTAGCAGAGCATCCACGCACTGGCGCAGACAAAAACTGCGGGAGCGACGGGATATCCCCAACTTACGGCCCCGAGCCGCTTCCAAGCGGGCCGGTGGCGCAGGCGCACCATGCCTGCCACCGCCAGAGCGGCAAACAGGACTAACGCGAAGCCAATGTAATAGAGCAGGCTTTCGAATGTTCCCGTCAGGATCATGACGGCCGCTGCTGCCGACTGCCAGAGAATGGCCTGGACGGGTGTTCTCCAGCGCGCATGCACGCGCGCCGCGCCGCGGAAGAAGCAGCCATCCTGGGCCATGGCATAGTAGACGCGCGGGCCCACAATGACCATGGCGCTTACCGTGGAGAGTAACCCGAGCGACATCATGCCACTGAAGAAGTCTCCACCTTTCCCTCCAAAGAGCGCTTCCGCAGCCGCTCCGCCGATACGTTCGATGCCCTTCATGGCTTCTAAAGGCATGGCATAGATGAAAGCTGCGTTCAACGCCAGATAAAAGACCGCCACAATCAGGGTCCCCGCAACAAGCGAAGCGGGCAACGTGCGCTCCGGCGACTTCATCTCTTCGGCCACATAAGTCGCGGCGTTCCAACCGCTATAAGCGAACATCACGAAAACGAGGGAAACCGCAAACTGTCCCCCCAAGCTGTGGTGAGAAGTCCGGACTGCCTCTGCCGAGAAATGAGAGACGCTTCCCTTCCCCACCAGGAAGGCCATCACCAGAAAGGCGCCCAGGACTCCTACTTTCAAGCCGGTAAGAACGTTTTGGATTTTGCCTGCGAAACGCACCCCAAGGATATTAGTAACCGCAAATACCGAAACCACCCCTACCGCCAGCAACTGCCCGTTGCCCGTGTGGATCCACCTCGAGGAGGTGGACAGCATTCCCGCCGGCGAGCTGGGCGAGAGTGCGGGGAAAAAGTGCGCCAGATACTCGGAAAAAAGCAACGCCGAGGCCGCGACGGGCGCGGCAAATCCTGCGAAGAACGAAATCCAACCGCTCAGAAATCCCCAGGCCGGTCCCCAAGCCTCCCGCAAGTAAACGTATTCTCCTCCGGAGCGGGGCATATTGATTGCCAGCTCCGCATAGCAAAGGCATCCGGCTAAGGCGACCAACGCGCCCGCCAACCAGATGCCAAGCACTAAGGAGGGCTTGCCAAGATCCCCCGCCAGGAAGCCGGTGGTGCCAAAGATTCCCGCCCCAATCATGTTCGCGACCACAATGGCCGTACCGTTGGTGAGGGTCAGCTCTCGGCGAAGAAGGGGTTGGGGGTGGGGCATGGGAGAAAGCTATCAGCTATCCCGCCGCGGCGGGTCAGCAATCAGAAAGCAGTTGACAGTCGAGAATCGAAGGATACAGCAAAAAGGTTCCCGCTGTCAGTCTTAGTCCTGTGCATGGCTTACAACGTCGGCAGCGACTTTCACAATTGCCCGATGGATGAACGGAAGCGGCAGGTGCTAGACCTGTACAAGTTGCTCCAAGATGGAGTGCAGGAAGTGGCACAAGAGAGTAATGCATATTTGCGCCTCAAATACGAATCACTCCGGAATCATTCCGATCGTCCCCAGCCAAGTCTCCACCAACTGGGGCCATCCCGTCACCGGAAGCTTCGTGCGCCGCAGCCCAAACGCATGCCCGCCTTGTGCATACAAATGCATCTCCACGGGAACCCCAGCGTTCTTCAGCGCAATGTAGTAAACCAGCGATTGGTTTACATTGTCCACGTGGTCATCCTCCGCTTGCAGCAAAAACGTAGGCGGCGTCTGGCCGGTGACAGGAACATCCGGATTCAACTCGAATTTTTTATAGTCAATCCACAGATGCCCCGGATAAAGAGCCACCGCAAAATCCGGGCGGCAGCTTTCTTTGTCGGCCGCATCTACAGCCGGGTACAAACGATGCCCAAAATGCGTGCTCATCGCTGCCACCAGATGCCCGCCCGCCGAAAACCCGAGTACTCCAATCTTGTGCGGATCGATATGCCACTCCGCGGCGTGAAAGCGCACCAGCCCCACCGTCCTCTGCGCATCTTCCAACGCCATCGGTGATTGCGGAAAGGCGCCCCAATTCGGGGACGACCTCGGAGCTGGCACGCGGTACTTCAGCAACACACAGGTGATCCCCTTGGACGTCAGCCAATCGCAGACCTCCGTGCCTTCCAGATCGATGGCCAGAATCTCATAGCCCCCACCAGGAAACACAACTACCGCAGCGCCCGTGTTCTTTCCCATTGGCGAATAGACCGTCATCGTGGGCCGTGAGACGTTGCTCACGTAAACCCACGGCCTGCCAGCGACCAGCCTCGTGTCCGTCGCTGTCTTCTCGGGCCCCGTGATAGGCTGCGCATCAGGCACCGCCCCCGGCCATATCGGCACTTGCGTATGTCCCGGCGATGGCTGCCAGGCAGGCGTCTGCGCGCTCAGACCGCCAAACGCAAACACAACACAGAGAGCAAAGATCAAAGGCTTCATCACAATCCCCACAGCTTAATATAAACCAGTCACTGCCGGAAGCCGCTGACCGGAAACTGTCAAGCCGGAATTTCCGTTTTGACCTCCCAGCCGAGCGATAATTTATACCTGACCGCTTCAGCTTTCAACGCCTCAGCCAAGTTCTTGACTGCGTGGCCTTTTCCGGGGTTGCGGGAAAATCCCAAGGCCTCTAACTCCCCTGCTCTCAACTCTCTCGACAATATTCCTCGCGACCCATAGAATTGTGTTATGCGACTAATTGCGCGCGTCATTGATGTTATCCAAGGCTGCGGCAGGTTTGCGGTTTTCGCCGTTCTTCCTGCGATTTTGCTTTTCTGCGAGCCGGCCACATCCCAAACCACGCCCCTTTCCCCGGCTCCGGATGATGCCGGCAAGTATCTGGAGCACCTTGTGCCCTTTGTCCCCACGCCGCTCGATGTGGCGCAGAAGATGTTGGAATTTGCGAAGGTCCAGCCCGACGACGTGGTCTACGACCTGGGATCGGGGGACGGGCGCATCGTGATCCTGGCGGCACAGAAGTTCGGGGCTCACGCCGTGGGGGTGGAACTCAATTCCGACCTCTTCGAGAAATCCTCGGAACGCATCCGAAAACTGGGATTGCAGGGCCGCGCCCAGATACTCCACGAGAACATGTTTGAAGTTAATGTCCGCCACGCTACCGTGGTGACGCTTTACCTTTTGACCGCCGTGAATGAGCGTCTACGCCCCATGCTCGAAAGGCAGCTTCGTTCTGGGGCGCGCATCGTCTCGCACGATTTCCAGGTCCCTGGCTGGCAGCCTGAGCAGACCGTGGATTATATTTCAAAGAATGGAGTTCCCAGTAAAATCATTCTTTATATTCGGCCGTGAGGAAAGATCGGGGGATCGGGTGATCTGAAGATCGGGTGAACAAAAGCCTACCACCCTCCAAAGTGTCTTTTGGTCGTCCGATCACCCGATCACCCGATCACCAGATCTCCCGATCTCCTGCACGGCCTCGTACATGGCCACAATGTTTTGCGGGGGAACATTGGCCAGGATATTGTGAACCTGTTGGAAGACGAAACCGCCACCGGGGCTGAGGATTTGCACCTGTTCTTTGACGTGCCGGCGCACTTCCTCCGGCGTGGCGCTGGGCAGGATGGTCTGCGTGTCGCAACCTCCGCCCCAGAATACCATGTCCTTCCCGAATTCAGCCTTTAGCTCCCTGGCGTCCATACCGGCGCAAGAAATTTGAACCGGATTGATGGCATCCAATCCGGCGTCAATCAAATCAGGCAACAGCTCCCGAACTCCGCCACAACAATGCAGCATTACTTTCACGTCGGCCAGTTGTTTAGCACGGCTCCACATGAGTTTGTGGCGAGGCTTGAAGAACTCCCGGTACATCTTGGGCGAAACTTGCGGCCCGCTCTGCATTCCGAGGTCGTCGCCAAACTTGATGAAGTCGATATAGTCGCCGACCGCCCCCAGATATTTCTCCAGGTTGGCAAGGTGAATCTCGACAAGGTCGTCGAGGAACTTGTGCGCCTTCGCGGGTTCTGCTGCCAGCAGCATAAAGAAGTTGTCGTTGCGATAGAAGAACTGCCCCGTCTCCAGCAGATTGCCGCCGAACCCGCCCACAATGGCCTTATCGGTCTTCTGCCGCAGGCGTTTTGCTCCCTCTCTCAACTGCTCGTTATTGACCCATGGGCCTGGAGGGCCAACGACGGCGTGCCACATGCACTCTGGCATGGCCTCCGGGATGGTCTTGGGTCCATTTTCATCCGTGAATGGGAAATAAGTTTGTTCGAAATAGAGCGCGCCCTCCGGCATGTGGGCAATCACACCCCCGCTCTTAGAACAGAATACCCACCTTCCGTCTGCCTTTTGAGGCAATGCCCAGGCCGGCATCTTGCAGGGGGTACCATCCGGCAATGTCCAGTCTGCCCAGGATGCTTCGTCGAGAGCGAAAGCGCGGCCCAGATCGAGGACATCGATCCCGAATTTCTCCAGGACATCGTCATCCACGATGGCCAATTGCTGAATAGGGTCGTAAACGCGAAGGGTCGTCTTGGGGAGTCCAAGATAATCGCGCAATTTGGCGTAGGCGATGGCGGCGACCCCTGAGGAAGGGTGACCGGAAAGATCAACCGGCACGCGGTCGGGCCGGCGATGATTGCAGGCAGTAAGAACCCTTTCTCGTGAGGTCATGACTTACACCGTCGCAGAGAAGAAGTTCAAAATTCAAATGGCAAAAGGCAAATGTTCCGGGTCCCTTGCGCAGGCCGTTGGTACCTTCACCCGTCCGTCGGGTTAGGATGTCCCCACATTTGCCATTTGACCTTTGCCATTTGCCATTTGATCTGCTCGTCCCAGTAAAGAAGTCCAAAATTCAAACGGCAAGAGGCAATGGGAAATTGTAGGTGCCCTGGGCGATCCTCTCGACTGGCCCCGTCAGGATGATTTCTCCATTCTCCGGCCAAGCCACCAGGAGCGAGCCAGCTTCCGTTTGAACGCGAACTTGCCGTTCCGTCAAACCGTTCAGGATGCTCGCCACGGCCGCAGCGCACGAGCCTGTGCCAGACGACATGGTGTGCCCTACGCCGCGCTCCCAGAAGCGCACGGCGATCTCTTTTCTCGAGATCACGTTTACAAACTCCACGTTGGTGCGGTTCGGGAAAAGCGGATTGGTCTCGATCTCGCGTCCCAGGCTTTCCCAATCAAGGGGGTAGCGCAGAGTCTCGCTTCCCAGAGACTCTGCGGCTCTTAGGGCGGCAGGTGCCGGTCCGGCCGCGCGCGGGACCGGCGCTACATCAATGTTTTCGAAGTCCCTCACAAAAATCGAGCAATGTGGATTGCCCATCGAGGTCACCGTGACTCGCACCTCGCCCCGCTGGGTACGAAGGGCGAAACCTTTGATGGGCGGAGGGAAGTTTCCGGCCTTGAATGGGATCTTGGCAGGCTCTAGAACCGGAGCGCCCATGCCAACGCGAAACAGCCACCTGCCCTTCCCTTCTTTTACCTTCTGGAGGGACTTCAGACCTGCTGCTGTCTCAATAAGAAATGTTTGTCTCGCCGGGGAGAGTTCCGCAAGTAAGGCGCCGGCACAGCGGATGCCGTTGCCGGACATCTCTGCTTCGCTGCCATCCGCGTTGAAGAATCGGACGCGCGCAGCGTGCTTCTTGTTGTGGGGCGGCATTACCACCAAGAGTCCGTCCGCTCCGATGCCCTTATGGCGATCCAGAATCGCTGGCACAAACTTGGACAAAGAGCGCGGAAGGCCTTCTGCTCCCACTACAAGCCAATCGTTTCCGAGGCCGTGCAACTTCGCAAAGGGAACATTTGTCATCGGGGGTTGTCTCCGAGTCAGTGAGCAGCTCTCAGCTCTCAGCCGCCAGCTTTCAGCCTGGAAAAGAACGAGGCTGGGGGCTAGGGACTGCTCTTCTGTCTTGTGCTTTCTGATTTCTACTTTCTGCTTTTCCGCTCGCTACTCGTCACTTGTCACTGCTCTTCCGATAAATTGCCACGCTCGATTCGTTCGGAAACAAGTGCCTTTCGAGCAGGTCAAAATCCGCAAACGCCTGAGGGTAGGCGCGCATAAGCTCATCCACCGCGTCACCCTCGCCGCGAATAATCCATTCCACCCATTTCCCGGCATCCGGCCGTAGCCTGCGCCAATAACTGCGGTTCGTCTCGGTAATAGCATTATGGTAAGAAATCCCGACTTCGGGCATTACGCATGGCCACTTGCCCGCCGCCATCAGTATCCGCTGTCCGTCATAGTAGTCACGGAGGAAGCGGATGACAGCTTGCTGGCGCTGCGACCGGCAAGGACTATTCAGGATGCCTTCCTTGACGACTGCCAGTTCCTCGGCACCTCCAGCCAAAAGTGAGTAACTCTGCCAGGCAAGCAGGACCAAAAAGAACGCCAGCAATCCGAAACGCCGACGTCGCGGCAAACCTCCAGGGAGAAGGAAGGCCGGGAAAAGGGCCACGGCCGGGACCATTTCCACTCCATAGCGCAAATTGTAATAGGTGTGAGGAAACAGAGTTGGCACGTAAAGCGGAATGGAGGCATGCGCAAGGGCGTGGATATAGAACGGCAATGGAACCAATAACAGAAATGCCACCGCTCCTCTGCCCCAAACTCGCCGGTTCGCTGCCCAGGCAATCAACCCAAGGATTGTCAGCTCGAGTGGCCACACTCCTACGACTAATTTGAGGTCCTCAAGATAATAGCGTGCGGAGAGGAGAAGCTTACCATCGGTCGGATAGGGGAACGCCGTGGTGGCAACTTGATGAGCATATATAACCTGGGCCGAAAATGGCCCGTTGTAAAACTCCAGGGGATTCCCGTAACGCCAGGCGTTGTGAAGCAACCAGAGCACAGGACCGGCCCCGGAAATGATCGAGAAAACCAAGGCGTGCCGGATGCGAGATTCCCAGCACTGCCGCCGCGCCAGCAGCACAAACAAGGCCGCGAAGGGCAGCACGTACCACTCCTCGTAGCGGGTGAGCGTCCCGAGAAACCCTGCCCCCGCCGCGCCCAACAGGGCCCCAAGCCTGCCGGCTTCCCTGTAGCGAAAAAGTTCGTAGACCACCATAACCGCCCATAAGATGGCCAAGGGTTCCGTCAGTGGAGTGCCCGCGAGATAGAGGAGGTTGGGGCTGAGCAGAATCCCGGCGAGCGCAAGGAGGCCTGCCGCCCGGCCCCCATTGAGTTCCGTCCCAAGTCGATACAGGAGCCAGGCAGTGCCCGCAAAAGCTGCCGACGAAACGATGCTTCCAGCCAGCCCCGTCCTCCACAGGAAGTCACTCCGTGCCAATGGGGCGACCAAGAGGTGAAACAGCGGCAGCCATACACTACCAATCTCTTCATAGCCGGGAGTCAGTGAATCGAAGATGCGCCGCGCGCCCTCCATGTGAGCGATGGCGTCACCATAAATGTTCGTCAGCCCTCGGGAGTAGAAGACGTACAGGGCCCCCACGGTGACCGCAGCGATGCAAGCGGCCACTGCGCCGTCGGACTTGACAGACAAAGGAGGCGGGCAGGCGCCGGATTCCGTTGGGTCGAGGGCTTGTTCAGGCATCAAAATGCGTTAGGTTCTTGAACTCGCGGTAGCGGGCTTCAATCTCCTTGGGGGTGAGCCGGAGCAACCTCGCGAGTCCGAACTCTTCCACGGCGTAGCTGGCCATCACCGAACCGTAAATCACCGCGCGGCGAAGCTGGCCGTGCGAGAGGTCACCAGCTCTGGCCAGATGCCCCATGAAGCCGCCCGCAAAGCTGTCTCCCGCGCCGGTGGGATCGTGGACTTCATCGAGTGGGAAGGCTGGCGCGGAGAAGATCCCGCCGCCCGAGAAGAGCGTGACACCGTGCTCTCCACGCTTGATGACCAGCGTGCGCGGGCCCATCTTCTGGATAACTTCGGCAGCCTTTTTGAGGTTGGAAATGCCGGAAAGCATGCGCGCTTCCGTCTCATTGATCAGCAGGACATCGACTTCAGCCAGAGTCTTCTTCAACTCTTCCGGCTTGCCCTTGATCCAATAATTCATGGAATCCAGACCCGCCAGGCGAGCCTTGGGAAGTTGCCGGCGGACATGGAGCTGCAACACCGGATCGATATTGGCCAGAAACACGAACTCGCTGTCGAGATACGAGGCGGGTATTGTGGGCGAGAATTCTTCGAAAACATTGAGGTGCGTTTCGAGCGTTCGCGCCTCATTCATATCACCGACGTATTCACCCGACCAATGAAACGTCTTTCCGGGAACCTGCACCAAGCCGGCAGTGTCAATGCCGCGGTCTTGAAATAATCGCAGGTGCTCTTCTCCGAAGTCCTCGCCGACCACGGCCACGACCCGGACTGGGGCGAACCGACTCGCGGCAACAGAGAAGTAGGTCGCCGCCCCACCCAGGATGTTCTCTGCCTTCCCGTGGGGGGTTCTGATGGAATCAAAAGCTACGCTGCCAATGACCAGCAATGCCATTGATAATCCTTTTCTTGATGGGCTATTGCCCAATAAATCTAATGTATTACTTTATATACTTTCCGACCAGCAACGAGAGCTTTTTCTTGGCTCTCGGCGAGATTCTCCGGCGGTCCGTCAGGATGGCGTGGGCTAGCGCCGAAGGGCATTTGCAGTTCCGTTCTTGCGGCATGGAGCGAATTGCTTTCAGGAGAATCTTCTGACAATTCTCGACATTGTGCGCAAGGTACTCCAATACCAGGTTCACAGTCACGGCGTCGTGCTCGGGATGCCAGCAGTCGTAGTCGGTGACCATGGCGAGTGTGGCATAACAAATCTCGGCCTCCCGCGCCAGCTTGGCTTCAGGCAGGCTGGTCATCCCGATAAGATCCATTCCCCAGGAACGGTAAACGTTGGACTCGGCTTTCGTGGAAAACGCCGGCCCCTCCATGCATAAGTAAGTGCCCCCCGTGTGACAGCGGACGCCGACATCTTTGCACGCCCCGGCCAACACCTCCACGACCGTAGGACAAACGGGCGTGTCAAAACTGATGTGAGCAACGAGGCCATCGCCAAAGAACGTGGAAACGCGCTGCCGGGTGCGATCTAAGAATTGTGCAGGCAAGGCCATGTCCATGGGACGGTAATCCTCCTGAAGTGACCCTACAGCGCTGACTGAGATGATGCGCTCCACCCCCAGTTTCTTGAACCCGTAAATGTTAGCGCGAGAATTCAGCTCCGTCGGCAAGAGGATGTGGCCACGCCCGTGGCGAGATAGAAAAGCCACCTTGCGTCCTTCCAAGTTGCCAAGAATGTAGGCGTCGGATGGTTTGCCAAAGGGCGTAGCCATGCGCACTTCCCGGACTCGCTCGACACCCGGCAGGTTATAAAGGCCGCTTCCTCCGATGATTCCAATTTCTGCTTGTGGCAAAGGTCCTCCCTTTGGGACTAGGGACTGGGGGCTGGGGCCATTTTGGATTTTAGATTTTGGATTTTGGATTGCCCGCCTCCTTGCGCTCACAGCTCGCTGCCTACTGCTTACTGCCTACTGCCTTCTGCTCTTCCCCAGCCCCCAGCCCCTAGTCCCCAACCCCTCTGTTCACTGGCTGTGTTGCAATCTTGCCTTCGATTTCCACTATACGCACCCAGGGCACATTCGGGTCATGAGGAAAAACCACGATAGCTTCCTTTTGAGCTAACTCGGGCAGCAGGCGCTTCTTGCTGGCGAGAGTCTCCATTGGGTACAGGTCGAAACTCATGATCCACGGATAAGGCAGATGCGCCGCGGTAGGAACGGTGTCGGAAATGAAGTATGCACACTCGTTCCCGGATTCAATGCGCACACACTGCAAGTTGCGCGTGTGACCCGGTACGACCTCAACCCTGATGCCTGGGGCTATTTCCGCTTCGCCATCGAGAAATTCGGTCTGCGGCTCGGCGGGCTTGAAGAATTCTTCAATGTAGCTGGCTTGGTCTCGTTCAGTGGGATTCAGCGCGTGCTCCCACTCTTCCCTCTGGATGAAATACCGAGCCCGCGGAAAGGTCGGGATAGTTCTCCCGTTCAGACGCAGCGTGTTCCAACCGCAATGGTCGAAATGAAGGTGCGTGTTGATGACAATGTGGATGTCCTCCGGCCCGAGCCCCAATTCATCGAGTCCGGCGAGCAGCGTCGTGGGATGTTGGACGTCATAGATGTCCCTGAACTTCGCATCGAACTTATCCCCAATACCTGTTTCCACGAGAATGTTCTGCCTCCGGGCACGAATCAGCAGGCAGGTCAAGGAAAGCCGGATTCGGTTGCGTTCGTCCGCTGGGGCCTTGCGTTCCCACAGGGCCTTCGGCACCACGCCGAACATCTGTCCTCCGTCGAGGGCAAGAGTTCCGTCGCTGACCGCGTGCAGTTCGAAATTCCCTAACTTCATTGTTCCTCGGCCCAGTGATGTAGCGCGGGCGTCTCGCCCGCGCTACCCGCAGTCATTTCTCTTCCACCAATTCGATGAGCACCCCGGCGGTGCTTGCGGGGTGTAGAAAAGCCACTTGCTCGTTCCCTGCCCCGCGACGAGGCTCACGGTCGATCAAGCGTACCCCGGCGTTTTCCAGCTTCCGCAGCGTCCCAACAAGGTCCTCAACCGCAATTGCAATATGGTGGAGGCCTTGCCCGCGTTTGGCGATGGAGCGTGCAAGGGGCGAATCCTCGCGGGTAGCCTCGAGCAGCTCCAGGCGGCTTTCGCCCACCTGAAACATCGCTACGCGTACCTTCTGCTCCTCGACGACTTCTTCCGAGTCGGGTGGTTTCCCCAGCAATTTCTCGAAAACAGGGCGCGCGGCCGCTAGCGAGCCCACCGCGATGCCAATGTGGTGAATTTTCATAGGTGCAGTTCTCAGTCGTCAGTCATCATCAGCCGTCAGCTATCAGCCTTTAGCTTTCAGCCTTCTGCAAAAGGAGCTCGGGACCAAGGGCTAGAGACTGGAATTGCGGGTTGGCCATTCCCGATTGAAGATTGCTCGCCGGCTCGCCGTCCGTTTGCTGACGGCTGAGTGCTCATAACTGACGGCTTTCCCCCAGTCCCTAGCCCCCAGCCCCTAGTGTTTCGGCGACGATTTTCTCGACCAGTGAATAGGGATCCGCGCGATGCTGGAGCAGGTCGTCAACTAACTGCTCGAGAGCACTGTCGCTCAAACTTTCCCTGATAACTTTCTCAAAGAGCTCCCGACGCAGCAGCTCGAGGAAACGGCTACGCAAGTAACCCCTTCGGCGTTTTTCCTTCCAAGCACTCTGCTCCTGGAAGGAGCGGAATTGCTCGAGTGCTAGCCTCACTTCTCCGACGCCCGAACCCGTGGTGGCGATCGCCTTGACGATGGGGGGACGCCAACCGTCCGCACGGGAAGCCATGGAAAGCATAGCCTGGACTTCCTGCTCGAGTCGGTCAGCGCCGGGAAGGTCAGTCTTGTTGATGACGTAGAGATCGGCAATTTCCATAACGCCGGCCTTGAAGGTTTGCACCTCGTCACCCATGCCCGGGACCAGGAGCAAGGCCGTGGCGTCTGCCAGGCGAGCGACTTCCACTTCGTCTTGTCCCACTCCTACGGTTTCAATCAGCACCACGTCGCAGCCCGCCGCGTCGAGGATCGTGACCACGTCGTGGGTGGTTGGCGCCAAGCCTCCCAACTGTCCGCGTGTAGCCATGCTGCGGATGTAAATCTCTTTGTCGCTCGAAAGGCTCTGCATGCGGATGCGGTCGCCGAGAAGGGCGCCGCCCGAAAACGGGCTGGTGGGGTCAACTGCGATGATTCCCACGCGCGCTCCGGCGCGTCGATACTCGCTCGCAAGCTTTTCCACCAGGGTGCTTTTCCCCGCCCCGGGAGACCCCGTAACCCCGATGACTTCCGCCTTCCCAGAGGCAGGAAACAGCCTCTTCAAGAGTTCCGTGCCCAGCGTGTCGCCAGCCTCGACCGTAGAGATAGCGCGAGCGATGGCCCGCCGGTCTCCCGCGAGCACTTTCGCAGCCCAAGTCTGGATTGAATCCGCCATGTGGTGGCAGGGCCCGCCCTGGTTTCGGCCAAGCGCCTCGCGGGCTGTTACCATGCGCTGGATATCACCGGTCCCCTGGTCGCGTACGATCTCCCCACAATCAAGGCTATACCACAAGCCATGCAGCGTCAAGAAATTGGCAACGCACGGGGTCAAATGCGCGGGCAGGAGGGTAGTGGGTCAGTTTGATTCCTGTAGCGGCGGTCTCTGACCGCCGGCCTTGAATCCTCAAGGACTTCCGGCGCTCGGAGAGCGCCGCTACAGCATACTGCACTGCTACTGGCCGGAGAAGGGGAGAGGAAATGGCATAATTTAGAAGTATGGGAAGCAAATTAGCGCCGGCTTCGACAGCCTTGGAAAAACTCGAGAAGTCAGAAGCAATCACGGAAAACACGCTGAAAAAGTACGGGCGGGTGCCTGATTCTTTGGCGGAAGCGTTGGCATCTGCTCAGGTGGATTACCCGGTCGCAGAGGACAGCCTGCACGACCTTCAAGGCGGCGAGCTGCAGGGCAGGCGTCTGGTCGTCTTTCGAGACGCGGGCATAGCCTTATTTCATGCCTCCATTTTGCAACAGACATTTGCAACACTCAAGACCCTTGATTAACGGGCCTTGCGGCAACGTTGCAAAACTTACCTTTTATGAAACGGACGCTCTGTGCTATAAAGGTCTGGATTTGGCCAAAAAGACCATTTCTCCGGCGCATGGAGACGTCGCCTGTCGGACAGTGGCAACCAGACGTGGAGAGATCAGCCTTTGATCGAGGAGTCGAAGCGCAACAACCGCGAAGGGGCCGAGCAGGACCGAGTTAAGGGTGGCCCATATTCATTGCCCGTCGAAATCATTCACAGGATATCGATACAGACCCGGAGTTCTGCTTTTTCTAATACGACAGTAACGAGCACCAGGTTCAAAGAATTTCCATTCGTTCTCAAGGCTATCCCATCTTCACCGGGAAAAGAATTCTTCGACACCGAATTCATTTGCCCTGAGTGCGGCAGTCGCCTCAAGCTATTCGCCACACAGAAAACGTGCGTGATCCTTACTCCAGACGATTTTCTATCGTCAGACTATCGGCGCGACTTGTGTCGTTCTTTTGTAAAGCGGCGCATGACGCTAGCGGGTTTGCTCTGGTCCCCTCTACTGCTTCTTCCGTCGCTCATTGCCGGGGAGGCCCTCAGCATAATGGTCGGACACGGCAGTTGGAATGACCGCTTTCTGTCTGGGCCGCTTGGTGTCTGCCTAGGACTCGCACTTTGGATTGCAGTGGTTTCAATTGTGCTCGGCACCACTGCGTTCAGGAACCGAAACGGTCCCCAGGAGACCTCACTTTTCATCTTAAGAGGAACGCGATCCGTTCTGTGGCGCTGCGTAGATCACAGTCGCTTCTTTAATCTAATAACCAGTGTTCGCCTTGCCCAATTGAGTTTCCGAAAAGGAACGGACGATTCGCCTCTCGTAGACCGCCATTCTGTTAATTGTAAGTACCGCGAGCCCAACAGCAGTTGTCCAGGAAGTTTTTCTGACTCCGAGTTAAAAGGCAATTACGCAAGGCTATATTTCGACCGCTCATATGTCCTCTAGCGGGCTGCCATGTTAGGAATGAGAGCGGAAGGCCAGACGTCACAGGGGCGTGGCGCTGGTCAAACCTTGACAGCTCTGCTGTCACCGCCAAGTGGCGCGGTCCAACCCGCGCAAGCCTGAAGGGGTAAGCATAGCGTGGGTTGCGAGCAAGGTTGACAGCTTAGCCACGCCCCCGATCGCAGGGGATTACAGTAGCCCGGCTATTTCCCGAGCGGTGGGGCGTCCACGGATGCGTCGAATCTCCGGCCTCGCCTGTCATTCTGAGGCCCCTGTTTTGTGGGGGCCGAAGAATCCCGGCAGTTTGTTTGAATGACCCGCTCGTGAATGTTCATTGCGAACTGCGGAGATCCTTCGTCGTCCCGATCAGATCGGGACTCCTCAGGATGACACATCTGGGGTTTGCGCTTTGCCTGCGCAACTCCAACTTCTCAATTCGAGTTGAAACCAGCGTGCCGTGCTAAGATGCATTGAGCCCGCGGGGCGGCGACTTCGGGCTTTTGGGGGTTTGCTGACCAACCACCTAAGAGCCAGCACAGCGCCGCAGAGGCCGCGGATGGGTTTCGACGTAAATGTATAGATTCATCGTCAGCATCGCCGTCTTGGTAATCCCTGCCAGTCTTCACGCCATCTGGCCGACTGAGAAGGCTCACGAGCAGGTGTCAGCGCAAGTGACGGTGCGTGCGCGCGGGCCGGGTTGTTCGGTAGACCTCGACGATCAGCGGCTGGGCAAGACGAATGACGACGGGATCTTGGTTTTGCAGGAAGTTGAGCCCGGAGACCACTACCTCCACCTTCGCTGCCCTGGCGAGGAAGAGCAAGCCTTCTTTATTTCGCCTCGGTCCGGCGAGAATCTCGCGCTCGATGAGAAAAAGGCAGAAGAGGCTTCCAACCCCAACGCCAATCCGGCGCTCAGCGTCGCCGAAGTCAAGATTCACTTGCGCGAGTTGGTTCAGCAAGCAGCGCAACTGCGGGCTCGAGGCAGGCTGGATGAGGCCGTTGAACGTCTGCGGGCGGCGCTCAAACTCGACGCTGAGAATTCCGACCTGCACCGTGAGCTGGGAATCACGTTCCTGCTGGGCAAGGACTGGAAGCGGGCACGAGTCGAGATGCTGGAAGCCATCCGGCATGACCCGACGGATGCCGACGCTTACAACGGTCTTGGCTACGCACTGGAAAAAATGGGCGACTTGGAAGCGGCGGTGAAGCAGTACCGCATGGCGACCCAACTCGATCCCGCAGACCCTACTTACCGCACGCACTACTTCGATATCCTTTCCAGGCTCGCCCAGGATAGAGCTAAGAAGAAATAAGAAGGAGTCGGAAGTCAGGAGTCAGAAGCCAGAATGCAATTAAGAATCACCCTACCCCCCGTGTCATTCTGAGGCCCCCGTTCTTTGGGGGCCGAAGAATCCCTGCAGTTTCTTTGAACGGCCAGTCCGTCAGCCGACGGATGAATGGTCCCTGCGAACTGCGGAGATCCTTCGTCGTCCCAAAGAGCGGGACTCCTCAGGATGACGTGCCTGGGGTGCGCGCCGTGTGTGCGCAACTCCAGGTTCCGAGCGCGGGTTCAATGAATCAATCACTTAATGCTGAGGTAGCCGCCGGCTGAGGGTTGGCCACTACGTCGCGGAGAGCCCTCAGGGCGCGCTCGCAGCCCGCACGGTCCACGTCAAGGTGGGTTACCATTCGGATCAATTTGGAGTCGTAGGGGTTTGCCCAGACGTTTTTAGCCTTCAGCCGTTGCGACACCTCCGGCGCGGTCAGGCCCGCGCCGGAAACGTCGAAGAAGAGGATATTGGTGACGACCTTCTCCGTTTCGATCTTGATGCCGGGAATCTCCGCCAGCCCTCGAGCCAGAAACTTGGCATTCTCGTGATCCAGGTGGAGGCGCTTCGGGCCTTCTTCCAGGGCGATTAGGCCCGCTGCCGCCAGGATACCCACCTGGCGCATCCCCCCGCCCAGCATTTTTCGCGCGATCCGCGCTTCCTCGATGAACTCTTTGCTTCCCACCAGCATGGAACCGACGGGCGCGCCGAGTCCCTTCGAGAGGCAGAACATCACTGAATCAGCCTTCTTCGTCAGCTCTGTCACTGGACGCCCCAGCACCACGCTGGCGTTGAAAATGCGCGCGCCGTCCAGATGCACAGGCAAACCTGCGGCGTGAGCGTGGTCGGCAATTTCGTCAAACACCTCGGGAGGGTAAACCGAGCCGCCGGCAATGTTGGAGGTGTTTTCCAGCTCCACCAGCCCGGTTCGCGACCGATGATCGCCGCGCCCGCGCACATGTGGGGCAATCATGTCCCATCTTAAGATTCCATCCTCTGCCCAGATGGCCCGAGGCACCAAGCCGGCAAAGGCCGCCACCGTTCCCATCTCGAAGTTGTAGATGTGCGCTCGTGCTTCGCAAATCACTTCCTGGCCGGGCCGAGTGTGGACTTTAAGGGCAATCTCATTGCCCATGGTTCCTGAAGCCACGAAAAGCCCCGCTTCGCGGCGAAAGATTTCCGCCGCGCGTTCCTGGAGGCGGTTAACCGTGGGATCTTCACGGTAAACATCGTCCCCAACTTCCGCCTCATACATGGCGCGCCGCATGGCGGGCGTTGGCCGGGTTACTGTGTCACTGCGCAAATCAATGATGGCTGTGTCCATGTGTTCCTTTCAGTGGTCAGTTGTCAGTGAGCCCTGACAACTGACGACTTCCTTTCCTAAACTTCCACAAACTCCTGAAAAATCTCATTGGAAACCAAGTATGCCGTTTCCGCAAGCCTGATATTATCTCCGGCTTTCGTCAGCAGCCCATCTTGGGTGAGAGTTTCGATTCTACCTTGCCAGCGGCTCACCAGATCCTCTCCCCATTGTTTCCGCGCCCGATCGAGACTAACGCCTTCCACCTGCCGCAATCCGAGAAAGAAGAACTCCTCTAACTGCTCTTCCGGCGAAAGCTTGCGCACGCTTGCAATAGGCGAGCGCATGCCTGCCAGTCTATCAATGTAAAGCCGCGCATCATCTTCGTTGGCCCACCGGTTCACGCCGTCAAAGGAATGAGCTCCCGCGCCGAGTCCAACATAAGGGGCGCGTTGCCAGTATTTCAGGTTGTGGCGAGACTCATACCCTGTCAGCGCAAAGTTCGATATCTCGTACTGGACGTATCCTTCCCGTCCCAAGACCTCCCGCCCAATCTCGTAGGCGTCGGCCATGAACTCCTCGTTTGGAACTGCCGTGGCATGATAGCGCGTTCCGCCTTGTCGCACCTCCCTGCCCAGCCGGCTTTTCTCATCGATTTCGAACAGGTAAAGGGAAATGTGCTGGGGCTTGAGCCGGAGCACGGCTTCCAGGTTGCGTTGCCACGATTCGGCGGTCTGGTGCGGCAAACCGGCCACCAGGTCAATGCTGATGTTCTCGAAGCCCACAAAACGCGCCCGTCCCACCAGTTGGCGTGTGTCTGCGGCAGAATGCAGCCGCCCCACCGCGCGGAGTTCCTGGTCCTCGAAGGTTTGCGCTCCAATGCTCAGGCGATTCATACCCATGCTCATGGCCTGAGCCAGGAACTGGATATCACCCGAGCCTGGAGTGACTTCGATCGTGAATTCAGCGACGGCTTGGACTTGAAAGCGCCGGTGAAGACTACGGACGATGCTTCTGAGCCTCTCCACACCAAGCAGCGTCGGCGTTCCTCCCCCGAAATAGACCGTGTCCACCGCGAGTGTGAGAACCTCCTGACCCAGCCCATAAACCCCAAAGCTGGCTGGCAATCGGTCGATTTCTTGCGCCACCGCGTCACAATAACGGTCGAAGATACTACGGGACTCGACCCGCGAACTGAAATTGCAGAAGCTGCACTTCGAGGCGCAAAAGGGAACTTGAACGTAGATGGCGAGAGACTGCATGATTGACGATTTTCGATTGCCGATTCGGGGATTGCCGATTGTCGATTGCCGATTGACAGAAAACGAAGTTACCACGCACATTTTCCAATCGACAATGGACAATCAGCGATTGTCGACTTTCGATTGACGATTGAAAGAAAAACGAACCTACCACACACCTTTTTCAATCGGCAATCGGCAATCATCAATGTGTGTTGCCCACTTTGGCAAGCGCCTCGGTCAAGACTGGAGGTGTGGGAGGGATTACGGGGACCAGGGTGACGGTCTTCTTCACCAACTCCGCCGTCCGCTGCACGTTTAACCGTTCAAACAGGAAGGTGAACTTCTTCTCGAGGTCCTGTCCGATGCGCGCCCGAACATCTGTCGGCAAATCCCAGAACTTGCGTTTGAAGGGGCCGAAGGCCTTCTTCCGGGTCTTGTACAAGAACTGCTCGTCGGTGTCTGAAGCCTTGCGTTCATCGGCGCAGAGCTTGCGCAGGGTCTTGTAGATCTCTTCCTTCAAATCCTTGGGAAAGGCCGTATTCTCATAAATCATGTTCTGGAATTCCGTCGCCAGGTGAACTTCCGCGACCTCGCACTCGACGAACTTATGGAAGGCATCGGCGGGGAGCGTGGACGCCCCGTGCTGGACTGCGCCCGCCATTCCGTAACGGTCCCGAGCCAGCGCCGAAAGCGCGCGCAGCGTTTCAAAGTCGATGGCCACCTGCGCCATGCTGCCATCCGGCAGCACCACGCCGCCATCCTTGGTTCCGGTCTGGACGCTGATCTTTGCCAGTCCCTTCTTGTAACGGCTGCGCCGTGCCAAGGTTTCCACGAAGCCGTCCACAAAAGAAGTCAGCTCCTCAGGGGTGGAATTCTGTTTTCCGATCTCGCCGATTTCGCCTCCCAGCGCAATGGTTATACCCGGAGGCTCGATGGAGCGGATATAGGCTGCCAGACCTGCGGTGGCCTCAAAGTTGGCCCTCTGCTGTTCATGGGCGCCGCGCTGCGCGAGATCCACCAGCATTGACGCATCGATGTCAATGTTGTAATACCCCGCCGCAACGGATTCCTGGCAGAAGTCACGGATCGTCTGCAACTCCGATTCCGGGTCTTTGGCGAATTTGTGGGCGTTAACCTGGTAGTGATCACCCTGGATGAAGACAGGACCCTCGAAGCCCTCGCGCAGCGCCGCCGCGACAACCACCGCAGCCAATTCCGCTGGGCGCTGGTCGGTGTAATGGCTCTCCCTGCGCGTAAGTTCAAAAATGAAGGCGCCGGCTTTCAGGTGTAGCGCCGCGCGGAAAATCGCCCGTGCCACATCGTAGCTCAAGCCGCGAACGTTTATGGCGGGAACAGTGAAACCCTTGCACTCCTTTCGGCCGCGGGCTTCGTAAAGACCCTGGAGGGAGGAAGGAACAACACCGAGATCCAATCCGACTCTGCGGATAATCCAGCGCGCCACACTGCGCACCTCTTCACTTTCCCCGAAAACCGCGTTGCCGACCAACTGGTCCAGGGTCTGGCTCACAAACTTCTGGGGATTCTTCAGAACAATACTTCCGCCATTCGAGAGCTCGAAAACCGCCTTGTCGCGGGTTAGCAGATCTGAAATTGAACGTGCATTCATGGCAAGTCTCCAGGAGGCGGCAGCCCAAGCCGCAACTTGATATTATATCAGACCATGTTGACGGGCCGATTGAGAGAGTTTCAAGTTTAGATGGAATTAGACTGTTGCAGCCCCAGGCAGCGCCCCGGAAGGCGCTTCGCTTTCAACGACACCCTTTCCTTTCAGCGGCAGTCCCGCATTGTGGAGATAACCGTCTGTGTTTTCCAAAACATTCCCCCTCTCGACGCGATTCTCAAAGCGCGATCTTTTGTTTTCATCAACATTCCCGCTTCGTCCGTTCATTTTTTGTTTGCATGCGGCAGGGTAAGGCAAGCCCGAACCAACTGTCGCGGGACGGCTCCCCGTCCCCTCGCCGGCCGCTACTGCCACAGTCGAGATTGGCGCCTGGCAGGACGAGCCTTCCGGCGTCACTGGCGCCTCGGAGGGAAGGTCAATTCCCAGCATCTCGGCGATGCCTTCCTCCAGCTCCACCCCTTCATCAGGGGGCGTCGAGCGCAGGCCGGGGTCTGGGAATTCCTTGCGCATGGCCAGCAGTATCCTTACCTTGCGGTCAATCGAGCGGTCCAGGGCCGCTTCCCGGCGCAGCATCATCTGCCACTGTTCACCCGCCGGGGCAAGGCAGGCGTCGCGTTCGATGGAGACCTTCTCCTCGTTCACCTTTTCGGCATACTGGAATTCCTCCTGCACCCAGGCGATCTCCTCCTCCAGCAAGCGCAGCAGTTCCTGGTACTGTGCCTCGTCCGGCTGCTCGCGAGCCCCGTTTCGGGTGCTGCGGGATTTGTTGAGCTCCCCATCAGGCGCGCTGGGCTGGAAGGCCGCAGCGAAGAGCCGCAGCAGCTTCGCCAGCCGCGCCTGCCGCCAGCCCTGCTGCTTTGGGTCAGCCGATTCGATCCATGAGGCCTGCCCAGGCTCAAACACGCGCTGCTTCACCTGCTCCTGAATCACCCTCAGCCAGGAAAGCCGGCACCGCAGCCGAACCCCCGGATCGGTGGGAGCCGGCCTCTCCATGTCGAGGTCCTGCGATTGGGAAGCGTCGAAAGTGGCGGCGGCCATCTCCAGCCGGCGGCGATGTTGCCACTCCTCCACCGCCAGCATGGCCCGCCGCAGCACGCCCTCTTGCCCGCGCTCCAGCCGCTGGCGGCGCCAGTAGAGCCTGGCCAGGTCGTCGATTTGCTTTTGCCAGAGGATTCCTCCGGGGCCGTACGACAACATCAGTTCCTTTTTCAGGTATTCGAATTCTTCCGGGTCTTCGCCCAGCGCCAGCATCACCAAGTGGTGATTGCGGGGGTCGGCGCGCTCGCCGTGCTTCACGGCATTCATTTTCGAGTTCTGCTTTCCGGCTTCGCTGCGCGGCCCGGTCGAGTGCTGCGCGTTGTGGCGCGCGGCAGCCAGCAGTTGGGGCGTGCGTCCGGGTGATTTGCGTAAAGACATGGTTCCTCCTAAGACCTGATGTTAGTTGGGCGGGGAAAGGGCTTCCTGGCAGCGTCCTGATAGATGCGAGGCATGGCCGGCGGTTGGCTGGCCTTTCCGCCATGGTGGGAGGCGGCCCTGCACCCTCATGGGGCCATAACCGACTTCCCCGCCGGTTGAATACGGCACGAGCGTAGGCTACCACAGGGGCGGGAATCTGTCAAGAGAAATCTTTACACATCTAGCCCAGGCCGGCGGCCAGGGCCCTGCTTGGCGCTCCCGGCGCAGATCGGGTCCGACTCTTCACTTGTCAGGTATGCCGACTGATCGGGAGCCAGCTGCCCGCCATGCTTTCGCGGTGACCTGCCGAGCGCGACCCGGATGCATGTGATAGAATGGGCAGCTGCATTTGGTTCCATCTGGGAAGGAGTCCAGCCCTGCGATGAAATCCACACCTCTTGTAAGCATTGGCGTCCTGGTTGCCGTTCTGCTGCTGGTCTCCCTATTCAGAGTTTGGAGTAAAGGTGGAATCCTTCCGCCGCACGAATTTGCGTAGGGCACCACACTAAGGGATTGCGACGCCATTTCCGAGCGAATGGACCAATTTCTCTCCTTAGACGAGATGGACCCTGATCAAATCCAGATTGAAACGTTTGTTGGTAACAGCAGGGAGAAGAGTCTCAAGCCGCTCATAGCGTACATTTCGACGCAAAAGAGAACGGACCTTGGGACCTTGGTGGCGGCGTTGAAAGAGGCAGACGAGTTGCCGAATCAGAAGCAAAAGGCGATTCAATTCGTCAAGGAGCTTCTCCCATACAAAGATGCATTGAGAGATGAATCGCACCAGGACAACATCATTGTTTTCGTTCATTACGGATTGAAGCAGCCGTCAAAACTTTCGCCACCAGCGAGGGCTAAACTCGGAAAGTCGGTGAAAGAGTTTGATACTGCGGACCAGGCAGCAAAATTTGATTCCGGCGAATGTCCGACAAACTATCTCGTGGGCAATATAAACATCTATCCGCTTGCCCTTGAGAATACTTCATGGCACAGGATAGTCGAGTTTCCGTCCGCAAAGGGCGCTCCGGTCTTGGAAATCAGATTCATGGGTCTTAGGGGCGTGTTCAGATACCTACTAGATGAAATGACAGCAAGGACGGGAGACACGTTCGTGCATTTGGACGGAGAATCAATATAGGGGCGTTGTCGTGTCAAGTCCCGGTCAACGGCCTACCCGTCGAATGCTGATCGAAAGTAGGCGGGAAAACGTGGCGAAAGTCCCCGCGCTACAGGCTCACCACTTGGTGGCTGGGAGAATCTGTCTGGATTTGCGAAAGCAGCCGGTGAAGCAATTCATAGCCGGCGCGTCCCAGAAAATACGCACCGCCGACCCGGCGCTCCTGCAAATCTTTTTCGGGCATGAGAAACCGCTTGAGGGCCTGCGCATGACGGTGGAGCAATTCGGAACGCGCCAGACCGGCGCGGCTCACCTTCCCTTGCAGCCGATCCATCTGGTAATGGATCTTTTCCTGGGCATGTTGCAGCGCCTCGAGTAGCGTGGGATCAAGCCGCTCGATGTCGCCACGCAGGCGATCGAGGAGGCTGGCCATGTCCAGTTGCGCCTGCTCGAAGCGTTCCGACCATCCCTCGGCAAGCCCCACTGCGGCGATTCTCCTGTTGAGGTGTTCCTCGCCCAGCCAAACGTCCTCCACGCTCAACCGGTATTTCTCCAGCAATTTTTCGATTCGATGGTCCACAAGCGTGAAAGCGGCGCGAGGGAAAAAGACCGGTTGTGGCCTGCCGAAGCTCTGGTATAAGACCTGCGCCTGGGCGAGATAAGCCAGCTCGGAGGGACCGGCAACGTAAGCAATGGTCGGCAGCAGGGTGTCCTGAACCAAAGGCCGCAACAACACGTTGGGTGAAAAGGCAATTGGGTCATCGGCTAGTTCGCTCCGCAACTCTTCGATGAAAGTCCTTTGCGTTCCCTCGACGAAGTAGTCGCCGTCGCGTTGGTGAATCGGGACCCGGTTCCCTTCCCTGGTGACGAACACCAAGGTCGAATCCTCGGGCACGTTGACCTGGGCATGATAGCCGCTCCTGAGCAACGCCTGGGAACGTTCCAGCACTCTCGCCCTAAGTTCCGGCGCCTGCTCGAGGGCTTGCCAATAAACCTCTGCGCTCAATTGGTGAACGGCTGGGTCGAGCGGGTTCAGAAGAATCACTCCCCAGGGGCTTAGAAGCCGGGCCATGAATCGCCCGAAGGCCTCAACCCAGGTGGCGCCCGGCGTGTAGGTCTGGCGCAAATCCTGCAAAAGGCATTCACGAGCCGGGCCGGAAGGCAGGCTGGCTTCCAGTCGAGCGAGCGCCTCGGTGGATTCCTGGGTCAAGCGCACATTTCCAACCGGCGACCGCGGGCTGGGCGAATCGCCGTGGTCAGCCAGGGAAATGAGATTGTATTCGTCATCGAGAGTTGCTACCTCCGCCACTTCTGCCAAGTCGTGATCTTCAGTGGCAAGCCAGAACACAGGCACTGCAGGTATGCCCAGCTCGGTAAGGTGGTTTGCCAGGCGGACGGTGGTTAGAACCTTGAAGATGGTAAAAGCCGGCCCACCAAACAAACCCACCTGCTGGCCCGTGACCACGGCGAAGTTGCCGGCCTGCGAGAGTCTCCGCAAGTTCTCAAACGTAGCCTCGCCGCAACCAAATGCCATGTTCTGTCGCTCGAGGATTGCGCAAACTTCCCCTCGCTTCCTTTCGAAACTGGGAAGTTGGGAAGCAACAGTCTTGTAACTGGAGAGCAGGTACGGGGGGCCGTTGTAGAAGCCTGAGACCCGGTCAAAATGATAAAGATAATCCACGAAAAGCGCGCTTGAGTGTGGAACGAGTTCGTAGGGAAGAATTGTTTTTGTCATCGGTCCAGTCACTTCTGAATTCCGGATACGTCGCCTGCTCCAAAATTCTCGGTCGCGGGGGTTGGGGTACACACGCGCACCCTACACAACATGGCGAACTGACGCGAAGACTCGGCCGGGCAGCGAGAATAACCCCTCACCCGACCCGCTCCGGCCGGTGAAGGCGCCGGCAGCGGGCCACCCTCTCCCCAAGGAGAGGGAAAGGACCCCTTTCCCCCGCTACCAAGCCAGCTTAGCCCCGCGCTTTCTGTGCCTGCTGCTTACTGCCTACTGCTTTCAGTATTCGAGACCGGCGCGAGCTTCGCGGAGAGCTGCCGCCACCAATTCTCGCGATGCCGCTCCTAGCGGCATAAGCGGGGCGCGCGGGAAGCCCCCGGCATAGCCGCTGAGGTCCAGAGCCGCCTTTATACCGGGAACGCCAAAAGGCATCGAAATCTTCTGGGCAAGGGGAAGCAGCCTCTGCTGAAATTCCAGCGCCGTCTTTTTCTTTCTTTGGAGGAATGCCTGGTACAAGCCCACACACAGCTCCGGAGCAAAATCCGCCTGGGCCAGCACGGCGCCTACTGCGCCTGCGCGCAAGGCCTCGCTGAGAATCACGGCGGACCCAACCAGCACGCGGAATCCCGGCCGCACCCGCCGCAGAATCACCCGCACAAAGCGAATGTCTCCTGAACTCTCCTTCAATCCGACCACGTTAGGGATTTGGGAGAGCTTGCCAAGGGTGGAAGGTTCTAGGTGAAGCCCGGTGAACTGCGGGATGGAGTAGATGATGACAGGCCGTTCCACTTTGCGTGCGACCGCCCGATAGTGCGCCGCAAGCGTGTCAGCATCCATCTTGGATTTGTAGTAGTTGGGTGTTAGAACCAACAAGGCGTCAGCCCCACGCGCTACGGCTTCCCGGCTGAGGCGCACCGTGGCATCGGTGCTCTCGAGACCGGTGCCTGCAATCAGAATTTCAGGCGCGCGCACCAGACCCCGCGCCACCTCCACCAGCCGCAATCGCTCGCCTTCCGCCAGGTAGGGAGCTTCCCCCGTCGAGCCCGCCACGAGAACCCCGGAAAGCCCGATTCCAACGAGCTTCTGCACATTCTCGCGAAATAGCCCTTCGTCAATTTCCCCGCGCCGGTTAAACGGTGTAACTACCGGAGGAAAGATTCCTTTGAGGTTTTGAATGATTTCTTTGCGTGTCATGATTTTCCAGCCTTTAGCCGTCAGCCTTCAGCGAAAATGGAGCGCTCGCGTTGGAACGCAGGTTGGTGGCCGCCCCGTTCTGATGCAGCTCCTGCAAGCTTGCAACCCACACCTGCCCTTTTCGCAATTCCCGAATTCCTGCAATCACCGCCCCGGCAGCGGACAGAGTCGTAATGCACGTGACGCCATGTTGAATTGCGGCGCGGCGGATCAGCCGGTCATCCTGGCGGGAGGAACGGCCCAGCGGCGTGTTGATGATCAGATCAATCGCAGCGCTCTTAATGAGGTCCACAACGCTCGGGCGTCTTTCCGCCACCTTGAAAACTCTCTCCACCGGAATGCCGGCGGCGCGCAAGGCCTGAGACGTGCCGAGCGTGGCGACCAGCTTGAATCCCATCTCTGCCAACTCACGCGCAATCGGAATGACCAAGGGCTTGTCATGATCGTTCACGGAAATGAAGATGCGCCCGGAAGTGGGTATGCGGTTACGGGTGGCAAGCTGGGCCTTGGCAAAAGCAAGGCCAAAAGAGTCCGCAACACCCATGACCTCCCCGGTGGACTTCATTTCGGGACCGAGTATGGTGTCAGCTCCGGGAAACTTCTGGAAGGGGAAGACCGGGGATTTTACAAAGGAGTGGCGCACCGGCAGTTCCCGCGCCAGACCGAAGCACGAGAGTTTGCTGCCTACCATGAGTCGCGCGGCAATCTTCGCCAGCGGCACGCCGGTGGCCTTGCTGACGTAAGGGACAGTCCTGGAGGCGCGGGGATTAACTTCCAGGACGTAGACAAGCCCATTCTGAATTGCATACTGGATGTTCATCAGCCCGACAACATTCAATTCCTTGGCCAGCTTTACAGTGTACTCGCACAGAGCCCGGTGTTGCGGCTCGCCGATGGAAACCGCCGGGAGAACGCAAGAACTGTCTCCGGAGTGAATTCCCGCCTCTTCGATGTGCTGCATGATGCCCGCGATGACCACCTCAGTCCCGTCCGCTAACGCGTCCACATCCACCTCCGTAGCGTTTTCCAGGAAGTGGTCCACCAGGATGGGGAAAGCGCGCTGGAGTTCTTCCGCGCGGCGCACGTAATCGCGAAGCATGGCCTCGTCGTACACAATCACCATGGCGCGTCCACCCAGCACGTAGGAGGGACGCAACAGCACGGGATATCCGATTTCGCGCGCGATCTCCACCGCCTCCTGGACGTTCATTGCGGCGCCATTTTGAGGCTGGAGAATTTTCAGGTCGGCGAGCAGCTTCCCGAAGTGCTTGCGGTCCTCTGCCAGATCGATAGACTCCGGCGAAGTACCAACGATGGGCACGCCCGCGGCCTTAAGCTGGCGCGCCAGATTGAGCGGCGTCTGCCCACCGAATTGCACGATGACGCCCTCGGGTTTTTCCTCATCCACAATGGCCATCACGTCTTCAAAGGTGAGGGGCTCAAAGTAGAGGCGGTCGGAGGTGTCGTAGTCGGTCGAGACGGTCTCGGGATTGCAATTCACCATGATCGTCTCGAAGCCTTCCTCTTTGAGCGCGTAGGCGGCGTGAACGCAGCAGTAATCGAATTCAATTCCCTGCCCGATGCGATTGGGTCCGCTGCCCAGGATTATGATCTTGCGCCGCTGGGTGGGTTCCGCCTCGTCCTCATCTTCGTAGGTCGAGTAGAGGTAAGGGGTGAAGGATTCGAACTCGGCTGCGCAGGTATCCACACGCTTGAATACGGGGCGAACGCCGAGGGCAAGACGCCGCGCGCGGACGGCTTCCGCCGACGTGCCCCACACTTCTGCCAGGTGCGCGTCCGCAACGCCGTGGCGCTTGGCCTCCCGCAGCACCGGCGCAGGCACAGTTTCCACATCGAAGCGCTTCAATTCTCCCAGCAGGCTGACAATCTGTTCGAGCTGGTTCAAAAACCACGGGTCGATGCGCGTGATTTCCGCCAGGCCTTCCACGCTGTAACCCGCTTGCAAGGCAAAGAGCAAGTACCACAGGCGCTCGGGATGGGGGATCGTCAAGCCGCGTTCCAGTTCGGCGGGGTCGTCCGGAGGGGTGGGCGATTTTCGGCCCGTCTCGAGCGACCGCATGCCTTTCATTAGCGATTCTTTAAAGGTGCGACCGATGGCCATCACCTCGCCCACCGATTTCATTTGGGGGCCCAGCGTGTGATCGGAGTCGGGAAACTTCTCCTGTGCCCACTTCGGAATCTTGACCACCACGTAGTCGATGGTCGGCTCGAAACAAGAGGGCGTCTTCTGCGTGATGTCGTTAGGAATCTCATCCAGGCTGTAACCCACTGCCAGCCGGGCGGCGATCTTGGCGATGGGAAAGCCAGTGGCCTTGGAGGCCAGCGCGGAGCTGCGCGACACGCGGGGATTCATTTCAATCACCACCATGCGTCCCGAGTGCGGGTCAACCGCGAACTGGATGTTCGAGCCGCCCGTCTCCACACCCACGGCGCGGATGACCTTGAAGGCCGCGTCGCGCATCAACTGGTATTCCTTGTCGGTGAGCGTCTGCGCAGGCGCCACGGTGACGGAATCTCCCGTGTGTACGCCCATAGGGTCAAAGTTCTCGATGGAGCATACGACCACGGCATTGTCCGCGTGGTCGCGCATCACTTCGAGCTCGAATTCCTTCCACCCCACCACCGACTCTTCCACCAGCGCCTCATGCACCGGGCTGATCTCCAAACCATTCCTCACCGTTTCGGCCAGCTCTTCCCGGTTGTAGGCCATGCCGGCCCCGGTCCCGCCCAGCGTGAAGGAGGGGCGAATGATGAGGGGGAATCCCACTTGCTGAGAAAAATTGAGCGCGGCGTCCACATTGTTCACCAGGACGCTCTTGGGCACGTCCAGCCCCACGCGCTGCATGGCGTCTTTGAACCACAGCCGGTCCTCGGCCATCTTGATGGCGTTGAGCGAGGCGCCGATCAATTGCACGTTGTATTTTTCGAGCACGCCGCTCTCCGCCAGCTCGACGGAAAGGTTCAGGGCCGTTTGCCCGCCAACCGTCGGCAAAAGCGCGTCAGGCCGCTCCCGCTCGATGATGGCGGTCAAGTATTCGAGGGTGAGCGGCTCAACATAAGTTCGGTCGGCGAATTCGGGGTCGGTCATGATGGTGGCGGGGTTGGAATTCACTAGCACCACTTCGTAACCCTCGGCCTTGAGCGCCTTGCACGCCTGCGTGCCCGAATAGTCGAACTCGCACGCCTGACCAATAATGATCGGCCCCGAACCGATGATTAGAATTTTGCGAAGGTCAGTGCGTTTGGGCATGTAAATAATTCTGAATTATGAATAGTGCATTATGAAACCCAGCCTTCGCGCGTCATCCTGCCGTCCACCATTCACTATTCACAATTCACTATTTCTTGAACTCTTCCATCATCTTCGCAAACCTATCAAAGAGGTACGCCGAGTCGTGCGGGCCGGGCGAGGCCTCGGGGTGATACTGCACGCTGAAAAGCGGCAGGGACCTGTGCCGCAGGCCCTCGAGCGTTTGGTCGTTCAAATTCATGTGGGTCAATGCGACTTCGCTGGAATTGAGCGAGTCCGGGTCCACCGCGAAGCCATGATTCTGGGCGGTGATCTCCACCTTCCGGGTTTCCAGGTTCATGACGGGTTGATTGCCGCCGTGGTGGCCGAACTTGAGCTTGTAAGTTCTCCCGCCCAGCGCCAAGCCGATAATCTGGTGGCCGAGGCAAATCCCGAAGACTGGCACCTTACCCATGAGGCCTCGGACGGCCTGTGCGGCGTACTCGAGAGGCTCGGGGTCGCCCGGCCCATTGGAAAGAAATACCCCATCGGGTTTCAATTCCAGAACCTCTTCAGCCGAAGTCGTAGCCGGCACAATCGTGACGCGGCAACCTACATCCACCAAGCGGCGCAGGATGTTCTGCTTGATCCCGTAATCGTAGGCCACCACGTGAAACCGGGCCAGCAGCTCCAATTGTTTGCTTTCCTTGAAAATGTCGCGCGTCGGTTCGGTCCATTGGTAGCGCCAAAGAGTTGTGACCCGGCTGGCCAGGTCGAGCCCCACCATGATCGGTACCGCCTTGGCCTTGGCCACCAAGCCGGCTTCATCGAAATCCACGGTCGAGAGCACGCCTCGCTTCGTGCCGTACTGCCGCAGGTGTCGCACCAGGGCACGCGTGTCGATGTTAGAAATCACCGGGAGGCCGTATTCCGCCAGAAAATCCGAAGTTTCCTCAACTGACCGCCAGTTGCTGGACAGCTCAGACAGTTCACGCACCACCAGACCCTCCGCGTAAGGTCGCGCCGATTCGGAGTCCAGCGGGTTTACCCCGTAATTCCCGATGTGAGGGTAAGTCAGAATAACGATCTGACCGGCGTAGGAAGGATCGGTCAGGATTTCCTGGTAACCGGAAAGCGAAGTGTTGAAGACAACTTCACCAAAACGTTCGCCAGTGGCGCCGTAGCCGCGCCCCTGGAATATCCTTCCATCTTCTAAGGCGAGTATCGCGTCCATGCAAGTTAACAGTCGACAGTCGACAGTCAAGAGTCAGCAGTCTAAAGTCCTGTGCGCCATGTGGAGCACCCGCTGAGAGAGTGGGGCGTTTCTGCTTCTTACCCACGGCAGTGTAAATTGTTGACTGTCGACTGTTAACTGTCCACTGCTCTTCATTCCAGAGATCCAAACACCCTGAAAGGCCAGTAGACGAATACGGCTTTTCCGTAAATGTATTTCCGGTCGACGGTCCCCCAAACCCTGCTATCGTTGGAAGAATCCCGGTGGTCGCCAAGCACGTAGTAGTGATCCGGCTCGACCTGAACGGACGGATAGCTCTGGTGATCCAGGTAATATGCGGGGAGATACGGTTCCGCAAGTGGTGCTCCGTTCACCAATGCCCGGCCATCCTGAATGCTGACCACCTCGCCCGGCAAGCCTACAACGCGTTTGATATAAGACTTCGAGGGATCGAGAGGATACCAGAAGACCACGATGTCGCCCCTTCGGATGGGCTCGAAGCGGTAGACGAATTTGTTGATGAAAATCCGCTCGTGATTCTCCAGCCGCGGCATCATACTGGTTCCCTCCACCTGCACAGGCTGGTAGAGGAAAACAATTACGATAAACGCCAGCAGGATAGAGAGGATGAGGTCCCGCAACCAGTAACGCGTCTCGAAAAACCGGCGTCGCGGGCTTCGTTGCGTTTCCCGTCTGTCGGTCACTTGGGCTGGAGGTAGCTCTTTTTGCTGCATTGGCTCCTTAAAGATTTTATACTACATGCGTAACTAGGGCAATTTTGGATTTTAGATTTTGGATTTTGGATTCACCTTTGTACTGCATTATTGCTCGCTGGCTACTGCTGATTGCCTTCTGCCTACTGCCTTCTGTTTTTCCCCAGCCCCCAGCCCCTGTTTTTAGAATCTAAAATCCAAAATTTGTTAGAATCCGAGCCGTGTACGCCCTCATCATCCCCGCACTCAATGAAGCCGAATCGATCGGCTTGGTTCTGAATCCGCTCCCGCGCGGGCTATTTTCTCAGGTCATCGTCGTGGACAATGGAAGCGATGATGGAACATCTGAAGTGGCACAGGCGGCCGGGGCGGAGGTGATTCGAGAACCGCGGCGGGGTTATGGGCAAGCTTGCCTGGCAGGCCTGGCGCACCTCGCGCCGCAAGTCTACGCCGTGGCCTTCATGGACGCTGATCTTGCGGATGATCCCACTGACCTCGAGCAGCTTGTTCGCCTATTCGAGGACGGCGAATGGGACATGGTCATTGGCTCGCGGGTCTTGGGCAGGCCCGAACCCGGCTCCTTGACTTCCCTGCAACGCTTCGGAAATTGGCTGACCACTCTGCTGATCCGCAAGATCTGGCATGTCTCGTTCACCGATTTGGGTCCCATGCGCATTCTCAGCCGCCAGGCGCTTAATCGGCTGAACCTCCAGGATCATGACTTCGGTTGGAACGTGGAAATGCAGGCCAAAGCTGCACGCCTCAGGCTCCGGGTGACAGAGGCGCCAGTGAAGTACTTCCAGCGCCGGCTGGGAAAGTCGAAGATCTCCGGAACCATCCGGGGTAGCGTGTGCGCGGGAGCTAAGATCCTATTGACTGTGTATCGCTGCTGGCACGCCCAACTCAAGCCGGTCAAAGCGCCGGAGCCGCAGAGCTTTTGAATCCTGGGCAAGAAAGCAGGGACTGGAGGCCGGGGGCTAGGGCAATTTTGGATTTTGGATTTTAGATTTTGGATGTTGGATCTTGGATTGACCCCGCCTGCTGCCCACCGCTTACTGCCTACAGTTCTTCCCTAGCCCCCAGCACACAGTCCCTTGCCCCTGGCCCCTGACGCCTGCTCCTCCCCATCTACCTGAAGACGTCTTTCACCTTCTCGGAATCCCGGCGCTCGAGGGGGCGATTTTCTACCCGCACCGCCGGATTCAGCATTTCGAACATTCGTCGCTGCTCACGCGAGAGCCCAGTAGGGGTGACCACATAGACCGACACGTACAAATCCCCTTGCCTCCGCCCGTCCACACTGGGCATGCCTGAGCCTCGCAGGCGGAACACCGTTCCATTCTGGGTTCCCTCGGGGATTCTGAGCCTTTCCTGGCCCCGGAAGGTGGGGACTTTAATCTCCGCGCCGAGAGTCGCCTGCGTGATGGAGACGGGGATGGTGTAATAAAGATCGTTGCCTTGGCGGTCAAAATAGGGATGCTCACGGACTCGCAGAACAACATAAAGATCGCCGTGCGGCCCCCCCATGCTGCCGGCTTCGCCTTCTCCGCTCACACGCAGACGCGTCCCCTCCTCGACGCCTGCTGGAATCTTGAGGCCCAGGACTTTCTCTTGCTGAACCTGTCCCTTGCCCCTGCAACCCGGGCAAGCCTCGCGCATCACCTGCCCCATTCCCCGGCAATGCGAGCAGGTGCGCGAAACGGTGAAGAAGCCCTGTTGGTGTCGAATCTGGCCTCGCCCGCCGCACGCCGGACAGGTGACCGGTTCGCTGCCTTTCTTCGCCCCGGTGCCGTGGCAATCGCTGCAGGTTTCCGAACGGGGAATCTTGATCTTTGTTTCCAGACCGCGCGCCGCTTCTTCGAGAGAGATCTCCAGGTCGAATCGCAGGTCGGCGCCGCGGGAGGCGCGTCGGCGCTGGTGGGTGCCCCGGCCAAATCCGCCGAAACCGAAAAAGTCGCCGAAGAGATCTTCGAAGTCCGAGAAAATCGTCGAGGAGAAGTCAGGGCTCCAGCCACCCGTGGAACTTACGCCAGCGTGCCCGAACTGATTGTAGGCGGCCCGCTTTTGCGAGTCGGCAAGCACGGTGTAGGCTTCAGTGATTTCCTTGAATTTTTCCTCTGCTTCCTCTTTGTTTTCAGGGTTGCGGTCCGGATGGTGCTGCATGGCGAGTTTACGATAGGCGCTCTTGATTTCCTGATCGGACGCCCGGTGGTCAATCCCCAGAACTTCGTAATAGTCTCGCTTGTTATTCAACGCTCAACCCCGCTGGACATTAAGAACACGTCGCGCGCCTGCGGTCAGTCTGCCTCCGTAATTTCTTTCGCGGCCTGGGAACCCCCGGCCCTTGGCTTAACCGCCACTCTGACGATGGCAGGACGAAGCAGACGGTGCTTCAACTTATAACCTCGTTGCAATTCTTCCAAGATCTCTCCGTCCCGCCGACTCGCATCCTCGACCGTCTCGACAGCCTGATGGTAGTGCGGATCGAACAACTGGCCGGATGTCTTTATCGCCTCCAGGCCCGCCCGTGTCAGGACGTCGCACAACTGCCGGTAGATCAATTCCATTCCCTGGTAAAAGGATTCAGGGACTGCCGGCTCCCGCTGTTTCAAGGCTCGCTCGAACCCGTCCAGAACCGGCAGCAAGGACCGGATCAAGTCCTCCGTGGCGTGCTGGCGAAATTCTTCCTTCTCCCGCTGAGCGCGCTTGCGGAAATTCTCCAGCTCCGCCTGCTTGCGCAGCAAGCGGTCATAAAGCTCCGCCTTCTCTTCCTTCAGCTTTTCGTAGGCCGCCCAAGCTTCCAGGCTTGCTGCGGCTGGCTGGCTTAGGGTTGTGTCGTCGCTTACAGGCCCAACATTCTCCTTTGGATCAGGTGCATCGGTCGGCCCAGCAGCTTCGGATAGGGGCTTGGCAAGCTGTTCTTTTTTGTTCTCCATGGTCTTATGGTCCTATACCCTTTGTCAGTGGCTGGATTGAGTCAATGACTCAATTGCTGAGAGCCCCGTTCCTGCCATTCAGTTGGAGCTGAGGAGCCTGCTGCAAAGGTGGGCGATATAGTCCACCGTGCTGATCGCGCGGTCGTACTCCATGCGCGTCGGGCCGACAACCCCCAGCGCTCCCACG